>Ga0209542_10013089_pt1 | contig 14382 bp, 12 predicted proteins | sample RifCSPhighO2_01_FD_184028 | JGI IMG/M metagenome (GOLD analysis project Ga0209542, IMG submission 184028) | Soil microbial communities from Rifle, Colorado - Rifle CSP2_plank highO2_0.1 (SPAdes) (version 2) | ecosystem: Environmental > Terrestrial > Deep subsurface > Rock core/Sediment ...
CTCTTTGGCCTGTGGCTGGCCAAGTCCAGTGTCGACACCGAGTTCAAGGACTACGAGGTTGTGTTCAACGAGGCGGTCAGTGGTCTATCCAAGGGCAGCCCGGTGCAGTACAGCGGGATCAAGGTCGGTGACGTGGTGCTGCTGCGGCTGGACCCAAAAGACCCGCGTCGGGTGCTGGCCAGGATTCGTCTGGGCGGCGACACACCGATCAAGGAAGATACCCAGGCCAAGCTGGCGCTGACCGGAGTCACCGGAACATCGATCATCCAGCTCAGCGGCGGTACGCCCCAGAGCCCGCCCCTCAAGGGCAAGGACGGCAAACTGCCGACCATTGTCGCTTCGCCCTCGCCCATCGCCCGGTTGCTCAATGACAGCAACGACCTCATGGCCGGAGTGAACATGCTGATGCACAACGCCAACCTGATGTTTTCCACGGAAAACATCGAGCGTATCAGTAAGACCCTGGAACATCTTGAAGTCACCACCGGCACCATCGCCGACCAGCGTGGCGATATCCGCCAGGCCATGCAGCAACTGGCGGCGGTCGGCAAACAGGCCAGCACCATGATGGAACAGACGTCGACGCTGATGCGCAGCGCCAACGGCTTGCTCAATGATCAGGGCAAGCAGATGTTCGGCAGCGCCGAACAAGCCATGAAATCCCTGGAACAGAGCAGCGCGACGATCAACAAGCTGCTCAGCACCAATCAGGACTCGTTGAACAGCGGCATGCAGGGCTTCAATGGCCTGGCCCCGGCAATACGCGAGCTGCGTGAAACCCTGACCTCGTTGCGCTCCATCTCCCAACGCCTTGAGGCCAACCCCAGCGGTTACCTGCTGGGCAGTGACAAGAACAAGGAATTCACCCCATGAAGCTGTCCGCCCTCGCCCTCCTCGCCAGCTTCACATTGATCAGCGCCTGCTCGATCCTGCCCAAGCCCGAACCCTTCGATCTCTATCGATTGCCTTCGGCGCAAAGCAGTGTGACGCCTGCTCACGCCACGCCGCAGCGCTGGTCGTTGCGCCTGAACAAACCCCAGGCCAGCGAAGCGTTGAACAGCCCGAACATCGCCGTCATCCCCCAGGGTGACGTGATCAGTAGCTACAAGGGCGCACGTTGGAGCGACCCTGCGCCGGTGCTGATGCGCAATCGCCTGCTCGATGGTTTCCAGCGTGATGGCCGGGTGACGCTGCTTAGCACCGATGACAGCAACTTCCAGGCGGACCTGGAACTGGGTGGCAGCTTGCAGGCGTTTCAGACCGAATATCAGGGTACAAACGCCGGCGTGATCGTGCGCCTGGACGCCTTGCTGGTGCGTGGTTATGACCAGCGCATCCTCGCCAGCAAACGTTTTGAAGTTCGCCAGCCTTTGAGTGATGTGAAGGTGCCGGCGGTGGTGGCCGGATTTGGCCAGGCCAGCGATCAACTGACGACGCAGGTGGTGGCGTGGGCGGTTGAGCAAGGGCAAAAAGTCGCACCGCCACCAAGGCCATGAACCTGGCGCAAAACCCCTGTAGGAGCGAGCATGCTCGCGATGGACGCCAAAGCAACGCTGGTTACCAGACACCCCGCGTTATCGTTGACGTTTTTCGCGAGCATGCTCGCTCCTACAGGGGATTGTGGTTAGCCGAAGAACCAGTAGCAGACCCCGATGGCGCCCAGTACACCGGCCAATTCCGCCAGTAACGCACACCCCACCGCATGCCGCGCTCGCTGGATGCCCACTGCGCCGAAGTACACCGCCAGCACATAGAACGTGGTTTCTGTACTGCCCTGAACCGTCGCCGCCACCAGTGCCGGGAAGCTGTCCACACCCGATGTTTTCATCGTTTCGATCAGCATCGCCCGGGCGGCGCTGCCGGAGAAGGGTTTGACCATCGCCGTTGGCAGCGCATCGACGAATCGCGTGTCCCAGCCGGCCCATTCCACCAGGTGACGAATCCCGTCCAGGCCGAAATCCAGGGCGCCGGACGCCCGCAACACGCCTACGGCGCACAGCATCGCCACGAGATACGGCAGCAGGTTCTTCGCCACGTCAAAGCCTTCCTTGGCGCCTTCGACGAACGCTTCGTAGACCTTGACCTTGCGCAACGCGCCAATCACCAGAAACAGCATGATCAAGCAAAATAGCGTCAAGTTGCCGAGGATCGAAGACAAACCCGCCAGTGCGGTCGCTGACATCGTTCCCAGAAGCGCCATGAAACCGCCGAGGGCGAGGGCGCCGGGAATCAGGTACGCCAACACCACCGGGTCCCAGACGCGCAGGCGTTGCATGAAGGCTACGGCCAGGAAACCGACAATGGTCGAGCAACTGGTGGCGAGCAGGATCGGCAGGAACACCAGTGTCGGGTCGGGCGCACCTTGCTGGGCGCGGTACATGAAGATCGTCACCGGCAGCAGGGTCAGGGAGGAGGCGTTGAGCACCAGGAACAGGATCTGCGCGTTACTGGCAATCGTATCGCTGGGATTGAGCTCCTGCAGCGCCTTCATGGCCTTGAGGCCGATGGGCGTGGCGGCGTTATCCAGGCCCAGGCCGTTGGCGGCGAAGTTCAGGGTGATGAGACCGATGGCGGGGTGGCCAGGCGGGACTTCCGGCATCAGGCGCAAGAACAGCGGCCCGAGGGCCTTGGCCAGCCATTCGACGATCCCGGCCTTCTCGGCGATCCGCAGAAAGCCCAACCACAGGGTGAGGGTACCGAACAGCAGGACCATGACTTCGACGGACAACTTGGCCATGGCGAAGATGCTTTCCACCATCGCCGCGAAGATCCCGGCGTTGCCACCGATCAACCATTGCGCCAGCGCCGACACGGCAGCCACGATGAAGAAGCCAAGCCACAGGCCATTAAGCATCAGTCAAATCCCCCAAAAGATGCGCGAATGATAGCGGGGTGGCCAGAAACGACAAACCCCGGATTTCTCCGGGGTTTGTCTGGTATTACATTAGTTGCTGGAGGTTTCGCCCGCTGGCAGCTTTTCCTTGCTGCGCCAGTGCGGCAGGGAGTTCCAGTAGCGCTGGCCCTTGGCGTCGTCGTACATGCCTTCCCAACGAGCGATGACCAGCACGGCCAGGGCATTGCCGATCACGTTCAGAGCGGTACGTGCCATGTCCATGACACGGTCGACACCGGCGATGAATGCCAGGCCTTCGAGCGGGATGCCGACGCTGCCCAGGGTAGCGAGCAGGACTACGAAGGACACGCCAGGTACACCGGCGATGCCCTTGGAGGTGACCATCAGGGTCAGCACCAGCAGCAATTGCTGGCTGATCGACAGATCGATGCCATAGAGCTGGGCAATGAAGATGGCCGCAATGCTCTGGTACAGGGTCGAACCGTCCAGGTTGAACGAGTAACCGGTTGGCACGACGAAGCTGCAAACGGCTTTGGGCGCGCCATAGGCTTCCATTTTTTCGATCACACGCGGCAGCACGGTTTCGGAGCTGGCGGTGGAGTAGGCCAGTACCAGCTCATCCTTGAAGATGCGCATCAGCTTGAGCACCGAGAAGCCGAACAGTCGAGCGATCAGGCCCAGCACCACGAAGGCGAAGAAGGCGATGGCGAAGTAAACCAGGATGACCAGTTTTGCCAGTGGCAGCAGGGAAGCGAAGCCGAAGTTGGCCACGGTCACCGCGATCAGTGCGAATACGCCGATCGGTGCGTAGTTCATGATCATGTGGGTGACCTTGAACATGCTTTCCGAAACGCCCTGGAACATCTTCACCAGCGGTTCGCGCAGGTCCGCCTGCAAGCTCGACAAACCGAGGCCGAACAGCACAGAGAAGAAAATGATCGGTAGCATTTCGCCGCGAGCCATGGCCGCGAAGATATTCGACGGGATCAGGTTGAGGATGGTTTCGATGAACGCATGTTCATGCTGAACCTCAGCAGCTGTTGCCTGGTACTTGGAAATGTCCACAGTGCCCAGGGTGCTCATGTCGATACCGGCACCTGGATGGAACAGGTTGGCCAGCAGCAGACCCACCACAATGGCGATGGTGGTGACGATCTCGAAGTAGATGATGGTCTTGAGGCCGATGCGCCCAAGTTTCTTGGCGTCACCGACGCCAGCAATGCCGACGATCAGGGAAGAGATGACGATCGGAATTACGATCATCTTGATCAGACGGATAAAGATATCGCCTGCCGGTTGCAGGACGTTGCTGATCCACCAGGCTTTTTCGGCACTGAAATGGTTGAGCAGCGCACCGATTGCAATCCCCAATACCAGACCGATGAGGATCTGCCAGGCGAGGCTAAGCTTTGCCTTCTTCATATCTTTACCCTTACTTCAGTTTGACTCGGGCAGATGCATGAACGGCCTCGCTTGTGGCGAAAACGTCAGAGCACTTGCCCCCGTATAAGGAGCCCCGGAGCGCTTGTTAATGGCTCTCTGGCAGGCGAAAAAAGGCGCAACTATTCCGATGCAAGGAAGCGACGTCTAATGCCGTAAACGCCTACCCTATGCCGAATCGGCATGAGGTTTTTTGAGTGAAACGCGCGTCCCAACCGGTTCGAATACGACATATTGGCAGGCATAAGTGCCGTGAACCGGCCATCACAGAGCAGATTGTATGTTTTTTGAACAGCGGGGAAGGGTGTCAAAATGATTGGAATTCAGCAGATCTACGCACAGATATGAGCGCAAAAGAAAGGCGATTTTTCTCGATGTACGGTCGCTCATGACGCCCTTGGGGACTTTTCCCGCAGGTGCTGCAACCTTCAAGCACTACGCAAGCTCGTCGAACCCAACTCGGCCGGCGAACTTGCGTGGCAGCTTTACCTGACCCGGCCCTTGCGCAGGCACTCCCTGTACCCGTAGGTCACTCCGCCCCTGAAGCAGGCAGAACGTCCCGACCCCTTGGTCATGCGCCTTTCCTTCCTCAGGTGGCGCAGTGGGAAAGAAGCGATGTGCTTCTTTCGCGTCTTGAACTTTGTTCAGCCACGACCGCGACGGCTAAAGAAGAAAGATGCAATGAACATCACCAGGAACACGACAAAGAGAATCTTGGCGATACCCGTGGCGGTGCCCGCGATACCACCGAAGCCCAGGACGGCGGCGACAATGGCAATGATCAGGAACGTGATTGCCCAGCTCAACATGATGATTCTCCTTACGCTTCTATTAAGAGGTGTTGCTATCCCGGCGCGTCGAGCGCACCAAGTTGATGTGCTCAGAACACCCAGCGTTCCTGACGGGGCATCTCATTGGCCGGTTGCGCCTGGTCGACGTCCATCATTCTCATCGGGGTGTTATCTACCAAACCGCTGCCTGCCGCGCTGAAATGGGTTTGGGTCGGATGCTCAAACGAAATGCGCGGGGCTTCTGGCTGCTGACTCTGTTCCCATAGAAGAAACTGTTGACCGGCGATCAAGGTGATCACCAGTGCAAGTACCGCAAACAGGCCTTGCTGAACATGCAGTGGCGAGAAATGCAATTGGGCGGCAAGTTGGCGATTCATCCTGAAGCTCCTCCCACGCTGGGGAAATCAGACTGAGGGCATTTGTTTCTTGCCCTGCGTTAATCAGGTTATTGCAGCCTGCATGCCAGCTTTTTTTATTAAAAAAAACCTTTAAAAACAACAAGTTATGTTTGTCGTGTGAATGTGAGTCGACGCATCCTGCACGATGAGCCCTCGTCCGGTCGTGCGTAATGCACGACTCTTGGCAAACACATCGCAATCTTTTTGAATTGAGAGGAGGGCGCGGCTGTCAGAAATGGACGCAAGGCATCTCTGATAAAGGGGTTTTGCGTTCCAGTAAGCTAATTTCGGGCGTTGCAGCGAGGGGACAGGAGTTAGCTACCCTGCTAAGGCAGGAATGGATCAGAATAAACCATGCAACTTGCCCGATTTTTCCGGGACTAACCAAGATCATTCTTTAAGGAGCGTAGGAAAATGGAATCCGCCACTGAGCATCAAGGCCGCATTCTTCTGGTAGATGATGAGTCTGCCATCCTGCGAACCTTCCGCTATTGCCTTGAAGATGAAGGCTACAGCGTTGCGACCGCTAACAGCGCTGCGCAAGCTGAAGCCTTGCTGCAACGTCAAGTTTTCGACCTGTGCTTCCTCGATTTGCGCCTGGGGGAGGACAACGGTCTGGACGTTCTGGCACAGATGCGCATCCAGGCCCCATGGATGCGCGTGGTGATCGTCACCGCGCATTCGGCCGTAGACACCGCCGTTGATGCGATTCAGGCGGGTGCCGCGGATTATCTGGTCAAGCCGTGCAGCCCCGATCAATTGCGCTTGGCCACGGCCAAACAGCTGGAAGTGCGGCAATTGTCGGCTCGTCTGGAGGCTCTGGAAGGTGAGATGCGTAAACCCAAGGAAGGTCTGGACTCTCACAGCCCGGCCATGAAGGTCGTGCTCGAGACCGCCCGCCAGGTGGCCAATACCGATGCCAACATCCTGATCCTTGGGGAGTCCGGCACCGGTAAAGGCGAGTTGTCCCAGGCGATTCACGGCTGGAGCAAGCGCTCGAAAAAATCCTGTATCACCATCAACTGTCCGTCGCTGACGGCCGAGCTCATGGAAAGCGAGTTGTTCGGCCACAGTCGGGGTGCATTTACCGGTGCCAGTGAAAGCACCTTGGGGCGCGTCAACCAAGCCGATGGCGGAACCTTGTTTCTCGACGAAATCGGCGATTTTCCCCTGGTGTTGCAACCAAAGTTACTGCGTTTCATTCAAGACAAGGAATACGAGCGGGTAGGTGACCCCGTCACGCGTCGGGCCGATGTGCGCATTCTTGCGGCCACCAACCAGAACCTGGAAGACATGGTCCGCGACGGGCGTTTCCGCGAGGACCTGTTGTATCGGCTCAATGTCATTACGTTGCACCTGCCACCTCTGCGCGAACGCCGGGAAGACATTCTCAACCTCGCAGACCGGTTTCTGGCCCGTTTCGTCAAGGAATATGCACGTCCGGCGCGGGGTTTCAGCGACGAGGCCCGTGAAGCGCTCCTGGGTTACCGCTGGCCGGGGAACATTCGCGAGCTGCGTAACGTAGTGGAGCGTGCGAGCATTATTTGCCCGCAGGAGCGGGTCGAGATCAGCCACTTGGGCATGGCCGAAGCGCCGATCAACAACGCACCGCGTATTGGTGCGCCGTTAAGCCTGGATGAGCTGGAAAAGGCCCATATCGGTGCCGTCCTTGCCACCGCAGGCACGCTGGATCAAGCCGCCAAGACCTTGGGAATCGATGCGTCGACGCTGTACCGCAAGCGCAAGCAGTACAACCTGTGAGTTCGCGGCGATGAAACCGGCGATGAAGTTGCAGACCCGGCTTTTCCTCAGCATTTCTGCACTGATCACTGTCGCACTGCTTGGGCTACTGCTCGGTCTTGTCAGTGTGCTGCAGATGGCTGGGAGCCAGGAAGCGTTGGTGCGCAACAACTTCGTCACTCTGGACCTGGGGCTCAAATTGCGACAGACGCTGGGTGATCAGCTGCTCATCATGCTCAGTGAAAAAAGCGATCCCGCCGCCCTCGAGGCGTCCAAGCAGCGTTACCTTGAGTTGCTGGAGGAAGGCATTGCCCAGGAACCCTCAGATGAAACCCACGGCTTCAAAAAGGCCAAGGCCGATTATTTGAGCTTTATGGGTGCGTATGAAGTGTCCGCTGACCCGACGCGCGTACTCAGTGGCAACGATGAGCTGACCGAAAAATTCAATCTATTGCGCAATGGCTTGATCACGGAGCACAAGCGGGCGCTGGATGACATCAGCACTGTCGAACGCAAAGCCCGTGAGCGTGCACTGCTGATCGCCGGGCTGCTTGGCCTGGTTGGGCTGGCGGTGTTGATCATCGGCTTCATTACCGCACACGCCATCGCCCGGCGATTCGGTGAGCCCATCGAGGCTCTGGCGCAGGCAGCGGATCGTATTGGCCAGGGTGATTTCGACGTCACGCTGCCGGTGTCTTCGGCCGTGGAGCTGAATCAGCTGACCCGGCGCTTCGGGATCATGGCCGAGGCTTTGCGTGAACATCAGGCCACTAACGTCGATGAGTTGCTGGCGGGACAGCAGCGTTTACAAGCGGTGCTCGACGGTATCGACGATGGCTTGCTGATGATTGATCGCCAGGGGAATCTGGAGCACCTTAACCCCGTAGCGCAGCGCCAGTTAGGCTGGGACTCCGATCGGCTCGGGCGAGGCTTGGGTGAGGCGCTGGAGCATCCCGAACTCGATGAGCAACTGCAACTGGTACTGCGTGGCGGTACGCTGGAACGTATGCCGGATGACCTGAGCATCGAGGTCGATGGCGAGACGCGGTTGCTGACGTATAGCCTGACGCCGGTCATCCACACCCAAGGGCATATTCTCGGTGCAGTGATGGTGCTGCACGATGTGACTGAACAGCGTGCTTTCGAACGAGTGCGTAGCGAGTTCGTCTTGCGCGCCTCCCATGAACTGCGCACGCCCGTGACTGGCATGCACATGGCATTTGGGCTGTTTCGCGAGCGCTCGCATTTTCCACCGGAGTCCCGGGAGGCGGACCTGCTGGACACGGTAAACGAAGAAATGCAGCGGCTGATGCAACTGATCAATGACTTGCTGAATTTCTCCCGTTACCAGAACGGCTTGCAGAAACTCACCCTGGCGCCATGCTCCATCGAGGATTTGCTGGAGCAAGCGCAGAGTCGTTTTACCGACGGGGCGCGAGAGAAGGGTGTCGAGCTGTTGGTAGAAGTCCAGGGGCCCTTGCCACGGTTGCAAGCCGATCAGGCGCAACTGGACCGGGTGCTCGACAATCTGATCGATAATGCACTGCGTCATACCGCCACCGGCGGGCGGATACGACTGCAAGCCAGGCGACATGGGGAGCGGGTCATCATCAGCGTCGAAGATAACGGTGAAGGCATCGCCTATGGCCAACAGGGCCGGATCTTCGAGCCGTTTGTCCAGGTCGGCCGCAAGAAAGGCGGGGCCGGCCTCGGTTTGGCGTTGTGCAAGGAAATTGTGCAGCTGCATGGAGGACGAATGGGTGTTTACTCGAGACCGGGGCAGGGGACTCAGTTTTATATGACGTTGACGGTGTAAGCGCTTTTTACGCTTCGTCATCCAGGCGTCGACCGGCCAGTCGGCGGCCTCGGGTTATCAGCTCAATGAACTGCACCGCACTTAATGCATGGGCAAACAGCCAACCCTGGCCGAATCTCACCCCCTCACTGCTGAGGAGCGCCGCCTGGGCTTCATGTTCGATGCCTTCGGCAATCACCTTCAAATGCAGTGACTGGGCCATGTGAATAATATGCGGCGCAACACCGCTGCTCGCTGCGTCATGGCCCAGCGCATCGATGAACGCTTTGTCGATTTTCAGGCAATCCACCGGCAAGGTCTGCAGATACGCGAGACTGCAGTAGCCGGTGCCAAAGTCATCGATCAGTACCTGGTGCCCGACATCCCGCAAGGCTTGCAGGTTTTCCCGGGCCACCACCACATCGATCAATCCGCGTTCGGTGACTTCAAAGGCAATCTGCTTCGCCGCGACCCGGTGCAGGGTCAGCAAGCGAGCCATCACTTGGCCGATCCGCGGGATCATGACATCGCAGGCCGCCAGGTTGACCGAGATGTACAACTGCGGGTTGGCCCGCAGCAGTTGCCCCAGTTGCTCAAGCAGGCGTTGCAGGACAAAGTCGGTCATCTGGCGGATTTGCCCGGTGTTCTCTGCCATCGGGATAAACAGGTCGGGACTGGTCAGGGTGCCGTCCGGCCTTCGCCAGCGCAGCAAGGCTTCGGCCCCGACGCAGTTGCGGCTGTCGAGGTCAAAGATCGGCTGATAGAGCACCTGCAACTCACCTCGGCGGATGGCTCCCGTCAGCTCTGCGTCAAGTGACTGGCGCTGGCGCACCAGCAAAAACACCAGGAAACCTACGCAAAGAGCCAATAGCAGACAGGCAGGCAGCAACCACCACCACACGGGCGGTATATGGGTGCCACTGCGCGGGCTGATCAGCACCAGTTGGTATTCCGGGTTGTCGGTGGGCATGCGGTAAATCAAGCGTGTCTGGGTGACTTGCAGCGCATCGCGGGTTTTTGGCGGCCATTGGCTCGGTGGCCAGGCTTGCGAGACGCCCAGTACCGGAATTGCCCGGGTGCCATGGTCAAGTACCACCAGCAGGCTGCTTCCCGGCGAAAGGTCGACCATGTCGGTCAAATGGCCGCGAGATGTCGCAACCCGGAAATTGCCGCGTCCGAGCATCAGCGCGGCACGGTTTTCATCGGGTTCGGTGGTGGTATTCAACCAGTAACTGTAGGTGGGGCCCTTGATGTCCGGTGGGCGTATCAATGACAAACCTTCCTGGCGCGGACGGTTGGAACAGATTCGCGAGGCGTCCATGTAGGCTGCCTCATAGACGAAGCGATAATTGAAGGTGACCTGTTGCAAAGTCGCGATCATGTCGTCATCGCAGCTGCGCAACGGCTGGGCCTCCAGGTCGTCAAGGCTTTCGCGCAATTGCCCGAACAGTTGCTCCAGACGAGCAAGAAAACGTTCACCCTGGGCGTTCATTTCCCAGCTTTCGTTTTGCTCAACCTGGTGAATGGCAACGAAGTAACTGCCGGCCATCATCAACGTAGCGCTCAAGACAGCAGCCAGCATCGCCAGAAACCAAGGGCGATAGAACCAGCTGCGAAGTGTCTCTCGAGCAACAGTCATTATGTAATATCCGACGAATTACCAATGAGTTATAGCTGCTATTTGAGAAACGCGCTGACCGTCGGGCGATCGTCATTATTTTGTCTGATTTAAAACCTGAAGCAGCGCGGCGGTTTGTGCATCCGGCGTACCGTCGAAGCGCGACGGTCGGAAATGCATCTGGAAGGCCGCCAGCACGTGGCGGGTGGCGACGTCCAGTTCGCCCGTTTGCGGTGTGTCATAACCGACGCGTGCCAGTTGTGCCTGATACCAGCTGATGCTCGGCAGCTGTGTTTCGAACCGGGTCTGCTGACGGGCTACGGCTTGTTCGTTCGGCCAAATACCCAACCCTTGCTCAGCCAGGCGCTTCCAGGGAAACAAGGGCCCCGGATCCAGCTTGCGCAAGGGGGCGATGTCGCTATGCCCGACAATGCTGCGAGGACTGATTGCGTAGCGCTGGCTAATGTCCTTGAGCAGGACGATCAGGGACTCGATCTGCGCTTCGGAGTAGGGATACCACAGGCGCCCGGTCGGGGTGTCCTTGAAGCCCGGGTTGACGATTTCGATGCCGATGGAACTGGAATTCATCCAGGTCCGGCCTTGCCATTGGCTTTCTCCGGCGTGCCAGGCCCGCAGGTTTTCATCCATCAGCTTGTAGATGGTCGCCTTCTTGTCGTCGCCGATCAGGTAGTGGCTGCTAACTTCGCCATGGGTTAGCAGTTGCAGCGAGCGCTCCTGTGATGCATTGGTGTAGTGGAGCACGACGAACTGAATACGGCTGTCGTGATTGGCCGAAGCATGGCTGGTGTCGTAGCGGGGACCGCTGGCGCAGCCGGCCAGCAGGATCAGCGACACGATGAGAGCAAGATATTTCATGGGGAAGCCAACACGCTAAAGACAGTAATGCAACAGTGTAACGTACTGTCTTGTGCGTGTTGGGCCATCGCAACGATTTGAACAACATGGAGCGATAAGCGCTCAGCCCAGCTCCACCCGGTTGCGCCCGGCATTTTTTGCACGGTACAGCGCCTGATCAGCTCTTTTGAGCACCGCATCGCCATGCTCGCCGGCCCTGAAAGCCGCCAGGCCTATGGAGAGGGTGATGGTCACCGGTTCACCCTTGAAGTGAAAAGGGCAGGCTTCGATAGAGGCGCGCAGGGTTTCCAGGAGTTTCATGCCGTTCGCCGGGACGGTGGATGGCATCAGCAGGACAAATTCCTCGCCGCCAAATCGCGCAATGAAGTCTGTCGGGCGCAGGCGCTTACGCAACACGCTGGCAATGATTTTCAGCACTTTGTCGCCCGCCAGGTGCCCGTAATTATCATTGATGCGCTTGAAGTGATCGAGGTCGAGCATGGCCAGCATCAGGGTGTTGCCGTGTTGCTGCCATTGGCCGATCTCATACTCAAGGCGCTCGCTCCAGGCCGCGCGGTTTGGCAGTCCGGTCAGCGGATCGATCAAGGCTTTCTGGCGTTGCTCTTCGAGGTGCTCGCGAAATCCCTGGGCTTCCTGTTCCATATGGGCAACCCGCTCGGCCAGGCTCTGCAGGCGGGCCGCCACTTCCTGCTCGCGCTCATCGCGCTGCTGGCGGTGCTGGTCCATGGTGCCGAGCAAGACTTCCAGATGGTTTTCCAGCACGTGCTTGAGATCATCCAGATCGGCCGCTTCCTGCACGCTGTTCTGCAAGCCGTCGACCTGTTCGCGAATCTGCGTGTCCATCGCATGTGCGGCGGATCGGCTGTCGGCATGGCCGGCGCTGGCGGCCTGCAAGTTGCTCTGGAACGATTCCAGGCGTTCGTTGAGCCGCTGCAGATAAGCTTCGAATTCGTGTTGGCCACCGTCGGAGATTGCCAGCATCAAAGTCGCCAGATCGTCGAGAATCGGCAGCAACTCGTACCAGTTAAGGCCATTTTTCAGCCGTTCACGCATTGATTCGGCTTGGGGGCGATGACGCTCCGGTACTGTCAGATCCTCGAGCAAGCCCAGCAAGGTATCTTCGATGTGTTTGGCCACCGAGCTATAGGACGGCTCGGGCGAGTCGGGCAGGGCGTAGAGCATGTCTTGCTCGGGCTGCTGCGGATCGATCGCAGCCAGTGCCTGGGCGATGGGCGAGGGCAGCGGCAGGGTATCGAGCAGTACCGCCGGGCTCAATTCGTCGGGATTGACTGCCGTTTCAGCTGGGAGGGTGGGAGTGCCGACAGGTTCGGACAGTCTCACGGGTTGTAGCGATTCGGCTTCGGCCATGACTTGCGCAGGCCGGGCCGGCGCTTGCTGTGGCTCCAGGGCTGGCGCAACAGCAATGGGCTGGGTCGTATCTGGCGTTACTTGCAGCACCTGCGGCACGGTGTCTGCAATGACCGGTCGGGTTGCGACCACGGACGCCGGAACGGTTTCGGCCGTCTGCGCGATAAGAGCGTGTTCTGCGGGGACGGTCGCCTCTTCGGTGTCACGCTGACCGAACAGCCGCTGCAGCAGCCCCGGTCGTTCCGGTTCCGCCGGACTTTCCAGCTGGCTCAGGGCCTTGCCCTGCAGTCCGCTCAGCTCACCGAGCAGTAGCGGGATCTCGCGTGCCTGAGGGGGCGGCTCACTTCCCGGGGTAGCGGTAATGTTTGCAGCTGCGTGACCAGGGCGGTGAGTGCGGCGCTGGTCTGGTTGACCCGGGTTTCCCGACGCTGCTCGGAGTCGAGTACGGCTTTTTCCAGGCGAGGCAGCAGGGCGGCGAGTCCGGCGTCCATGTCGTCGGTGCGCACGACTTCGCGCATCTCCTTCATGCATTGGTCAACGGCGCGGTCGGTGCCTTCCGCTGCCAGCGTGCTGCGCACCAGTCCCCGGCGCAACAGGTCTAGCCTGGCATCCCAGCGACGTTCGAGCTTTTCCTGTTGTTCGATGCTTTGCAGGTACTTCTCTTTCCAGCGTTGTGCTTCGTCGCTCATTCATGGGATCCGCGGGGGGCAGGACTCAACGCGGGCAATGCATCGGCCGTGAGCGAACCCGGCAGACGAATCTCTACCGCGACCGGCAGGTGATCGGAAATGGGTTGTGCCAGCACCTCGACCTTTTCAAGGGTCAGGCTCGGGCTCAGTAGAATATGGTCCAGGCAGCGCTGCGGGCGCCAGCTGGGGAACGTCGCTTCCATTTGCGGGGCCAGCAGCCCGAGGTCGCGCAATGGAGAGTGTTGCAGCAGGTCACTGGCGTGGGTGTTCATGTCGCCCATCAGCACCTGGTGCTTGTAACCGCCAATGACTTCGCGAATGTAAGCCAATTGCATGCTGCGGGCTCGTGCGCCCAGTGCCAGGTGCATCATGACCACCACCAGCGCTTCCGGACCTTCGCCGAAGCGCACCAGAATCGCTCCGCGACCCTTCGGCCCTGGCAGTGGATGATCCTCGATCGCCCAAGGCCGCAGGCGACTGAGCACACCGTTGCTGTGCTGGCCGAGGCGTCCGAGATTGCGATTGAGTTGTTGATACCAGTAGGGAAAGGCGCCGAGCTGGGCCAGGTGTTCGACCTGGTTGACGTAGCCTGAACGCAGGCTGCCACCATCGGCTTCCTGAAGGGCGACCAGGTCGAAGTCACCCAGCAGATTGCCGATCTTTTGCAGATTGTCGGCACGCCCGGTGTGCGGCAACAGATGTTGCCAGCCCCGGGTCAGGTAATGCCGATACCGCTCGGTGCTGATACCCACCTGGATATTGAAGCTGAGCAAGCGCAGACGGCTGTCGGCGGGCAGGCCTGACCCGGGGCTG
>Ga0209542_10013090_pt1 | contig 14381 bp, 16 predicted proteins | sample RifCSPhighO2_01_FD_184028 | JGI IMG/M metagenome (GOLD analysis project Ga0209542, IMG submission 184028) | Soil microbial communities from Rifle, Colorado - Rifle CSP2_plank highO2_0.1 (SPAdes) (version 2) | ecosystem: Environmental > Terrestrial > Deep subsurface > Rock core/Sediment ...
TTCATGGCAAAGAAATCAATGAAGATAAAGGCGCGAAGAACGCCTAAATTCTCAAGCCGCATCGTGCGACGCTGCTTCAAGTGCGGTCGCCCGCGCGGCTTTATGCGTGATTTCAACCTCTGCCGTATCTGTTTCCGCGAGGAAGCTCTCGAAGGAAATATCCCCGGAGTCAAGAAGTCCTCTTGGTAATTACTACGAACTACGTACTACTTTCTACTAACTATTCCTATGGTAAGCGATACAATCGGTGACTTCATAGTGCGACTCACAAATGCGGGTGCCATCAAGAAGGCCTCCGTCTCCGTGCCGTACTCGGCTTTCAAAATGGCTGTCGCGGAAAAGCTCAAAGAGATGGGCTACATCAAAGATATCGAGAAGAAGGGCAAAAAAGTAAAGAAGACGCTCGATGTTGTCCTCAAGTATAAGGAAACGGGGGAGCACGCCATCCAAGGCGTAAAGCGCATCTCGAAGCCGGGCCGCCGCTTGTACAAGAGCACGCGCGAAATAGTCCCCGTCCGCTACGGACACGGTGCTTTGATTCTTTCGACGCCCAAAGGAGTTCTCTCCGACAAAGAAGCCCGCAAGGAAAACGTCGGCGGCGAAGCCCTGTTCGAAATTTGGTAGTCTGATTTTTCAAATATTCATATGTCACGTATAGGAAAAAGACCAATAGCAATCCCGGCAGGCACGGAAGTGTCGGTCGTTTCGAACGAGCTCACGGTGAAGGGCAAGGGCGGCACGCTAAAGCGGATGGTGCACCCCGCGGTCACGATTGCTATCGCAAACGGTGAGGCTGTCGTCACGCCCAAGGAGAAGTCACGTCTCGGCCGCGCGCTGTGGGGCACCTATGCCGCAATGTCCGCAATATGATATCGGGCGTCAACACGCCGTTCGTAAAGAAATTGCAGGTAGAAGGCATCGGCTACAAAATCGAGCTTTCGGGCAAGCAGCTCAAGCTCACCGTCGGATTCTCGCACCCCGTCATGCTCGCCATTCCGGAGGGGATTACGGCGGTGGTGGAGAAGAACATCGTCACCGTTTCAGGCGCCGATAAGGAAGCGGTCGGTCAATTCGCCGCATCGGTACGCGCCGTCAAGAAGCCGGAGCCGTACAAGGGCAAGGGCATCCGCTACGAAGGCGAGGTCGTGCGTGAGAAGCAAGGTAAGAAGGCTGCCGCCGCAGCTACAGCATAGTTCGACATTGCTCACTATAAATAAACACTATGGCACTTTCTAAAACACAGCAAAGAATCCGCCGCCACAAGCGCGTGCGTGCAAAGGTAATCGGTAGCGCAACCCGCCCGCGCCTTTCGATATACAAATCCAACACGCGCCTCACCGCGCAGATAATCGACGATACCAAGGGCGTCACCATCGCGGCTGTCTCATCGCTTGATGAGAAAGGCAAGACGCCGCGTGAGCGCGCAGAACAGGCGGCGGCGACACTCGCAAAGAGCGCGGGCGCCAAAGGCGTGAAAGCGGTTGTCTTCGACCGTGGAGGTTTCCAATACGTAGGGACAGTGAAAGCATTTGCCGACGCTGCGCGCGCCGCGGGATTAGAATTTTAACCCCATGAGAAAATAAATATTTTATGACTGATATAAATCCAAAAAATACGACAAGCGACGCCGTGACTAAATCCCAGACCTCTTTTTCTCACGGGGTGGCAGATGAAAACACACCGGAAATAAAGCAGGACGCAGTTGTCGAAACGCCTGTACAGGCCGCTCCCGAAGCGCACGCGCCGAAGGCTGGCTTCGCGGGCCGCGGCAACCGCGACCGTCGCGGAGGCCGTCCTGGAGGCCGCCCAGGCGGACGTCGCGGAGGGGATGAACGCCGCAGCGAATTCGCCCAGAAGCTCATCGGTATCCGCCGCGTCGCGCGCGTCATGGCGGGAGGCCGTCGTTTCAATTTCAGCGCCGCGCTGGTGCTCGGCGATAAGAAGGGACGCGTGGGCGTGGGGCTCGGCAAGGCAGCCGACACCGCGCAGGCGATTGAGAAGGCGACACGTGCCGCCAAGCGCGCGATGATACAGTTGAATCTCACGAAGAACCGCAGCATCCCTCACAACATTGAAGCGAAATTCTGCGCCTCACGCGTGGAAATCCGCCCCAGCGCCGGTCGCGGACTCGTCGCCGGCTCGTCGGTGCGTACCGTGCTCGAGCTCGCAGGTGTGAGCGACGTCACCGCGAAGCTTCTTTCGCGCAGCAAGAATCCCGTCAACAACGCCCGCGCCGCTATCGAGGCGCTCAAGAAAATCTCGATGAAATAATATTTCTATGACATCACTCAATTCACTCAAGAGAATGACCGCGCGGAGGGGTATGCGCGTAGGGCGCGGAGGCAAGCGCGGTAAGACCGCGGGACGCGGTACGAAAGGTCAGAACGCACGCGCCGGCCGCAAGAAGCGCCCCGAGCTCCGCGACATCATCAAGAAATTGCCCAAGCGCCGCGGGTACGGTAAGAACCGCGGTCGCAGTGTGGATGGTACGACGCTTGATGCGGTCGTCATTTCGCTTGACCGGCTCGAAAAACTCTTTGAAAACGACGCGGAAGTGACCTCGAAAGTGCTCGCTGATAAGGGCGCTATCTCGAAGCGTACGATGCCGCCGGTCAAGGTCGTCGGGACGGGCACCCTCTCAAAAAAGCTCTCGTTCAAGGGTGTTGCGGTCTCCGCTTCCGCCCGGCTTGCTATCGAGAAGGCGGGAGGTACGATTGCCTAACCACTATGTTGGAATCATTTCTTCGTAAGATGAAGTTGACCTTCGCGGACGAGACCCTGCGCACGCGCATCCTCTTCGTCCTTGCGGCACTTGTCGTGTTCCGTTTTCTCGCCGCCATTCCTATTCCGGGCATCAACGCGGCGCAGCTCGAAGCATTCTTGAGCAACAACCAGTTCCTCGGTCTCCTCAACATCTTTTCGGGAGGCGGCTTCTCGAATCTCTCTATCATGATGATAGGAGTCTCGCCGTACATCACCGCATCCATCGTGATGCAGCTCATGACCATCCTCATTCCGAAATTGAAGGAGATGTATCAGGAAGAAGGCGACGCAGGCCGCATGCGTTTCATGCAATATTCGCGGTACCTCTCGCTGCCGCTCGCGGTCATCCAGGCCTTCGGATTCCTGCTTCTTTTGCAACAGAACGGCATCGTGCCGCAGCTTTCACTGCTCGCTTTCGTGACCAACGTCATCGTCATCGCCGCAGGCGCCATGCTCGTCATGTGGATAGGCGAGCTCATCTCGGAATTCGGCGTCGGCAACGGCATCTCGCTCATCATCTTCGCGGGTATCGTGGCGGGCCTGCCTTCAGCCCTGGCACAGCTCATCTTCTCTTTTGACATCGCGCAAATTCCCGTGTACATCGCATTCACGCTCGTCGGCGCGTTCATTATTGCCGGCGTCGTATACATCACCGAGGCCGAGCGTCCGATACCCGTGACCTACGCGCGGCGTGTCCGCGGCACGAAGGTCTTGGGAGGCATCTCCACGTACTTGCCGCTTCGCGTAAATCAGGCAGGCGTCATCCCCATCATCTTCGCGCTCTCGTTCCTCCTTTTCCCGCAGATGATAGCGACGTTCATCGCAAAAAGCTCCATCCCGTTCCTCGCGGCGGGTGCCTCGGCCGTGGAAGGCGCGCTCGCCAATCAGTGGGTATACGGCGGACTCTACTTCTTCCTCGTCGTCATCTTTACGTACTTCTACACGGCGATTACCTTTGAACCGCACCAGGTCGCGAAGAACCTCCAGAAAAACGGCGCATTCATCCCGGGTGTACGGCCTGGCCAGACGACCAGTGAATATCTCGGCAACATCATCACGCGCATAACGCTCGTGGGCGCGCTCTTCCTCGGCTCGCTTGCGGTCCTGCCCATCATTCTGCAGGGAATCACGGGTATCACGGCGATAACCATCGGCGGCACGGCACTCCTCATCGCCGTATCGGTAGTGCTCGACCTCGTGAAAAAGATTGACGCACAGACCTCTATACGCGAGTATTAGCGAATGAAAAAGGAGCTCATCACCATCGCCGGCTCTCTTGGATCGGGAAAATCCTCGACAGCAAAAGCGGTGGCCCGTGAGCTCGGGTACAAACACTTCTCCTCGGGCGACCTCTTCCGAGAGATAGCGACAGAGCGCGGCGAGTCCGTGGAGGCCACCAACATTTCCGCGGAAGTTAAGAAAGACATAGACCACCAGGTGGATGCGCGGCTCCAAAAGATGGGCAAAGAAGAGAATAAGCTCGTCATAGATTCGCGTCTTGCATGGCACTGGATGCCTGATTCGTTTAAGGTCTTTCTGCAGCTTGATACAAACTCGGCCGCAGACCGCATTTTCCAGGATGTTTTGAAAAAGAGCAGAGTAAGCGAACACGCTCATTCGGTCGAGGACGTCCGCGCATCAATTGAGCGGCGTTTTGCGAGCGAACAAAAACGCTACATGTCTCTCTATGGTGTCGACCCGACCGAACGCAAAAATTTCGACCTGGTCATCGACACGAAGGACAATGACCTCGATAGCGTCGTCGCGACCATTCTCAAGGAGTATCAACTGTGGAGAGAGGGCAAAGCTCGCGTATAATACTGCCATGCAACCAATCACCGTCGCGTTTTTCGGTATTTCCGGCTCAGGCAAGGGGACACAGGCCGTACTTCTCGAAGACTATCTGAAAGAGAAAGACCCGACGCGCGGCGTGATACGCCCCGAGATGGGAAGCTTGCTCCGTGCCTTTATGGAGTCGGGTACTTCGCTCGCCGAGCACACGAAAGCAATCGTGAATTCGGGCGGGCTCGTGCCGTCATTCATCCCCATCCACATGCTGACCTCGGTCCTTAATGAGCACTTCGACGGCTCGCAGCACGTCATTCTGGACGGTACGTGCCGCCGGCCCGACCAATCCCGCGCCGCGGACGACATGATGCGGCTCTGGGGCCGCGACAATCTCCACGTGATAACGCTCACGCTTTCGCCCGAATCCGCGAAGGCGCGGCTCATCGCACGCGGCCGCGTCGACGATGCAAAAGACGAGGCAATAGCGTCGCGTTTCGCATGGTACGAGGAGCACGTCGTCCCCGCTATGGAAGAGCTGCGTACGCTCGGTTGGGCTGTTCACGAAATAGACGGCGAGCCGGACGTCGAAACCATCCACAAGAGCATTCTCTCGGCGCTCGCTATATGATCGTGCGCTCGCAGGCGGACATCGACGCGCTGCGTGAGGGCGGCAGGCGCCTCGCCCGCCATGTACGCATCTTGAGCGAGATGGTCAAGCCGGGATTACCCGGGCGGGAGCTCGAATACAAAGCGCGCGAGCTTGTAAAAGCCGACGGTGATGTACTCGCATTTCACGGGCATCGTGAGCGCAAGACCGACGTTCCGTACCCTTCGGGGCTGTGCCTCTCCATCAACGACATCATCGTACACTCACCCGCGAGCCAGAATGAGTCGGTCATTGAGGAGGGGGATGTCGTGTGTCTCGATTTCGGTATCAAACACAAAGGTTTGTATACCGACCACGCAGCCACCGTAATTGCGGGCACAGAGCACGATCCCAATGACGAAGAACTGGTCAGGGGCACGTATGAAGCGCTCGCGGCCGGCATCGCACAGGCCAAGGTAGGTAACACGACGGGGGACATCGGGTATGCGGTCCAGAAAATAGCGGAAAAGTATCACTTCGGGTACCCGAAGAATCTTTCGGGCCACGGCGTGGGGCTCAAAGTGCACGAAGAACCGCATGTGCCCAATTTCGGCGAACAGGGAAAAGGCTATCGCCTCCGTGAAGGCGAGGTCATCGCCATCGAGCCGATGATGACGCTCGGCACGGGCAAGCTCTACATCGATAAAGACGGCTACTCGTACCGCACCGAAGACGGCTCGCGCACCGCGCATGCCGAGCACACGGTTTTGATAACTAAAGACGGGCCTGAGATTCTTACCAAAGAATAAGATACAATCACGGCATGAATATTGCCGTCTTTTTGTCGCAGTATGACGTGGCGGGGAAGTACGTCGGCGTTGTCGAAGATCTCGGGAAACGAATTGCAGAGGGAAAACACACGCTAATTTTCGGCGGGTGTAATGAGGGCCTTATGCACGTCATCGCAGAGACGGTGCACGACGGCGGAGCGAAAGTCATCGGCGTCATCCGTGCCCCTATCGCGCACAAGGCGTACCCTGATGCCGACGAAATGTACGTCGTGAAAGACGCGCACGAAATGAATGTAGGTCTAATAGACCGGGCGGATTGCATCGTTGTCCTCGCGGGAGGTATCGGTACGCTCAACGAGCTCACCGCAATCGTGCGGATGAAAAAGAACGCCGAGCACGATACAAAAACGGTCATTGTGAACACCGACGGCTTCTACGACGGCCTGAAAGCGCAATTGGAGCGGATGCACACGGAAGGATTTCTGCGCGAGGATGTCATGCAATCCGTACACTTCGTCTCGACCCCCGAGGAGGCGATAGGGTATATTGAAGCTCATGGCAACTGACGTACTCGTTGTGGGAACGTATCCGCGGGAGCATGCGCTCGCTTGGAAGATTGCGCAGTCGCCCAAGGTACGCACCGTCTACATAGCACCCGGCAACGGCGGTACCGACAACGTCGCCATAAACGTGCCGATAGACGTAATGGGCTTTGAGAAGCTTGCTGATTTTGCGGAGGAAAAGAAAATCGCACTCACGGTGGTAGGGCCCGAGAATCCGCTCGCAGGCGGCATCGTAGACGTGTTCCAGAAAAGAGGACTTCGCATATGGGGGCCGACCAAAGCCGCCGCACAAATCGAAGCCTCAAAGGCCTTTTCCAAAACATTGATGCACGAGGCCGGGATTCCGACCGCCGAATTTGAGATATTTACCGATTACGGACAAGCGCGTCGGTACGTGCACGAGAAAGGCGCACCCATCGTCGTCAAAGTCGACGGGCTCGTCTTCGGCAAGGGGGCATACGTATGTATGACGCTTGAAGAAGCGGAAGCAGCACTCAAGGAGATTATGGTAGACAAGGTGCACAATGCCGCGGGCAAAGTCGTCATCGAGGAATATCTCGACGGTCAGGAAATCTCAATTCACGCTATCTGCGATGGCAAGACGTCCGTGCTTTTTCCGACGTCGCAAGACCATAAGACAGTAGGCGAAGACGACGTCGGCAAAATGACCGGGGGAATGGGAGTCGTCGCGCCCATCGCTTGGGTTTCGCAGGATGCGCTTACCGATATTGACGCCCGTATCGTGCAGCCGACGCTTCAAGCGCTTGCGAAGCGCGGCAGCCCGCTCGTCGGCATGCTGTATCCGGGGCTTAAGATGACCTCCAAAGGCCCCAAGGTGTTGGAATTTAATGCGCGGTTCGGATGTCCTGAGGCGGAGGTCTACATGCGCCTAATGAAATCAGACGCATTTGAATTATTCAGTGCATGCGTAGATGGGACCCTCGCAGATTTCAAAGTCGAGTGGAATTCAGGTTATGCGGTAAGTATCATCATCGCCTCCGGCGGATACCCCGATGAATACAAAAAAGGTCTTCCCATAACGGGTATAGAAGAAGCCGAAAAAGTAGAAGGAGTCGTCGTTTTTCACGCGGGGACGAAACGAAACGGTGACGAACTGGTGACCGACGGCGGGCGCGTACTCAGCGTCTCGGCCGTCGGCGACACGCTCAAGCAGGCGCTCGACCGTGCATACGAAGCGATAGGGAAAATCCATTTTGAAGGCATGCACTTCCGCCGCGACATCGGAGCAAAAGCCCTCGCATGAAAATGATATACTTTCTCTATGCCTCCCATGCTGGAGAAGCCGCGCAATGCGGCTCCTGAAAAATTCAAATCTGCCGAAGAGGAGTTGGCCTATTTGCGTCAGCGGGTTGCCGAGAAGGAGGCGGAGATGGAGACACCCGATAACCGCTTTGAGAAAGACCGCATCGCACGGCGCGAGGTTGCGACCTATGCGGATCTACCTGCCGCAAACATTCTCCATGAGACGGTGGTGATGGCGGAGCACGACATCGTGAAAAATGTCCTCAACCTCGAGCCGGAGACGCATGACAAACAAGTGGATGAAATATTGCGCATTGTGCAGCAAAACGGCATCAGGAACGCGTTGTCGGTGGCCGCGCGGATGAAGAATCCGCACCTCGAAGACGACGTCCATCGCGCGCTCGTGCGGTATATCGCCGAGGGATTGCCCGACAAGGGTATGGGAGTCCCGGAGAAAATGCGAAGGGCACTCAACATGGTGCTCTTCGAGATACAGCCGCAGGCCTTCGGAGAGGATACGACGCGAAGCCGGGACCAGTACCGCCTCGAGCACATGCTTTCTTCGACCGAACAGCTCTATGCGGGCCTTACCTCCCTCATCGACAAGCACGAAGGCTTTTCACTCGAGATAGCCGTGCCGGAGGGGAGTGAAGCGGCATCTCTCTACCTCGGCGTCCCGCGCGCCAAGAAGGTTCTGGCCGAGCGTCTCGTTTCCTCGGTATTTCCCAACGCGCGCATGTCGGAGAGCCGCGGCGATTACAATATTTTTAACGTCGAAGGGCATCATGCCGCCGCATATGCGGCACTCGGCGACCACCCCTCACTTCCGCTTAAGACACCGGAGGTTTTCGACCATGACCCGATGAACGTTATCCTGGCGGCTTTCGCGAAAATCGCGAAGCACGGCGAAGGCGCCGCGCTGCAGATAACCGTCTCGACGGAGGGCGACCGCTACAATCATCACTACAAGAAAATCCTGCGCGAGCTCGAAAAGGGCAAGAATTTCCGCAAAGCGGTCAAAGTGCCCGAGACCGAGATTATGCATGCGCTTAAGATAGTGGGAAAACAAATCATCCTTCCCAAAGAGTACGAGATGGAGGTGGAAAAACAATTCCGCCGCTCATCCGACCAGGTGGCGACCGAAGAGATTACGAAGAAAGTCAAGAGCCGCATCGCCCCCGTCTCTATCCGCCTCGTCGCGTCGGCGCCGACGAAAGCGCGGGCGGAGGAGCTTCTCTCCAATCTCGAAGCCCCCTTCAACCAGTACGACGATGCGAAAGGTAACCGGCTCAAATTTAAACATGTCGGGAGTTGGGGGCTCGCCGATTTCATTCGCAAGTTTACCTTCCGTGAATACGACTACTCGATAACGATGCCGCTTTCGCTCACTGAACTTTCCGGCATCTTCCATTTCACCGCTGAGCGCGTGACGACCTCTCGGGAGCTGAAGCGCAGTTTCGCCAAGCAGGCGCCCGCGCCCGTGGAGACTCCCGCCGAAGGCATCACTATCGGCATCAACAAATACGGCGCGGACGAGACGCCCGTACGCTTCGGCCCCAGCGACCGCCTGCGTCACGCCTATGTCATCGGGCAGACGGGTACGGGAAAAACGGGTCTCATCAAAAACATGATTATTCAGGACATCAAGAACGGGGAAGGCGTCGCCTTCATAGACCCGCACGGCAACGACATCGAAGATGTGCTCGCCTGCATCCCGCCCGAGCGTATGCAAGATGTCATCTACTTCGACCCTGCGTACACGCCGCGCCCGATGGGCCTCAACATGCTCGAGTACGACCGCACGAAGCCCGAGATGAAAACCTTTGTCGTGGATGAAGTCTACGGTATTTTCCGCAAACTCTATGCCGACGTGCCGGAGGCCTTCGGCCCGATGTTCGAGCAGTACTACCGCAACGCTGTGCAGCTCGTCGTCGAGGACCCCGACACAGGCAGTACATTCGTAGAAATCCCGCGGGTGTTCGCCGATACCGCTTTCCGTAATCTGAAGCTCTCGCACTGCAAAAATCCCATCATCGTGCAGTTCTGGCGCAAAATCGCCGAGCAGGCGCAAGGCGACCCCAGCCTCGAGAATGTCGCGCCCTACATCACGAGCAAATTCGACGTCTTCCTCACCAACGACATCATGCGGCCAATCGTTTCCCAGGAGAAATCCGCGTTCAATTTCCGCGAGATAATGGATAAGAAGAAAATTTTCATCGCGAACCTCTCAAAGGGCCGCTTGGGCGACCGCAATACCTCGCTCCTCGGCCTCATCCTCGTCTCAAAATTCCTGCAAGCGGCATTCTCGCGCGTGGATACGCGCGGCGACCTCCTTCCCGTCTTCTATCTCTACATCGACGAGTTCCAAAACTTCGCGACGCCCTCTATCGCGACCATTCTTTCCGAAGCACGTAAGTACAAGCTTTCGCTTACGATTGCGCACCAGTTCATCGCGCAGCTCGAAGAAGACATCCGCGATGCCGTCATCGGCAACGTGGGCACGAAGGCGTCGTTCCGCATCGGCACGCAGGACGCGGAATTTTTGGAGAAGCAGTTCACACCGATATTCACCCAGCAGGATTTGGAAAATCTTCCGAATCGCACCGCCGTGCTCTCGCTGCTTGTAAACGGCGTACCTGCGCGGCCTTTCACCATCCAGACGCAAGAATTACCGACGATGGATTACAGCGGCCTCGACGCGCTCAAGGAGCTTTCGTACAAGACGTACGGCAAAGACAGGCAGGAGGTGGAAGACGACATCAACCGCAAATTCGACGCGGCCTACGGCAAGAAGCCCGCTCCCGCACCGAACCCACTCGACCTGCCGAACCCCACATCGCTGTATCAGTAGACAACCTTAGGGGAAGTGCTAGCATTTCTTCATTATCCCTAGGGGTCATCTATTCATGCTTAAAAAACTCGCTTTTGGCGGTCTTGGGCTCGTTTTTCTCGCGTCTATCCTCGTTGCGACTCCTGTGATGGCGACAACAGACCCGATAGCCGAATTGCGGATACGGATTGCGGAGCTGCAGGAGCAGCTTGCGAAGTTGATGGCGCAATCGAATTCCAACATAGGTCATGGGGCGCAGGGGGAGCCTGATTATTGTCATATGCCGTTTGCACACAATCTCATGATCGGAAGCACCGATGCGAGGACAGACGGGGAAGTCACGAGACTTCAACAATTCCTGCAGAGTCAAGGCTACACCGAAGCTCAAGTCACCGGATATTACGGCCATATAACTGCGGGTCTCGTCATGCGCTGGCAAAAAGCGCACGGTATGGGCTTTGTCACGCTTAAAAGCGGCGTGGGTCCGATGACGCGGGGGAAGATACATGAGGCCTGCAGCCCCACCCTCTCAAAGAGCATTACCGTCACGAGCCCGCAACCGGGTGAACTCGTGAATCTACCGATTACTGTACGAGGATACGTAAAAGCAGGTTGGATATATGAGGGATATACGGGCACCGCAACCGTTATTGACGCCAATGGTAAAACGATAAGCAGTGCCGAGCCGATCAAAATTACATCTGCCCCCGATGTTTTTCCGGCCGCATTTGAAGTAGTGGTCGGGGATCGGCAGATGATCACCTATGTTCAGACAGACACGGGATTTGTCGTCCTCTCACCGGATGGAGGTGGAGGAATCGATTACAGAGTGCCGGTGCGATTCGACCGCCCAGCAAATAAGTCGTCAGCACTGTGCCCGACATACGACAGCAAGCCCGTTATCAGCTCAATAACTCCGTCGTCAGGTCCCGTTGGAACTACGATTGAAATTCAAGGATGCAATTTCCTCGGTTTTGAGGGCGACAAGATTCTTTGGTTCACAAACAGTGGAGGAGTGAAAGGTGTGATACATGGAGAGAGTGATGCAGGAACACGCACTTTAAATACCGTCATGCGGGTGACGCTCCCGCAGACGCTTTGCCAGAGCGACAATTCGTATTCCGGTCTTCCTTGTTCGGCTTCTCTGAATTTTGTTCCGGGTACCTACACGATTTACTCAAATTCCTGGGGCGGAAATAGCAACGCCGTAAATTTCACCGTGACAGGACGATAGATATTCGCGCCGCGCTCAACGGGAGTTCCGCTGTGCCGGAAAACGTGGTACATTGTCGCTCATGGAACATCCCAAAGAAGAACGCACTTTCGTCATCGTGAAGCCCGACGGCGTACAGCGCGGGCTTGTGGGCGAGATCATCAAGCGATACGAGCGCACGGGCCTCAAGCTTGTGGGGATGCGTTTCGGTGTTGCCGACGAGAAGAAATTCTGGGAACACTACAACAAAGACGACGCCTGGTTTCTCCAAAAGGGTACGAAGATACTGGAGGACAAGAAAAAGAACGGCCTGCCTGCTGATAAAGAGCCGATGGAATACGGCAAGGACATCATCCGCCAGCTCGTAAAATTCATGACCTGCGGGCCCGTGCTCATGATGGTCTGGGAGGGGAATCAGGCGGCGGCGGTCATCAAGAAAATAACGGGTGGCACCGAGCCTTCGACATCCGACGTCGGCACCATCCGCGGCGACCTCACGGTGGATTCGTACAACATCGCGGCGGTAGATGACCGTGCGGTGCGCAACCTTATCCACTGCTCCGAATCGGCTGATGAAGCGAAGCGCGAGATTGCCATCTGGTTTACCGACGCAGAAATGACCGAATACCGCCTTGTAGGGGAGCAAATCCTTTACGACGTGAATCTTGACGGAATATTGGAATAAGTGCGTACACAGATGTTCACCCCGTGAGATAAACACTGCAGATTAGTCATTTTCTCGGGTTTTGCACATAGACCGATAGTGCATTCATGTGGATTTCAATATCTCATGGGGTATACTATTTGTAGCGGTTAGGTACGAAAACCTGCTGGTGCGAATAAGGGTAACCCAAATTGCTCTCTGCCTTGGTAGAGATGCTGAGGGCTCCCACCTGGCTCCAATACCAGGCTCACCGTACTTGCCGCCTCTCTGCACCCCGCCTATGGCGGGGTTTGGAGTGTTAGAATCGTCCGATGAGTGCGAAGATAACATTTTATGGCGGAGCGGGCACGGTAACGGGGGCGAACTTTCTTCTCGACACGAGCGCACAAAAGATACTCATTGATTGCGGCATCTTGCAGCGCGAAACGGTCTGCGATATCGCGAACGGCGCTCCTTTTCAATACGACGTGAAGACGATAGATGCGCTTATCGTGACGCATGCCCACGCCGACCATATCGGGCGCATCCCGCGGCTCGTACGCGAGGGGTTTCGCGGCGCCATACACTCGACCGGTGCGACAAAGGACCTCGCCGCCCTCATGTTTGCGGACGCTCTGCGGGTGATGCAGGAGGACGCGTTGAAGCGGGGATGCGAAGTGCTATACGAGGCGCAAGATATCGAACAAGCGCTCTTACTTTGGCAGGCGCATGAATATCACGGGCTATTTCAGGTAGGCGATATCGCGGTTGAGTTTCTTGATGCGGGCCACGTCCTCGGCGCGGCCATCGCAAAAATCACACGGGACGGACGCACCATTGTATGTACGGGCGACATCGGTAATTCTCCCGAGCCTCTTTTGAAAGACACTGAATTTCCCGCGGGCGCGGATTATCTGGTGATGGAGAGTGTGTACGGCGACCGCGTGCACGACGGGCGCGAAGAGCGTCGCGAGAAGCTGCGGCAATGCGTCGAAGATACGCGTGCACGCAAAGGAGTCCTGCTTATTCCGTCCTTCTCGCTTGAGCGCACGCAGCTGCTGCTCTTTGAGCTCAACGTCATGATGGAGGAGGGGACGCTCGCGCCAATACCCGTGTACCTCGACTCGCCGCTTGCAATAGAAATTACCAATGTGTTCCGCAAATACAGACAGCTGCTCAATCCCGCGGCGCAGGAACACTTTTCGGAGCATGGCGACCCCTTCTTGTTTAAGAGCTTGAAGCTCACCCGCGGGGTAAGTGAATCCCGTGCAATCCACGCCGCACCAAGCCCCAAAATCATCATCGCGGGCGCGGGGATGTCCCACGGCGGGCGCATTCCCGTACACGAAAAATACTATTTGGGCGACAAGCACGCGACTATTCTTTTTGTGGGCTATCAGGTGCCGGGTTCGCTGGGGCGACGTATAGAAGACGGCGAGAAACGAGTCGAAATAGACGGTGAGCACATTCGCATCTATGCCAAGAGGGAGACGCTCACGGGATATTCGGGGCATGCCGACCGCGAACAGCTGCTCACCTTTGTCGAGAAAGCGGGGGAGAGGCTTGAGCGCGTGTTCGTGACGATGGGCGAACCGCACTCATCGATGTTTCTCGCACAGCGCATCCGTGATTTTCTCGGTATTGATGCGGTTGTGCCCGAAGCTGGACAATCTTTCGACATCAATTGGTGATGAGTGATTTACCATGAGCGAAGTCGAATGGTACAATTACTCTCAATGGCCAAGAGGATTCTTCATCCAAATCATGTTGCGGTGCCGCTGAATTTTTGCCGCTTGCCCGACGGATACGGTGTTGTGAAAATCGCCGTTTCGGGCGCGGCAGAGACTGGTGCGTGCGGGCTCGATTCCTACGAAAAGGCGAAAGAAATCGGGCGGGAGATTGCCAAGCACGGCGCCATCATCACGACGGGGGCGACGACGG
>Ga0209542_10013092_pt1 | contig 14380 bp, 14 predicted proteins | sample RifCSPhighO2_01_FD_184028 | JGI IMG/M metagenome (GOLD analysis project Ga0209542, IMG submission 184028) | Soil microbial communities from Rifle, Colorado - Rifle CSP2_plank highO2_0.1 (SPAdes) (version 2) | ecosystem: Environmental > Terrestrial > Deep subsurface > Rock core/Sediment ...
GTGACCACCGGCACAAAACGGGCATATTTTCGCCCCTTTTTAATTGTCATGTTAAATATTCGTGACTTTAGCTTGTATACAAGCCACCATACAGTCAAATCAGCCTCCCAAAAGTTTCTTTAACTCGTATTGATTGCGTTTTACGATCATATGACGATAAAGATGCGTGGAACCAACGACGAGATGAAAACGAATCCGACCGCCCAGATCAAGCAAGCCGATCTCTTCTTCGGACTTGGTTGCTTTTTCGGGGCTATCGCGTTCCTCGATGCTGCAGAAAAAACTAAGTTCGTGGAGGATTGGCGACCATACACCCTCTACGTTTTGCTGACCGCGCTGGGTGTTCTGCTGATTCTCGAAGCGACCCGCTTGACCATTAAATCGGCCAAAACGTACTTGGCCGAGGCAAAAGACCCTAATGCCCATTGGTGGGCTGAAACTCGTATCGTGCGTCTTCTTTTCGCAATTCTATAGATGCGGCGAGATCGGATCACCCCCACCACACTTAACCCGTTCTCCCAGAAAGAGGGCGGGTTGTTTTTTGGAAGCGTATGTGCCCGGGGTCAGACTTGCACTGACCACCCTTGATTATTGTGCCTGGGCCCGGAAGTGCGCCGGGGACCTCTGCTTCTTCAGAGCAGCGCTCTAACTAACTGAGCTACCCAGGCAGTCACAATAGATTATCACATTCAAAGATCTTTTTCACACCATCGATCATACCCATTAGCTCGTAAAACTTTTCGGTTCGATAGACAGCGACCTGTAGTGTTCCGTACGGAAGTCGATTAATGGGACGTTTCATCTTGCTCGCGCCACTCACGAGATTCGTGGACTTTCTGAAATTGCTTTCCGAAAGCTTTGTCACATGCAGCCAATATTTTCGCGCTGTCATGTCATCGATGTTCGGATACAGTCGGATCGTCATGACAATCTCTTCGGGGGCGATACCGAGCGATGTACGGAGAAAACGCACGAATAATCTGATCATTCCGGCATCAGAGTTCAGGAAACTTATTGAATGAGCGGTAACCTCTCGACCATCTCGAACGGTCGGACGTTTATATCCTTCTGCCCAATACAGAAGTGCGCCCGCAAGCAATAAGCCGTCCCCATGAACTTTGGTCATTCTCTTTGCACCAATGGCACGGATATGTCGCGCGCGCTGTTTAGCTACCTGGGTCTGCGCCTTGTTCCTTTCCATCAAAACTATACTGCCGCTCTTCATTCTCTCGGAGAGACGCTCGCGCGCAGCGGCAGGAAGCGCAACGCGAGCAAGCCATGAACGAAGCGTCGATTTTGGTATAGGCAACGCTTTGGCAATTTCGTTGTAACTCCTACCAGTAAGCCGCATCGTAAGAGCCTGCTCCCGGTAGTCCTTCCCATGCATAACTAGAGTGTAACCTAGCCGGAGCAAAACGCACGCGATGGATGTGGGTTACTGTTGTGGCGAAACTGTATTTTTAAGCTGCTGGAAGAAATTCTGGATATCGCTGAACTGCGCTTGCGCTTTAGCGCCGGTACCTTGGATCTGTTGGTAGGTATCCAAGACCTGCTCCATCATCGGCCCAAGGTACGTCGCATAGAGCCAGAGCGGCGCCACGACGAGGACGAGCGCATAGAGCACGAACTTAAGTATCCCGCCCCATAGAGCATTCCTCCGCATTTTGTGGAGCATTCGGTTATTCTCCTGCGTGAGACGCACCAGCTCCGTTAGTGTTTGGTCGTTGATCTCCATGCGCTTATTCTACCACTCCAAAAATGATAGAGTGTCCGCAAGCCCCTGTAGTTCAATGGATCAGAACGGACCCGTCCTAAGGGTTTGATGCAGGTCCGATTCCTGCCGGGGGCACACATTCGCACTGGTGCGCTCAGTACTCTCTCCCTCTCGGTCGGTCGCTAGACAGCAAGAAGCTCCTGGAGCCTTTCTTGGTCGAACCCGACAGTAAGCTGATCGCCGATGACGATGACCGGCACACCCATCTGGCCACTTTTTTCTATCATTTCCTTACGCTTTTCGAGATCGGTCGCGACGTTGTAGTCGGTGTACTTGACCTTGCTGGCGTCAAAAAATTCTTTCGCCATGTGGCAGAAATGACATGTCGGCGTCGAGTAAATGGTCACTGGTATATTTTTTTCCATATGATCAGCAAGTTAATTTTTAAGTCTCGTAAATATATCACACCACGCCCCCACGCGCCGTCTTAAGCGCCTTACCCCACCACGTGAGCTGCTCGATAAGGCCGCCCGCGCGCTCGGCATAAGGAGCGAATATCTCTGCGGCAGGCACACCCTTCCCTACTGCAATAAGCACGTCGTACGGCATGTGTACCGCGTTTCGTATAGGCGCCATCTGAAGTTCTATGGCGACTTGCCGCAGCTGTTCTGTCGTGCGCGCGCCCATCGCCGAGCCGTATGTAACGAAGGCAATAGGTTTGTTATTCCATTCCTGATACACGTAGTCGAGCGCGTTCTTCAAGACCGCCGGATATCCGTGGTTGTATTCCGGCGCGATGACGATAAAGGCGTCCGCTTCTGCGATCTTCGCTGTCCATCGTACGACCGACTCATGCGAATAGGGTTTGCTCTTATAGCCGGGTGTCTCTGCCTCGTCGAAGAGCGGCATCGGGTAGTCGCGAAGGTCGAGTAATTCGACAGTAAGGTCCTTCTGCTTTTTCGCCTCTTCAGCTATCCACTGCCCGGGCTTCTCGCTGAATCGTCCCGAGCGCGTGCTTCCAAGAATTACCTTGACGTTCAGGGGAGATGTTTGATCATTGACCATGTGTGGTATGAGTTATGAGTAATTACTTATTCATCTGATAGTTGCAGAATGATATCCTACTCACTTTACTTTGTAAAGTGAGTAGGGATGTGATATCGTGGTGTAATGTTGCGCACAGGCAGCCAGAGAAGCAAACTTTGCCCCCGATGCCCCGTCGCGCGCGTGGCCGACCTACTTGGCGACACGTGTACGCTCCTTATTATCCGTGACCTCCTCGAGAGTCCTCGCAGATTCGGCGAGCTCGAAGATTCGCTTGGCGGCATGAGCCCGCGCACCCTTACGAACAAGCTGAAGACGCTTGAGAAGGAAAAACTGATCGTTCGTCGGAGCTTCACGAAGCCCGTCCGATTCCATTATGAACTCACGAAAAAAGGTGCGGCCTTCAACAAGGTCGTCGAGGCTATGCGTTCGTACGGAAAAAAGTATTTATGATGTGCGGGCGAGGGGAATCGAACCCCTATCTAATGCTTGGGAAGCATTCATTCTGCCACTGAACTACGCCCGCCTCGCAAAAATCTAACAAAATTTTCAACCTTAAGCGAGCAGGCATGCGAGCGTCCCTACCACCAAAAGAACTTCCGAAGCCACTCACCCACCGTGGATGTGGCTTTCGTTGGCACCGGGACCTCTGGATCAATGATGACGATCATCTGTTCTCCCCTTTCCGCAAGTGCGTATTGCTCACGCAGGGCCTCCTCGATACCCCTGTCCGTCTTCAGGCTGTTGAGATCGGATTCGAGCAACGCTCGGCGGCTGATGAGGTCTGCGCGTTCACGTTCGACTTGTGTCCGAAGTTCCGCGGACTCGCGCTCCTTCTTGTATACTCCCCACACCCCCGAGACGGAGACCGCGATAAGACCGAGAAGCACCAGCATCCCGAGCCTTCGCAGGAAAAGACGTACTGCATTTTGACGTTGATTGCGTGACCACATGCGCTATAATCCTACCATTCTCCATGAGTTTCCTTTTTCACAAGAAAACAAAGAAGATCGTGAACGCCGTATGGGGCGTGGTTGCCGTGCTTATCATCATCGGCATGGTCGTGTTTTTTGCACCCGGTATTATTCCAGGTGTATACTAAGATTCCCTTACGACCTTAAGAAAAACCCCGGTACCACAGCGCTGCGCGCTGGCTACGGGGCAGGCCTCGTGCTCTTTATGCGCCCGACTCACGAACAACTTTCAAAAAAACCTCGTGGGGTATGTCAACTTTTCCGCGCGCAAGCATCTTTTTCTTCCCGCGCTTCTGTTTCTCTAGCAGCTTCATCTTTCGGGTCACGTCACCCCCATACAAATAGCCTGTTACGTCTTTGCGCATCGCCGATTTGCGCCGACTAGCGATGATACGTCCCCCGGTTTTCGCCTGTATCTTTAGTTCGAAGAGTTGTTTGGGCAGTAGATCCTCAAGTTTCTCTACCATCGACTCCGCCTCATACTGAAGGCGCCGCCTGCTTATGATTCGGGAAAAAGCAGGGACCATTTCCTCTGCTACGAGAATGTCGAGTCGCACAACATCCGCTTCGCGCATCGTAGTGAGTTCGTACGAAAGCGAGGCAAAACCGGAAGAAACACTCTTCAGTCTATCGAAAAATCCACGCATCAGTTCACGCAGGGGCATTGCAGCAGAGAGCTGCACCTTTCCATCAGGCAGAGCCTCGCTGTCCCCTACTTCCGCTTCGTGTTCATATAAAAGCTGTGACACGCTGCCTATGTACATTGGTGGCGCGATGACATGCACGTTGGCCCACATTTCGCGCACGCGCAATGCTGTACCATCGTCGGGAAATCGCGCGGGCGCATAAATTTCTTCCACAGACCCGTTCTGCTTCGTGATCTCGTACACAGTGGTCGGCTGTGTTACCACGAGCTGCAGACTGAACTCCCTTCGCAAGCGTTCGACGATTATCTCAAGGTGAAGCATGCCCAAAAAACCGCACCGAAAGCCCCTTCCCATGACGCCGGAAGATTCTTCTTCGTACGACAAGGAAGAGTCTGAAAGGCGTAACCTTTCGAGCGATTGACGGAGAAGGGGCAGGTCGTCCTGTGATTCGGGGTACACGCTGGCCCAAATGACCGGCGTTGGCGACCGGTATCCTGCTAGGGCGGGTGTAGGAGTGCGAGCACTGGTGACAGTGTCTCCCACGGAGGCGACGCCGGGCTTTTTTATCCCCGTAACGACATACCCGATCTCGCCCTCGCAGAGTTCTGCACAAGGCTTCTCGTCGGGCATCAAAACGCCAACTTCCAGGGCCGTAAAATCGGCCCTGCCCTCAATGAGCCGGAGATTGTCACCCTTTTTAATGGTCCCGCCGAAAACGCGCATATATACGATAACACCGCGATGGTCGGAATATCCAAAATCAAACACGAGCGCCTGTGAACGCTCGCCGCTCGAACGAGGCGCGGATATACGCTCAACGACTGCGTTCAATATGTCCGATACGCCCTCTCCCGTTTTCCCAGAAGCACGTAGCACGTTCTCCTCTTTAACCCCGAGGAGTAGGGCGAGCTCGCTCATGATATCTTTCGTCCTCGCATGGGGAGCGTCTATCTTTGAAACGACGGGAACTATCGTCAGGTTGAGATGTTTTGCGACTGATAAAACCGAAAGTGTTTGTGCCTCGACGCCTTGCGTCGCATCCACCAGCAGTACCACTCCCTCGACGGCGGAGAGCGCACGGGAAACTTCATATGCGAAATCCACGTGGCCGGGAGTGTCGATAAGATTGAGGATGTATTCCTCACCCGTATGGCTCCATTTCATACGAACAGGCTGCATTTTTATCGTGATGCCACGCTCGCGTTCCAACTCCATTCTGTCCAAGACCTGCTCTTGCATGCGCCGCGGCTCGATCGTCCCTGTTAGCTCAAGCATGCGATCCGCGAGCGTGGACTTGCCATGGTCGATATGGGCGATGATGCTGAAATTACGGATGTTCATAACGGTCCCCTATCCTAACAAATAAAGAGGTTGCGTGCTGTGATTTTATTTCCAGCCAAAGCGGTTCTCACTGCGGACTCGAGGAGCCTATCTCTTCGGCCGAACGAATAGGTTTTGAGGGAAGTTCTCGCCACAGCCTGCTCCGAATAGAGAAAACGGTTTCCTGAAATTCTCTGTTCCCCAGAAGCGCATACACGACCCCCGTAGCGGCAAGACCTGCAACGCCGCCGAGAAATCCGCGCATGAAAACCGAAAGGAGCGTCGAGGAAAGCGTAAGTGGACCGACCGCGGAAAGCACGCCGTATGTCGTCAGTGCTCCAGCGAGAGAGGCTAGCGTCCCATCGACAAGAGCACTTCGTACGCGCGTAAAGAGTCCACCGAATCTTCTCTCAAAACTGACGGCAAGTATCAAGGCCATGACAATGGAGACCAGTGCATGTGCAAAGGCAATGGCAAGGATCGCTATTCCCGGTACCCCTTCTAGACGCATGAGTTCCTGCACAAACCTTGATACGGATGGATGTTCAAGCCATTGCACGAACAACGTGGCAGTAAGGATCGTGACCACTGCGGAAGCAGTTGCAATGAAAAATGGGACGAGTGTGCGGCCAGCGGCGTAGTATGCACGAGTAAGAAGAAGTGTGATGGCGCTCCCAGCAAGGGCGAGTGAGAGAAGCGCAAAGACGGCGGCGGTTAAGCGCGTGTCAGTCCAGTCGAAAGAACCGCTCCCAAGAACGACGCGCACTATATGCGCACGGAGCACTACGATAATTCCGACTATCGGTAGTGACCAAAAAAGTATGTAGCGAGCGGCCGTCGCGACTTGCTCTATGAATTCCTCGCGACGGCCGCTCGCAAGTGCGGAAGCAAGTGTTGGAAACGCGGCAACGGAATATGAAGCGCCTACGACCGATAGCGGCACGCTCATGAGATTGTATGCAAAAGTGAAAACAGCTATCGATCCCTGCGTAAGAGCCGAGGCAAGTATCGTGAGCCCGAGAAACGTAACCTGGTTCATAGAGAGGGCCATTGCACGTGGAATTGAGATAGACATCGTTTCAAAGAGCGCTTTTCCTTCGCTGAACCTCGGGATCGAGCGAAAAAAACCATCACCAACTACGGACGGTATCTGAACTCCAAAATGCAGTGCTGCCCCGAGTACAACTCCCCACGCAAGACCCACAATGCCAAAATATGGATACAAAAAGACCAGGCCAGCTATTATGCCGAAATTATAGAGGATGGGCGACAACGAGTAGAGCGCGTACCGATTCCTTGCCTGCGTGATAGCCGCGAGGATATTTGAAAGGCCCAGTAGAATAGGCTGCAGCAGCATGATACGCGTTAGCGCAACCAGGGTCGGCAGGTATCCGGCGGCAGCGATCTTCGGAAACAAAAGCCCCAGCAAATACGGCGTGAATATCGCGGTTAACCCAGAGGCGGCAACGGCGAGCACGGAAAATCCCACGACCATCGTATCGATGTATTCTTTTTGTTGATCAGGCGCGCGTCGCGCGAGCTGTGGAATAAGGATATATACCGAAACGAGCGCTCCCGTTCCCACAAAGATAAGGTCCGGTATCCGGAACGCTGCATAGTAGAGGTCAAGTTCGACTCCTGCGCCGAACGTGTGGGCGAACAGTCGGTCACGCACGAGCGCAAGGACCGAGGAAAGGAGCGCGGAGGCCGCAAGCACGTAGACGGCGGCCTGCAATCCGCGGACTGGGGAGGCGAGAAACCTCAAGGTCTCGCGCATCATATATGCCTTACTGCGACAAAAGATCGAGGTCCTGCCCGCCTTCCAATTTTGAGATCATTCCGGCAAGACTTGCATCTCCGGGACTCAACTCTGCGACGAGCTTGAATGCTGAGAGCGCGTCGTTTCTCCGATCAAGTTTGTAGTATGAAAGTCCGAGGAGAAAAAGTGCATTCGCATAATTATTCTGTAGAGTCACTGCGCGCTCCAGAGCGAGCGCGGCATTTTCGTTGTTTTCTTGAGCGTAAAATACGGTTCCAAGGTTGTACCATCCAAGGGGATCATCGGCCGCAAGCTGGACAACGGCTATGGCATGCTCCTCGGCTTTGGCCATCTCGTTTGCGCGCGCGTGTATCTGTGAAAGTAAAAAGTGAGCGGAGGCCAAGTCTGGTTTTATCTGGATCGCTGATTCAAGATTCTTGCGCGCCTCCGCCTCCTTGCCGCCTGCAATGTCGAGCTGTGCAAGTCCGAGGTATGGAAGAGGATTCGTAGGATTATTTTCCAGCACCTTGGCATATGCGTCGCGGGCCGAAGTCTCTGCGCCCTCGACCCCAACCCCGGCCAGTTCGCCGTAGAGCCGGGCAAGAGTGAGCCAATTCTGGTAGTTGCGACTCTCGATGGAAACTGCCGCAAGGCCATGTTGTATGGTCGAGTTGAGGGTCGCTTGAAGTTGTGCGCGCGCTTCTTCACTGTTCGCCCCATCCGAAATCATCTTCGAAAGCTGGAGGAGGCCAAGCTCTACGCCCGCGCGATGAGCACGGTCGTTGTTGGGAAGCACCGTGACGGCGAGCGCGATGGAACGGGAGGCGGCTTTTGGATCCTGCGTCCTGTTGTATTCTGTGACCGCCCGGTTCACGAAGAGATCCGAAAGAATGGCCCGCGACGACTGTACACCAGCAAAAAGTACGAGGAGCCCGAGGAGGGTCACTGCACCTGCCGCACCCCTGCCGATCCAACTACCCCAAGAGAGCGGTACAACCCATTCTCGGACGATCCCTGCATGCAGCCCCTGTGCGACAAGGGCACCGAACACAAGAAATGTGAGGAAAGAGATGAGTGGCCCTGGAACATACAGCAGATGAAAAGCGGTGAGATAGACAGCACTCCCAACGATTATCGTATGGACTACGGAGTCTGCGGAGACCACCCTGAACCACCTCCACAGGCTCCATAATAGACCCGCGCACACCGCTCCCCATGCAAGAAGACCGACGATGCCCATCGTAACGATGGATGTCGGAATAAAGCCAATACCGTGATAAAAATCAACGTTCCAGAACTGTGTCGTGTTAATAGAAAGTGGTTTGTAAAGCCCCCACTCTCTCGAGAACGTGCTCGGGCCGGAACCAAAGAAGGCCCTGCTGGGCTCGGCAAAAACCTTGTGACCAATATCGAATGTTCCCCTCCATGATGGCCGCACTTCAACTTGCTCGACCTGGAGACGGGCCGGTAGTACTGCGTACAGAGTGGAGCCGCCAAAATAGAGGGCGATCGCGAGTGCGGCGAATAGTAGCCACACCTTCATTCCTCGAAGCTGCAGAATACCGGAGCCTGGTGCGCGAGTTTTGTAGAGGAAGAGTACATAGAAAATGCAGAGAAGGAAGAGCCCGACCCAAACATCGGGGTAGTTCGCGATGACCAAAAGAGCGGTTGCAACACATGCGTTGAGAACCGCCACATAACGCCAACGCCCTTCGGCAACACGGGTGCCGACAAGAGCAACAGAAATGAATGTCATTAGTCCAAGAAAAATCCCCAGATCATGCCAACTTCCCACTATAGAAGAAGACGCGATCGGAAGCGCGCCCCCGAAAGTAAAGGATGGAAACGCGAGGTGGACCACCTGCACAAGGAGAGCGATCGAGCATCCCGAAAGAAGGAGGCGGAGTGCTTGCGATGCGCGCCCATAACCTGAACTTAGTACCGCCGCTGATACAAACAGGAGTATGTACCACACGATCGACCCCATGACAGTATCCTGCGAGGTCTCCTGGCCAACGAATGACTCCCAAGTAGCACCTGCAGCAAGTGCGGAGACTAGGTACGCGATCGGAATGAGGGCCGCCGCTATGAGAAGAGGGCTACGGGCAACTCGGAGCTGTGATCCTTTGAGGGATGCTGCGATCCATGCAAGGAGAGCCACCACCGCAAGGACAGTCGATAAAATAATCTTCGCCTGCGCGACGCTCACCCACGGTACGGGAACGAAGAAAAACGGCAACAGCGCGAAAAGAAGAAATACCGCCCACCGAGCTAACGCTTCGGATCGTGCAAGAGATTGCATTACCGGGAGTATATCATGGGCACACGCCAGTTTTCCACAGGAAAACAGGGCATGCTGTGTAATACTCGTTCAGGCTTGCTTGTTTGGAAACGAAAAAGCGAAGCTTTTTCGCTTCGCTCGTTCGTTGCGTCATAAGCCGGATTCTGTCGAGGACAATCATTTATCTGGGATGAATGTCACCATTCACCTCAAGCGGCTCTCTCCGTGAGATATCCAATTGGTGTATCCCACAGAGCACGGCCTTGCACGCAGGTAGGATTTTTGCCGTTGCACCTCCGATGTTTCCATCGGAGCTGACCCTTTCGGGTCCCCTCGCCTCTCGACTCGGGCGTCTCTGTTCGCATCCCTATGCTTACGCACGGCGGGCGTTACCCGCTACCGTTCTCCATCTTGCGACGGGCGTGTCCGGACTTTCCTCCCGTCACACTTGTAAGTGTGTCGGGCGACTGCCTAACGCAGACCGACACTGTAGCAAAGTCAGCCATTAAATCAACATGCTGGAGCTTTCTTTTTCCTCTACAGCTCCCCTTGGCGAAATTCAACACGGCGCGTGCTTTTCGGAGTGTCTCGCAGGGCGACGGCCCGAGAGGCAGCGCTGCCGCAGCAGCGGCAGACAGCGACTCCGAAAAGTATGCGGCGTGGAGAGTTTCGCCCTCCTACACAATCTCGCACGTCCCGCCCGCACACGCCAGCTCTTTTGCTTGTTCCGTTTCGTCGGTGCGCTCGTAGATGATCAGTTTTGAGTAGTCCACCCTCGGGAAGCGTGCGGCAAGCGTCTCGTAGGTTTTTTTGTCGATAGACTCATACGGAGCCAGGCGATATACGTGATTCGAGCGCGGGAGGAACGAAAGTCCTCCGACGATATCCCAATTCTCGTAGAGCCAGGCAACGACCGCAACCCATTCTTCTTCACCAACGGAAATCGTTGCGGAAGGATTGTGCTCTGTGAAATTCAATTTTACGGTCTTCCAGTACTCGAGCTGCTCGAGCGCAGAAATGTCGTCCTTGAAAACAGACCCTGACGGCGCTTTGACCGGGAATTCCAGAACGTACGTATTCGCCTCCCCAATCGCCTGTCCCACTTCCGGATGATGCGGGATCCCCTGATCACGCACGACCTTGAAGAGAGAGTCAGTAGCGGAGATACGGATGCGGCGAATGTAGTATTGCGAGTGGCGCGGATGGATCCCAGAAGAGCAGTCAAAGGCCTGCGAAACAGTGCCGGACGGTTTTACGCACGTGACGGAGTTCGACGGATTAATGCCGAAACGTTTTGCGTACATTTGATTTGCTTTAAGAGTCGCTGAGCGCATCTTTTTTAGCGTTTGAGGGTTCCTCACCGCCGGAGAATCCCATTGCCCAGTTATAGAGACCCCTAAGAGACGCTCGGCCTCGCAGTTCTCCTTCCACTCTTTGGAGATGTAATTGAAGTTGGTCAGGGTCGACTGATACGTCCCGAGAAGTGTCGCGAGCTTCGCTTTTTTCAGAAGAGTCTTTTCCGTGTCGTCGGCACGCGCTATGACCTCCGAAAGATTGCAGAACTCCTTCGATTGCAGGATGATCTCGCCGCACGGATTGGTACCCACTTGTCCGATGGATCCGTTCTTCTTGCCGTGTTTTTTCTGGAGATACTTGAGGCGGCGTTCCGGCATGGTCTTCTCGAGCGAACCACGGTTGAAGATGCCGCGCTCACCCGTACCGGATTTCATGAGAGCGACCCATTCATCCATTAATTCTGCGTTGGTCGGTCTGGTCTCGTATACAGCAGAATTGTTGGCAACGCTACGGTACGGGTCCGTCAGGAAAAACTGGCCTTTTTTGGCGTCGCGTATCTCGACATCGTCCAGGTCCGAAAGCGATATCATCGCCGTGCGGCGCACGCCGCCGGCGACAACACACTCTCCGATCTTGCAGATGATGTCGTGTGCATCGATGTTCCTAAGACGCCTTCCCTGCCGCTTCAGTATCCTTTCGCGTGCAAAAGCGAGCAGACTGCGCAGGGGCTCCGGGCCGGATGCTTTCCCTCCCATTGTCTTGAGACGCGTGCCAGCCGGACGAATGAGCGAGAAATCGAAATCGATATCCTTCCCGGAGTACCAAGTTTTGAGACCGAGGGTCAGTGCGTCGCACCAACCTTCTTTCGTATCGGCAACGACATGCGTTGCCAATTTCTCGCCGGTTTGTTTTTCGATCTGCGGGAGCTGCTGGATGTTGTAACTCTCAACGGCATACCCTACTCCGCAGCCCTGCATCGAGAGGTACATGATCTCGGCAAAGTCCTCAAGCTTTACCGGGGCCGTGAACGAGCAGTTGTAAAAACACGTGTTGCATTTCTTCGCCGGCGCACCCGAAAATTGCATCGCACGCATGGAAGGCATGACCTCCTGGTTCAGGATCGCATCATGTATCTCCGCATACTCGCGCTTCGTCAGTTTGTCGCCGAGGTTCTCTTTCATAAAATTGACGTAACGATCGACGGTCTCGATCCACGTCTCGCGGCGCTGCTCGCTCTCGATCCAGCGCGCATAGGTGCGCAGATACACGAACTCGCCCAGAGGATTATTCTTGAAATACTTTTTACTTTCCTCCGAGAGCCTGCGAACGTGCTCAGGCACATCTCCTTGCTCCTTGCGGACCTTGGAACGTTCCGCACGATAGAGTATGTAGGCCTTCGAAGTCGCTACATAATCCGAAAGTATGAGCTGACGCTCCACTTCGTCCTGACATCCCTCGACGGTCGGCAGAAAATTCTTATATGTCTTTGCGATACGCATCATCTCCCCTGCAACTTTATGCGCAATGACGACTGCTTCGTCTTCCGAGCCCTCGTTCGAAGCCTTCATTGCCTTTTCGATCGCCGAAACGATCTTCGGAAATTCGAAAGAAACTATCCGTCCGTCGCGTTTTTGTATCTGTGAAAGATACTTTTTGTACACGCGCATCGCGGCCGTGGAATCCACGACCCGCACGCGACTTACGTGAGGCCGCGCTCTTGAGAGTCTTTCCCGTACAGTTGTTTTCGCCATGCGCATCAAGTTAATTCTTAAAGGACGTTCATTGTACTCCCGCTCCCGCGGAGAACATCCAACTCAAACCTGTTGATAACTTGTCTAAAGCTGGACCGCGTCTCCAAGCTCGACAGTGTACCTCTCTACCCACCCGGAAGGAAGCTCTAATACGTATCTCGCCTCCTTTCTCGGCACGTATGCGGCAGGATAGGTCTCCGGCGCGACTTTTTGCTGCATATCCACGATCAAACCTCCACGAGAAATCCATAAAATGTCAATGGAGAAACTCATGTCCTTCATCCAGAAGGCATGCATCCCGTCCTCCGGAAACACAAAGAGCATGCCCTCATCGGGCGCGAGTTCTTTGTGGCCGCTTAAACCAACGCTGCGTTTTTCCGGCGTATCGGCGATATCAACGAACACAGTGCGTTCTGCCAATACCACCGTACGCGCACGCGACCCGTTCTCCTCCTCAATGAGAGATGGGATCGACAGCGGCTTATAGACAAGCGAGATAAGGAACGCGATCGCCGTGAGGAGAAGCGCGACCGTGAGAATCCTTTTCATCCTTTACACGCTGGCCAAAAGCAAGACGATGGCCATCGCGATGAACGACACGAGAGAGTAGCTGGCATTAATGAGGTACAACTTGAAGGATTTTTGCTCCCATAACACCGTGCCGAGCATTGTCGTCGCAACGAACCCTGCCCAGCACCAGAATCCGAGTTCAATGGCGCCGATGACGTCATACACGACCCATGCTATAGCGAAGTAGTTCATCACGTATGCCGTGAGCATGCTCGCAAGAAGTCCGAAGAACGCCATTATTGGCATTAGCCGTTTTCCTTTTTCCACAGATTCCGGCGTGAGGTTCGCGAGCTGCATCCACATACTTCCGAAAACTTTCGGGTGATACCACACGAAGCCGATAACGACTGACGTGATACCCGCGAAGAGTACCGGCAAGAATGTGACTTCGATCATATGCGGTTAATCCTACCCTGCGCGCGCGCAACGTCCAGCACGCTGTGTGTATTAGTGGCTTGCAAATTTCCCGAAAAGACTTGATATACTTAATCGCATGAAAACACCATTTGCTGGAGGAAGCGGAGGGGGCGCGGAAAGAATAGAGGACAATGAAACAGACCTCGCACAGAAAGAGGGGTGGCAGTACGAAAAGCTGCGTGTAGACATCAGAGCGCTCGAAGAATTCGAACGTAGTATGAAGCTGCAGGGTAAGAGTAAGATCAAAGAGATCTATGTTCCCCACAGCTTGGACAACGTTGCAATAGAGCGAGCATTCCCCGACGCCGAGGTCAAGTATCTTGAAGAAAAAACAACCGACGTTGAGAAACACGAACGATACGGTCACGTTGCAATACGCGGACACGCCGAGATGCACCGCGGAGAAAAAGCCGACCTTGTCGCACTTTTCGACACGAATGTGGACGCGACGTGGCAGTTAATGCAGAACGTCGAGAAAAATGGGTACTTCATATGCAGGGCGCGGCATGCGCCAGAGGTTCTGCAATCTGGTAAGTTTGAGGTAAAGGGCGTCATAAAGATGCACGGCAGTAATCCTACATTCGAAAAGGACGAGGCGAAGTTCAGC
>Ga0209542_10013094_pt1 | contig 14379 bp, 17 predicted proteins | sample RifCSPhighO2_01_FD_184028 | JGI IMG/M metagenome (GOLD analysis project Ga0209542, IMG submission 184028) | Soil microbial communities from Rifle, Colorado - Rifle CSP2_plank highO2_0.1 (SPAdes) (version 2) | ecosystem: Environmental > Terrestrial > Deep subsurface > Rock core/Sediment ...
CTCATTACGCGTGTTACATTCATACCACACATCTCTCTTTGGATTATACTGTTGGATTGTTGTACCGCATCCTGCTATGCTTATCGCTAAAGTGATACTCGAGAGTTTATTTTTTGTATTTAGTATTTTTTCAAGCATAGGTTTCACCTTTTGTTTTTTGTAATTCAACGAAGACAAGTGTAATTCCGGCAAGAATGCCGATTACAGAGATTGTCCACGAATAGCTGCCAAACAGGGCAAAAAGGACGAGGAATACTTTAAACTGAAAGCCAAGATAAGGCAGGATGAATGAACCTACGCCGAAAATAATGAGGAAGATGCCTCCTCCCATTAGAGAGGTTGTGGTCTTTTTTTCGCTATTCTCTTTATTCTCTGCGGGTGGTTGAGTTTTTCTCATAGATATTTTCCTCCATACGTTTCTCTCATCTCTTGTTTTGCCCGCCGTAACTCTTGCTGTACTTTTTGGTCAATTGTTCCCGCTAATTCTTTCTTGAGCACTTCGGTTACATCGCCGGGAAGTAATACTTTTACTTCATCCGAATAGATAGTTCCCACACAGCCCACTTGGTAGGTTGATTTTGGTGTGCCAAAAGGCAGAATTTTCTTTTCTAAATAGGGAACAAAAATGGTGGCACCTTCGCGTACAAAATCTTCGAGAACGGGCAGAGGCATTTTCCCATCTTTATCATTGCGAATGTAGAGAGCACAGAGACGATCTTCTTTTTTCCCCTCTATTTCTTCGTGTACATTCACATACAATACATAGTTTTCATCACTTTTTCCTGCTATTGTTCGTTCTTTGAGCACTTTTGCTTCTGAAATGGTGGAATATGTGGTTGTGCAGCCGTGATATGCTCCTACGCTTGCGCCTAGTACTACCAGTGCGGCCGTAATGAACGGATGTTTTTGTAGAATATTTTTTGGTTTGGTTTCTGTCATGGTTGTTACCTCTTATATTTTTTTTTCATTTTGATATTCTGGATAAACGCAATAACAACTGCAAGAGATCTTTTCATTTGTTGAGGGGATATATTCACAACAAATATATTTTCCACTCATTTTATTACAGTCATCAAAGGCTAAATCCATTTCATAATTTTTTTGAATGTTGCTAATTTTACTGCAATAAGCAGGGTCTTCACTATATTTTCCCTCACAATAAAGATAGTTCTCCCTTGAGCTACTAACATCGCAGCTAAGCAAAGTGATGGAAGTAAAGCTTTTTATGATAAAGTCAATTGTTTTTCTCATTATTAGTCTCCAAATTTATGTTTGAACTTTTTACCATAATCTCACCCAAAGATCATCTTGTGGAGTGGAAGAGGGATTATCATAACACGTGCAATCTGTTTGCACATTCCCCTGCGGTTTACTGCAATAGAGCGTTTGATATGGTGCACAGGTAAGGGTAAATTCTTTTGTTGTCTGCGGATAGTTGAATGAATTGCAACCGATCATGCTGCTTAACGCTAGTGCTACTGAGTATAAACGCATATTCTCTTTGATATTTCTGTTAAATGCACTTTTTGATTTTATTTTTTCTTCTAACATAGTTTTAGTTCTCCGAATTTATTTTTCTAATTCGATTTCGATGCCGCCAATCCACTTTGAGGCAAGATTGTAGATAAGAGCTGTCAAAATGCCTAAGATAAACATCAACAAGGCATACAGGAAAGGAAAAATTAAGAGAGACAGTATTTTAAATTGGCCTAATTCTGAATTTGTCGGAAGAATCATAAAGAACAGACCCATAAATATCCCAATAATAAAACCCATCAGCGCGTTTATTTTTGCATAAGACATAATTCCGATTTTTTGTAGTGTTATCATTATTTTTTTCCTCTCTATGTTGTTATTTTTTCTGTATCTTACCTAATTCATACATAATCAGAACATTTGATCTTACGCCTTTGACTAGACCGTACTCAACAAGATAGCGTTCATTTTTGGCGTGAGGGTTAGAATCGGGATCACCCCAGCCGGTCATGACAATTGGCGCATTAAGGTATTGTTTTAATGCGGAGGAAATTGGTTCGGTGCCTCCGGAGCTTACGTAATCAATTTCAGAGGCGCCATATCCTTGTTTGATGGCATTGGCTACGGTTTTGAATAAAGGATGCTCAACTGAGGTAGAAAAAGCAATTTTGCCACCGTGATTCGTTACTTGGACTTGTGATGCGGTGAGCCCGAGAGTTTGGGCAATTTCTTTCACTTTTTTTTCTAACCCTGCCGCGACTTTTTCTGGGTCCTGATTGGGTACAAGACGCATAGTGACATAGATTGAGGCTGTATGCGGGATGATTGTACTATTACTTCCCCCCATTAGATTATGGACATCCAGACTTGGACGAAGATTGGTGCGTTCCAATGGATGATACTTTTTTTCTCCAGCAAAACTTGATAGATGATATTTTTGCATGACCTCTTCTTTGTTGAATTGATTTTTTTGGAGAGTGAAATATTCTTTTTCTTCGGGGGTTAGATCACGTATGCCTTCATATGCTTGGGGGAAGGTGATACGACCTGTTTTAGGGTCTTCTAATTGTGAAGCGATGCGCATGACTTGTTCAATGGCGTTGTCAATATATCCTTTTGAGCCGGAATGACCGGAATTATTTGCGGTGGTTACGGTAATGGTACTGCCGGTAATACCACGAAGGCGATAGGCGATAGAGGGAATGCCATAGCGATTACTGTCGCCGTCTTCCATAATAATAATATCTGCTTTTAGTCTCTCTTGGTGTTCTTTAACAAATTCATTGCCTAATGGACTGCCAATTTCTTCTGCGGCTTCAAATAAGAATTTTGCGTTGATGGGAAGATCGCCGAGCGTTTTTTTGTATGTTTCCACACCAAAGAGATAGGTAATTAATTGGCCTTTGTCATCGCTGCTGCCGCGAGCGCAGATTTGTTGGTCTTTGACTTTTTTGCCGTTGATTGTGAGTTCGACTTCGGTGACGTAGTCTGTTAACGGTCTTCCTTTTTCTGGAAATTGGGTTGGCGCGCAAGACCATTTATCTTCTGGCTTGAGTACAGGTGTTTCGGGCTTGACATCGGCATGGCCGTAACCGAGAAGAGTGAGGGCGTTGGGATTGGGAGATTTACATTCAGCGATTAAGAAGGCATTTCGTTTTGGCCCTTGAGGTGTATCTTTTTGGAGGGTGTATATGGGGTCGGGAATGCAGTTCATTTTTTGGAAGCGGTTGGATAAGAAGTTTAATGCGTTAAGGCGTTCCTGCCAGTTTTTTTCGTCTTCTACTTTGTCTTTTCCTCGTTCGCTGATGCTGCGAATCTGTAAGAAGTCAATGAGTTCATTTACCCACGCGGATTTATTGTTTGTGATGTAGGTGTCGATTTGTTGGGTGAGTTGGGGGGGTTGGGGTGGGGGGGTAGCGGATACGGGTGATGAATATAACGACAGGGAGGTGAGAAGAGTTGTGAGTGTTAGGGTTATATGGTTGGTTTTGGGGTGAGGGGTTGGGTTCATGAAACATCAAAAGAGCAGATAATATAATAAATAAATCATTAAATTTTCAACGAAAAACATAAAATTTATAAAGAAAATATGGTTTTAGTATAAATATGGGTAAAAACAAATTTATAGGGCAGATTACAGAGTTCTCAAGATATGCAACTGCTACGTCAAAAGAGGGAATTATGCTGGATTTAACCGATCGCAAAATTATGTATCTGCTTGCTCATAATGCGCGTCTTTCTTCTACGGCTCTCGCGAAAAAATTACAGCTTAAACGGGAAACGGTGGCATATAGGATAAAACGTTTGGAAGAACAGGATTTTTTGCATGGATATTTGACATTGTTAGATACACGAAAATTGGGGTTTAAGAATTATATGGTGTATCTTAAGTTTAAAACATTTCTGCATCAACAAGAGCTGCTTAGTTTATTGCTGGCAATTGGAGAAGTGACACGAATCAAGAATTGTTCAGGGATATATGATATACAGATTATTATTACGGTGCGTACAGAAGAAGAATTCGTGGAAATATTTGAAGAAATCACCAATAAATTCCATCAATCGATTCAAACCTATGAAGTGCATGAAATTTTAGAAGAACATTTCGTAGGGTTAGCATTGTTGTTGGGTAGAGAAGAGAGCAAAAATTTAACCATCCACGAACACAAAGGTTCCACTTTCCAAAAAGAATTTGAGTTGGCATCAAAAGGTCTCGTTTCAACCATTGTGGATGAAAAAGATAAACAATTGCTTGATATTTTAAAATTGGAGGCAAATAGCAGCATTAAAATGATTGCCGAAAAGATGCATCTTGCACCCATTGCGATTGAAAACCGCATCAAAAAAATGATTAGAGCCGGGATTATGAAGCAATTTCTGCCCCTGGCATCGCTGAGCATGATTGATTATCAATGGTGGAAAGTGTTTTTTAAATTTAAGAATTTAGATAAGCAAAAATTTTTGACATTCTTACGCTATCATGCAAATGTACCTTGGTATATGCGCCTGTTAGGTAAATGGGATTATCAGATAAGTGTATTTGCCAAAGATAATGTTGAATTTCATAGCATCCTTGATGGCATACGGTCAGAATTTGTTGAGAATATTATCCAATATGATACAATTATTGTATTCAATCAAATAAAGTATGTGCAGAGGGTGGAGTGAAAAGCTATTGACCTTTGAGGATTTGTTCTTTTTCTTGTTCTCGAAGTGTGATATACTGTTGAAATAAGTTAACTAATTCTTGTGCTTTTTCTTTTTTTTCATCAGAATGGAGATTTAAATCAAAGGGGAGAGTGTGGGTATTTTTTGCGATACGAAATTTATTTTCTCCCATAAGGGCATATTCTCTTAACTCTCTTTGATAAACTAATCTTTCTTCTTCTGTATGAAGAATTATATTTCCATCCTGTAATTCTACGCTCACCAATGCATCCAAACGTACTCCTGTCAAACGAAACAGTGGATCATCATGCAGGCCATCTTTCGTATACACTTGTCCTTCACAATAAATTTCTTTATCTTTATTTATTCCACCTCTATTCGAATAGCAATATTTTTGTAATTTGGCATCCAATTGAGGGATAAGATCCGCTTTCTCGATAGTTTCTAATGTGAAAAAGGGATTTAGTGGAGAAGAAAGTTGATCTGCGGTGATACTTTCGGGCAACTTGAGCTCATCAATGCTCTTTTTTTTCAAATGAGTTCCTCTGTTTAATCTTAAGATTAAATCTACTGCATCTTGTGCACTTAAATCATCTTTAAATGGAAAATAGATATCCCCCTCTTTTGAACGTATATGAAGACTTGGATTCTGAAATAGGCTTAAAGGGAAGGAAGCTAATTTTGCATCCACTGAACTAATATGAATGAGATCGACTTTTCGCAGAGATAATCCTGCCTTGCATCTTTCTACCCCTACATTTGGAAAAAAGAGTTCTGTTAGGCCATATAATTCTCTTGACGCGCATTCATCTTCCGCCATGCAACGAATCTGATCATCACTATACCTCCCAGTACATTCGTGTCGTAGTATGTTGTCTAACTGTTGTTCTAGTTTAGGAACACTATCAGGAACAAATTGCTTAAAGATATTTCCGGTATATCTTTCATTTGTTGAACTGAATAGGAATATAGAGGAAATTGCTGTAAACAGTCCTAAAAGAAGAGGATATTGGCGCCCTTTTTTGGGGGCTTTTGGTGATTTTTCTGTTTCGGTTCTTTTTATTTCTTGCGGCATAGTCACTAAAGATAGATCAAATCCACGTGCATATCCACTCAATTCAAAAAAAGAATTAAAGTTTTCTTTTTTGGGAAGTTCATCTTTATTGTACAAATAAAAAGTATCTGCATATTGTTCCCCTTTGTATAATTGGTCTTTACCATTTCTGTTTGAAATAGAATCAATTAAAGCATTATCTTTTGAACCTGTAAAATTATGAGTAAACCATTTTTCTCCTCCTTTATCTTTTAGAGTATATTCTGGTTTTTCCAATTGAAATATACCTCTGTTAGCTCCTTCTTTCACTAAATCACCGGTCATCTCATTAAATCTGGTGAAGTAAAATTTTTGTTCAGTGCCAACTAAATTACTATCTCCCTCCCTTTTTTTCATGACAAAGTTAACAAATTCATCAGGTTCAGGCTGATTCGAGGAATGACAACTATTTATGAATATATTCTTCTTTTTCTCCGCTGCAAATAATTTAATTTTATGCCATAATTCACTATATATTTTTTCTTTATATAGATCATATTTTTCACCTAAATTAGAAATAACTCCCTCCACAACAATGTATTTCTCTGGAATTAATGAAGAACTTTCTCCTTCAATCTCAAAAAGAATGGCAGTACATAAAGGGTCATAATAATCTAATTCATTCTCTTGTTCTCTCAACCGTGAGATTGATAAATAATGGACATTTTGATTCGCTGAATGTAATAAAGAAGCAATTCCATGTTGTGCTTTATTAAAAATACAAATTTCTTTTTGATCTGTCCCTTTGTATTGGTCATAATCATTAAAAGTATTTAACCAAAAGTTTTCATTGAAACTAATCTGTAGATTAATCGGACGACCATTTGTATCTACCGCTATTGGAAATGGAATATTATCTTGGTGATCTCTTTGAAATTTTGGAAGATAATTAAAATATTTTTCATAATAATTATGATTAAGATACTCAATCAAACAAAACAGATCTACTTTTTCAAGCATACGTCGCTCATCATCTTTTTTTCTTTCTTTTCTTTTAAATTTTGGTTTTCCTATATTACTTTGATCGAATTGTAATCCATACGACAAATCCAATAGATAATCAAAAAAGTCTAAAAAATTACTATCAAATTTCTGTTGTAGAATTGGTTGCTCTTCAAAATGATCATATATATTTCTCAAGATCTCTCTTGCTTTCTCTGGCCCCCCTTCTCTTCCTAAATTATGAGGTATATTTTTTTTCCTAAGTTCATTAAGAAGCGTATTACATAAAACGTCCAAATGACCTTCGGAGAGTAAAGTGCTCATTCTAAACCTATCATCAATTTCTCAAGTATTTCCGGTGAGAGTTCAAGAAGTCGATCAGACAACTCATCTTTTTCATAATGATTCAGAGTATACTCTTTTAAATCTATTTCAAATCCTTGTGCATAGCCTTTAAGTGAAACAAATGGGCATTGAGTTCCACCAAAACTGTGTGTTTTGAAAAATGTATCTGAGAATTGCTCTCCTTTGTATAATAACCTTGCTTTTTTCTTATATATCTCTTTGTTACTTACTCTATGAGCAAATGATAAATCTTCAGGAAAACTAAAGTAATGACTAAACCATTCACCATACTCTGGACGATAACATTCTTGTGGTTCATGCAACCTAAATTTTTTTGTTTTCATTTTCTTATCATTTTCAAAATTATATTTGATCTTTGCGCCATGTTCTTGCGTTTCAACAAAAGCAACGTATTCGATAAATTCTTCCACCTCTTGTTGATTCCCTGAATGGCTTGTATTGATAAATATTCTATCTTTTCTTTCTTGATAAGCATACAATTTTATTGCATCCCAGATAGAATGATATGCCGCTTTTCTGTGCGGCTCATCCCACCCATTTCCAGTATTAAAATTACTTAAAACACCCTCAACAATGAGATAATCATCATGAAAACTTTCATTTTTAATGGGTGCACCTTCAGAATCAATATTGTATCCTGCGGAAGGGACCATTAATATTGCGATGGCCAGAGGATCAAAGTCATTAAGGTCAGTTGATGTTATTGTAAGATAATGGATGTCAGGATGCGCGGAATGAAGAAGTGAGGCATGACTATATTTCCCATAATTAAATATGCATATCTCTGCACCAGTTAAACTTTTATACTGATCGAAATCGTTAAACGTATTATCTAAGAAATTTTCATTAAATGAAGCCGTTAAGGTTCTATCTCTTATATCTGAAGAAATTCGGAAGTCATTGTATTCTTTTACTTTTTTTTGATAATTTTCAAAGAGAAATGATACTAAAGAAAATAAATCAATTTTGCGTAAAAACTGGGATTCTTCTTGTTTTAAATCGTTAAGTACTATGTTTAACCTATTTATTGTTTGGTGGTATGTTTCTTTTGTCTCTTCAACTAGATAATAACTTGGATCAAGCAATCTCCGAAATTCCGTTAAAGATGACGGATTGTTTTGAAAGAAACCTAAAATTGTCTCCAAAAAGTTCTTTTTATGATCTAATTGTGGAAGAACGTTCTCAAGTTGTTCATAGAATTCTTTTTCGGTTGGATGACTAATAGTTAATCCATAAGAACGATAAAGAAGATATTGAAAAAACGGATCGAATTGACAAAAAGAATCAGAATCAAATCTTTTCCCCTCTTTTTTCTGATTTATTAACTTCTTTTTTAATTTCTCATCTAAACATTCTATTTCTAACAATGACAGAACTTGTTCTAACTCGCTTTTTGAACTATATGGTGTTGGTATCTCTGCATTATCTAGATGAATTAGGGGTTTTACTTTTTTTATATGAAAACTTTTATTGTGGGGAACATCATGGTCTTGTAAATAAGTAGATAACCCATTGGGAAAACTGGTTATGTGTTTTGATCTTGGACCAAGAGATGGATCTATTCCCATATTTTTTAAAAATAAGAGATTATATTTAAACCTTTTGATTAATTTACTACTAGATAATACTAATTAAAATAAGTGCTCCGATATTCCCAACCACAAACTTTAATAAATCCCCTCTGAAATATACCTCTTATGTCAGTTATAACACAAGATTTAGTCACATTTTGCAAGAAGAAAGGATTTATGTATCCTGCCAGTGAGATTTACGGTGGGATTGCCGGATTATATGATTATGGGCATTTAGGGACGTTACTGAAGCATAATTTTGAGAGTGTCTGGCGGAAGTATTTTTTGAGTTTAAGTGATAATTATTTTGAGATTGAGGGATCGAATGTAATGCATGAGAATGTGTTTCGGGCGTCTGGGCATTTAGAGAATTTTATCGATCCTATCATTAAATGTTCGAAGTGTGAGTTTGGAGATCGAGCTGATCATTTTATTACGAAACAGATTAAAGAGAGAACGGAAGGGTTTACGCCTGAGCAGTTGACGGCACTTGTTGAGAAGCATACGTTGAAGTGTCCAATGTGTAAGAGTGATTTTAAACCGGTTGCGGTGTTGAATATGATGTTTCCGTTGCAGATGGGAATTACGGGCGGGGGGAGCCGAGCGTATTTACGGCCGGAAACGGCGCAGACGCCGTATGTAAATTTTAAATTACAGCTGGAGATGTTACGAAAGAAGATGCCGTTAGGGTTAGCGGTTATTGGTAAAGCATATCGTAATGAGATTTCGCCACGGAATTTTACGTTACGACAACGAGAGTTTACCCAGGCGGAGCTGCAGATTTTTTTCAATCCGGAAAAGATTGCCGAGCATCCTGATTTTGAAAGTGTGGCAAAGTATAAGTTATGTGTATTATTAGAGGAAGATCGAAAGACAGGGAAAGTTATTGAGCGAACGGCGGCGGAGTTAGTGAAAAAGATGTTACCGCAGTTTTATGTGTATCATTTAGTGAAGATTCAACAGTTTTATTTGGAAGTGTTAAAAGTGCATAGAGAAAAGTTTCGGTTGTATCAGTTGAATGATCAAGAGAAAGCGTTCTATAACAAGTACCATTTTGATATTGAAGTGGATGTTAGTGAACATGGGTTTACGGAGATGGGAGGATTACATTACCGCACGGATCATGATTTAGTGGGACATCAGCGTGTGTCAAAGCAGAGCATGGAAGTGTTAGAAGAGGAGAGCGGGAAGAAATATATTCCACACGTGTTAGAGCTGAGTTTTGGAGTAGATAGGAACGTGTATTTATTATTAGATTTGAATTATAATGATGATAAAGAGCGAGGAAATATTGTGTTGAAGCTGCCGCAGAAGGTGACACCGTTTTATTGTGCGGTATTTCCGCTTGTGAAGAATAAGCCGGAAATTGTGGCTTTGGCGCGTCGAGTGTATGAAGAGTTGAAAGTGGCATATAGTTGTTTTTATGATGAAACAGCATCAGTTGGGAGACGATATGCACGCGCGGATGAGATTGGAGTGATGTATGGGATTACCGTTGATTTTGATTCGCTGCAGGATAATTGTGTGACGGTACGAGATAGAGATAGTACGACGCAGGAGAGAATTTCTATTGAAAAATTGAGAGATTATTTATATGCGAAGTATATTACGGAATAAATGAGTAGGTTACTGAGTGAAAAGATGTTAGGAAATAAAAAAGGGAGGATGTATCATTTGCCGGTTGTATTCTTAGGAATTGGGCTGTTATTATTAATAGGGTTAGCGTATGTGGCGGATGATGAGCGGGTTACATTGATTGCATTAGGATTAGCGGTAGTAGTGGTGTTAGGGGCGTTAGTGTATGTGTATATGCATATTATATCACCCCAACGGACGTTTCGACGAAAGTTGTATTTGTTGACGTGGAATTTGCATAAGTATACGATTGAGGAGTTGAAGGATTTATATCAAGAAGTGTATCAATTGTATTTGAAGCTGCCGGAACATAAGAAAGCGAATGTGTATGCGTCGTTAACGAAATTACGAGAGAGTATTGAAGAGAAGATGAAAGCGGCAAAGAAGCTTGAGCGAATGATGGAAGGATTAGCAGAGGGAACGATCCAGGAATTGCAGAAGAAGTATGAAGAAGCGAAGAAAGTGTTTGAGGAATTGTCTAGTGGTGAGCAACAGAAGTTTCAAGCGGCGTTAAATGCTGTGAAGGAAAAATTAGAGCGAGGATTACAACAATGAAGATTAGTGATGTGCAAGCAAATCAAGGGAAAATTGAAGTGACGGCAACAGTTGTTGAGAAACAGGATGTGCGTACGTTTAATAAATTTGGCAAAGAAGGTAGAGTATGCACAGCAAAATTGCAGGATGATTCAGGTACGATATTACTGACGTTATGGAATGATGATATTGAGAAAGTGGGGCAGGGCGATACAATTAAAGTTGTGAATGGATGGTGTGCGGAGTTTCGTGGCGAACGACAGTTATCGGCGGGAAAATTTGGGAGTATTGAAATGGTTGAGAAAGCGAAGGTTGATGCGATTTTGCCACCGCCACCACAGAAGCGAGTGATTAGCGAACAAGAAGCGAAAGAGGAGCATGTGCGGTTTAATAGTGAGGAGATGGTGGAGTAGGGGAGTATTAATGACAATTTACTCCACAAAACCAATACAAGAGCTTAGTGAGGGAGAATTTAAGTATTTGATTAAGAATAGAGAAGTTGTAATTTCACCCCATGCATTATGGCATTTAAGTATTCAACAAAGAAAAGTTTTTAATGTAGAAGAACTTAAAGAGATGGTAGAGAGGGAAACTCCTCGTAAAGTGTATCTTCAAGAAAATGAACGATATGCTGTATATTATCGTAAACGTGATGGCTACAGAAAGCTGATAGTAGAATTAAGAGATGATAAGATAATAGTAGTGACATTTATTGATATGAATGAAATTCAAAAATATAGGTTATAACATGGCAGAAAAACGACTTGATGGAACAGGAAAGAGTGAATTTGTATATGATTTTAGAAATGATATTTTGATGTTTAAAGTGAGAGAAAGAGAATATAAAACTTCAGTGGAATTACAAAATTTTGTGGCAGATATTGATATTGAAGGATTTGTAACGGGAATTCGTATTTTTGATGCGTCAAAAGTATTTGGGGTTGATAAATATACGTTAAAACATATTGGAAAGTGGGGTTTTAAAACTTCGGTAGAAAGTGGGATGATTACAATACGATTAACATTTATCGGAGAGGTTAGGAACAAAGAAGTGCCCATTGAGAATTTTACGCAACAGTTAACGACTTCATTAAATGGCTATCAGTTACAAGATTCTTCGGTTGAATGTACGGTAGCATAATTGTTGGAAAAAATCAAACTTTATTGAATTATTTTTAGATAATCACAAATATTATGATCGAAAGAGGAAGTATTTAGGATTGTGAAAGAAGGTAGAAGTGTTAAATAAAAAAAAATTATGCTGATACTTTTGATTCAAGAGAATCCGCTTTTGGTGTATTTAGACTTACAACTTTCTCTTGATTATTAAAATATGCAACAATCCCACTTGCTAACAGAGCGTATCCTCCTGCTTGAAACATATAATTTGGTGTTCCAGGGTCGCCGCCAAGATTTCTATAAACACTTTCGGCTGCAAGTGTTGCAACTGCGGCTCCGACTGTGTAGAGTATTCCTTTGTTTACGATTCTTTGTCTTTTTTGAATACTCTCTGCCTGTTCTGTAGTTAAAAAATTAATACTTAATGACATAGTTTTCACTTTTTATTGTTTTAATTACCTCTTTTTGAAGTAATAATCTTTTAAAAGCAGAGACCAGATATAAATCTTTTGTTTGGTTGTTACTTTTCAGTAGTTTTATTTAAACCATCACATTTATATAATTTTTAGATTCTGATAAGAGGATTATGAAACTTCAACCTTCGTTGCGCCATAAGAAGCGTTATATTGTATTTGAGATACAAGGAGAACAGCCGTTAGCAATGCCAGATGTACAACAGGAAGTAGAAAAAGCATTATTATTATTTTTAGGTCAGTTAGGGGTGGCGAAGGCGGAGCCGATGTTTTTGAAGGAGAAGTGGAAAGAGCCGCGATTTGTGTTGAAAGTGGCGCACAATTGGGTGGATGAAGTCAAATCTGCGCTGATTTTAATCAAAAAGGTTAAAAACCAGAGCGTTCTTGTACGTTCTATTATTACTTCCGGGACGTTGAAGGGGATTGAGGAGTATCTATAATGTAGCGAAAGATATAAATAATTTGTTTTGAGTAAGATAAAAAGAATTAAAAAAAGAGAAATAAAAAGAAAAATTATATTTTAAATATGAGGTGTTAAGAATATGAATAAAAATCCACAGCAACAGATGGTTGATAAGATGGGGTATGATCGAAGTATTACGATGTTTTCTCCTGATGGGCGATTATTACAGGTAGAATATGCGAAGAAAACAGTGAAGCAGGGTTCTACGGCAATTGGGATTGCATGTAAAGATGGCGTTGTGTTTATTGCTGATAAGCGAATTACGTCAAAATTGATGGTGCCAGAGGCAATTGAGAAGATGTTTAAGATTGATGATCATATTGCGACGGCGGCAGCGGGAATTATTTCTGATGCGCGGGTGTTAGTTGATCGAGCGCAGTTGAAAGCGCAGCAGCATGCGGTGACGTATGATTCGAAAATTGATGTGTTGACAATTGTGAAAGATATGTGTGATTTGAAGCAGATTTGCACGCAGTCGGCGGGATTACGACCGTTTGGGGTGTCGATGCTTGTTGGTGGTGTAGAAGAAGATGGGTCAGTGAAGTTATTTTTAACAGAGCCGTATGGGTTGTACTTCCAATACAAAGCGATTGCGATTGGGGAAGGAGATACAGAAATTGAAGCGGCATTGCTTAAGCGCTACAAACCAAATATGAGTATTGATGAAGGGTTGAAGTTAGGTTTATCGCTGATGAAAGAATTCTTGAAAGATGAGTTTAATGTTGAACGAGTGGATGCGGCATATGTAGATATGACAAAGCGGTTTACGAAACTTTCTGATGAGGAGTTGAAGAAGTTTGTGAAGTAGAGAAGTTTTATTTTTTTTAATCTTTTTTTGTTAGTTTTTTTGTTGTTATTTTACTGGGGCTATAAGAACGAAAAGTTTATATTCTTTAAATAGGAGATTAAGCCTATGGTTGGACTACGAGAGGTGTTACTATTTGTTATTTTAGCTTTGTCTTTGAGTAGTTTTGTTTTGGCGGTGCCAACGGTAACATATGATTCGCCTACGCCAAGTGATGGAGGAACGGTGACGAGTATTCCGGTTACGATTAATATATCGATTGTGGAATCTGATTTAAATAAATTAATTTATAATTGGAATGGTACAAATTTTACTTTATTTAATAGTTCTTTTGTAGTGTTATTTAATTTTGACAATCAAAGTTCGCTTGGAGATAATGCGACGTATGTTGTGGATATGACTCGATATAAGAATAATGGAACGTTTGTGAATGGGGCAACGTATACGCAGTCAGGAAAATATAGAACGGCGCTGCAATTAGATGGGATCAATGATTATGTGTCGGTGCCTGATGGGTCTTCTTTAGATTTTGGAACGGGAGGGTTTGCTGTGAGTTTTTGGGTGAATGCAAGTAGCTTATCTTATTCTAGTGCCGCGCAGTTGATTGGGAAACGAGTTGGAGGGGGCGGAAATGTTGAGGTGCAGGTATCAACTGGGAAGTTAGAGACGTATATAGAGGGTACAGGGCAAGGAACATTGAATCTGTTGTCGACGTATAATCTCTCGCAACATTT
>Ga0209542_10013096_pt1 | contig 14378 bp, 9 predicted proteins | sample RifCSPhighO2_01_FD_184028 | JGI IMG/M metagenome (GOLD analysis project Ga0209542, IMG submission 184028) | Soil microbial communities from Rifle, Colorado - Rifle CSP2_plank highO2_0.1 (SPAdes) (version 2) | ecosystem: Environmental > Terrestrial > Deep subsurface > Rock core/Sediment ...
ATAACAAAAATAAAATCAACGGTAATGACCAGCTCAGATGAGCTAATTTTAACTTGGCTAAAAATTTTGCCGGCCAGGCTGAAAGGTTAGTTGCAACCAACCCGGAAAAAACTAAGGCGAAGGGCACAAAATACTCAATATTGCGGCGCGATTTCAAAGTTAAAATAAAGAACAGCAGGCTGAAAATCAAAAAGATCCAGGAGTAACTGGTTTGTTTTTTACGATGATAAATAAATAAAGTCAAAGCGGCGATAAAGACAATAAAGAAAGGCAAAGCGCCCAAGAGCAGCTGGCTGAAAGAAAACGGGTACCACTCGCCGCCGACGCCAATCACCGACTGGTAATTGACTAACGCGATCTTAAAGGTTTGCTGCCAATAAAAATAAAGGTTGCGGGGAAAATAAGGACTAAAAAACACGCCGGCGGCCAAACCCAAAATGACGCTGAAAAGCAAAAATAGACTCTGGCCGTTAGCTTTGTGCCTGATTCTTTGAATGATCAGCCAACCGCCTTGCCTTTGATAAATAAACCAATTAACCAATAGATAAACCGAACTGAGAACCAAAAGCAGCGGCCAGCCGGCGTAAAGCCAGACGTAAAGCCAGGAAGCGAAAAGTAAGCTCAGATAGCGGCGGTTAAATAAAAAATACAAAGCTAGAAAAAGCAAAATTAAAACCACGGCCTGAGCCTTGGCTAAATTCAGCCGGAAGATAAAGGGATTAACCGTCAGTAAAAACAAAGCGTACCAAAGAGCGCCCTTCACTTTTAAGCTGCGCAGAAGCCAAAAGAACAAAACCACAAATAAACTGGCAAAAAAAATGGTGGCCAGCTTTAGCCCCACCAAGGGCGGCAAAATGCTGACAAAAGGAATAAGCAAAATATGGTAAAGAAGATGATGATCGGTATAGTCATAACGCAAGGTGGTCGCCGACAGCCAGGGGAATTCGGTTACCACACCCTGGTCCCGCAAGACCTGGGCCATCTTGGCATGGTAGAAAGAATCCGGGTCGGCAAAAGTCGGGTCAAGCTGCAGATAGGCAAATAAGCTAAAAGCTAGGGCAAAAAGCAACAGATACCAAAGATATTGGCGCTGGTTAAAAAAAATAATAGCTCGATTAATTACCCTCATATCCTACTGATTGTCATAAGCTAATTAACAAAGTCTGGCTAAACATTACCCTTAAATTATACTAAAATTTGATAAAATATGGAAGTCAAAAAATTGAAAGAAAACGGTAAATTTGTTAAGATGAAAATGATTTTTAAACTCTAAACTTTTTTATGTCTGGTCATTCTAAGTGGGCTCAAATCCACCGCCAAAAAGGCACCGCTGATACCAAACGCGGCGCTTTATTTACCAAAATGGGCAATGCCATCACGATTGCGGCTAAACTGGGCGGTGGCAACCCGGAAACTAACTTTAGGCTCAGACTGGCCATTGACCAGGCCAAGGTGATTAATATGCCCAAAGATAACATTGACCGGGCGATTAAGCGCGGCACCGGGGAACTGGGCGGCGGTACCATTGAATCGGTGACTTATGAAGGTTTTGGCCCGGGCGGCATTGCTTTTATTATTGAAACTTTAACCAGCAACCGCAACCGCACCAGCGCGAACATTAAACACACGCTGACTAAATACGGCGGCAGCTTGGGGACGCCAAACAGCGTTCGCTGGTTTTTTGGCCAAAAGGGCATAATTAGAATTGAAAAAATTGATGAAAACTTGGAATTAGAGTTAATTGACGCCGGGGCCGAAGACATTGTGACTGACTCGGACGGGGTGGCCGTCTACACTCAGCCCAACGATTTAAAAAAAATCAAAGACCGACTGGAAGCTAGGGGTATAAAAACAGAATACGCCGAGATTGAGTGGGTAGCCAAAGAAAAAAAAGAAGCGGCCGGCCAAAAAGAAACATTAGAAAAAATTTTTGACGAGCTGGAAGCCGATGAAGACGTGAGTAACTACTACACCAATGCCGAAGTTTAAATCGCCAATCGCCAATCGCCAATCGCCAATTGTTATCTTGGGCATTGATCCGGGCTTGGCTGATACCGGTTTTGGCGTGATTGAAAAACTGGGCCACCAATTAACCGCCATTGACTGCGGCTCAATTAAAACGCCGGCTAAAACCCTGATTGAAAACAGGCTAAAAACAATCTACCAGGAGCTGAATAAATTGATCAAAAAATACCGGCCGCAACTAATCGGCGTTGAACAAATCTTTTTTGCCAAAAACGCCAAAACCGCCATTGCCGTCAGCCAGGCCCGGGGGGTAATATTACTCACCGCCGGCCAACACCATATCCCAATAGTTGAATTCAGCCCGCTTCAGGTCAAAATGGCTTTGACCAGCTATGGCCAGGCTTCAAAAAACCAAGTTGAACAAATGGTCAAAATCATCCTAAAATTAAAATCAATTCCTAAACCTGATGATGCCGCTGACGCCCTGGCGATTGCCATTTGCAGCGCTAACCAATCCTAATCTATGAATACCCTCACCCCTTAACCCCTCTCCCTGAGGGAGAGGGTGTCCCGGAGAAGCTTTAAGCCTTTTTATACGGGACAGGTGAGGGGATGTTATAGACTAGCATCTTAATTCGTAGATTAGCATCATGTCTTTATGAATCCCGTTAGAGGCCGCGGTCGCGACCAAATGGGCAATACTATAATTTATAATACAATAATTTAAGAGTAAGAATATTAACGCAGGAATACGGTGAAGACCGCGACCTGCCTCTAACGGGATGAAGCCAGAAATCCGCAAAGACTACATCCAAGAAAAATACACCATCATCGCTCCCCGGCGCGGCGGCCGGCCCCACGACGTTGATCAAGCTAAAGCCAAAGCTTTATGTGTTTTTTGCCCCCCAAATATTGACCAAGCCGGCAAAGTTTTACTGACCGCTAACGCCACTCGGTTGCCTGGAGAGCCCTGGGCGATAAAAGTTCTAAAAAATAAATTTCCGGCCGTGAGCCCAAATAACCCCAAGGCTTATGGTTATCAAGAAGTAGTGGTAGAAACCCCCGACCACCTGGCGGAAGTGGAAAATTTATCCAGCCAGCGAATCGCGGAAATTTTGTCCGTTTACGCGAGGCGGACTAAGGCGATCACCAAAGACAGAAAGATTGAGTACATTTTAATTTTCAAAAATGACGGTGGGGCCGCCGGTGCTTCACTCCGCCACGCTCACTCGCAAATTTTTGCCACTCAGTTTCTGCCGCCTCAGCTTAAAGACAAATCCCAAAAAGTCCAGGCTTACAAATTAAGCCACGGCCATTGCGTTTATTGCGAGGTGATTAAAAAAGAGCAGCGCGGTCAAAGACTGGTTTTCCAGGATAAAAATATGATTGCTTTCTGCCCCATCGCGCCGATGCATAACTATGAAATTTGGCTCATGCCCAAACGACACATTGATAATATTACCCTGCTGACCCCGGCCGAACGCCTGAGTTTTGCCAAAATCCTCAAAAAAATCCTGGTCAAAATTAACCAGCTTGGACTGCCTTATAACTACTACTTTCACCAGGTGATTAACGACGAAGACCAACACCTCTACATGAAAATCACCCCCCGCGGCTCAATTTGGGCCGGCGTGGAAATCGGCTCCGGGTTAATCATTAATCCAATCAGCCCGGAAGTGGCGGCCAAGTTTTATCGGCAGTAGGATTTCTCAAGAAAGCAAAAAAACAAATAAACATTTAAGCAGGCGAGGCTTGCTTTTTTTGTTTCAATCTGTCATTGCGAGGAGTCCTTGTTGTATTAAGCCGACGAAGCAATCCAGCTAATACCAGCCGTCGCTTAGATCTTTCCAACTAGGGTTATCGGAATTAATTAAGTTAATTTTGTCCTGTCTAGAACCGCTTTTGATTTGCTTTTCTCTAAGAATAGCGGCATTAACATCATTGCATTCTTCAAAATAAACTAATTTATTAACATTATACTTACTCGTGAAACCAGGAACTAATTTATTTTTATGTTCATAAACTCTTCTCACCAGATCATTAGTTACTCCGGCGTATATCACGGTATCGTTTTTATTAGTTAATAAATAAACGTAATAAATCTTTCTGTTTATAACTGGATTGCTTCGTCCCCTGCCCTTTCTACAATCTTCAGATATCATAGAAAGGGCGGGGTCCTCGCAATGACAATTTAATTATATAATAGACATAAATATTATTTAGGGCTTCACTCATTAATATCCGATTCGTGAGAAAATAAAAGAAGAGAGCGGACCGCCTTGCGGACCCGCTCTTTTATGTTCGTTGGATAGGGATTATTGACCCTCCAGTAGGCTGATGAAGCGTTGAATGGTACTGTCAAAAGCTAGCAGGACCGCGCCGGCGGTGATAACACTGATCGGTATCAGCCGACGCTTGGCCCGCCGCTCAGAAAGCAGCCACCACGACAATAGCCCAATCAGGACAATGGACAGGCGCTTCAGGGCGCCAATATAGGCGACCTGGCCAAACCGGAAGGCGGTCATGACAAACAAGATGTGCAAAAAGTACAGCCCGCCCAAAACCATGGCCGCAAAAATCGGCTGGCGCCAAAGTTTAGGCCGGGGAAAAATCAGTGGCTGATGGCCGCCGTTGTTCGAGACTAGCAAGGCAAACACGCCGGTCAGGCAGACTGACTGGATCAAAAAGCCCAGGGCGACGCTGCCATGACGCGCCACCAAAGCATCGCAGACCAATCCACCAGTGCCCAGGCAAGCCGACAAAAAGGCCCAGCGCAAAGCCCTAATCTTCCGGCGGACTTGGCGACGCTCTGTTTCTCCCATTAAGCCATAGTGACGCGGCAAAAACAGGAAAGTCAGCGGCAGCAGCCATTCGGCCAAAGTCTTAGCATCCTCACGAGCGTGGACATAGACGCCGACCGAAATCAGAACAATGCCGACCATACCCTGAGGACTAGGCACTTCGCCCAAAACCATGGCCGCGAAAACTACCAGACCGGGAGTTAGGGCTTGGATGGGTTTAACCAGCGACGCTTCGCCCAAACGCAGGCTTTCAACATTGGCGTACTGAATGCCGATGTTAAATAGAGTCGTACCGGCAACGCCAATCCAGAAAATGGCTGGTTGAACCGCGGTCAGGTCAAGTCCGGACAAAACACAGACGGTCAGCAGGAACAAAGCGCTGAGGCCGTGCTGGGCGAGCAGAATCTGACGCTTACCCAGGATGGGAACGGCGTCACGCTGAGCCCAACGCTGGATAATACTGTGTCCAGCCATGGCGCAAACGCCACAAAGCACTAAGAACAAACCTTCTAAGCTCATCGCCGTCTCCTTTGATATTCAAGGAAGGATATTGATTTTCTATTTTATCTTCAAATGTATGAAGGGGTGGTCAAAGAACGGTGAATTTAAAACTATACGACAAATTAATTAATTTGTCAATGGAAACAAAAAATGATAAAATCAAAATAATTAGGCTTATTCAACAATTAAACAACATGCCCATTCCCGGCCTTTCAGTCAAAACTCACTCGCCAAAAGACTGGAAAAAACGTTTTAGCCAAACCCGAAGCCGTAAAAGCCAATTCGGGCAAAGACCGCTTTACAGCGGCCGGCGGCCAAAACGTAAATTTCCTTTGAATAAAATTTTTAAACTAGGGCTGACCCTGTTAGTTTTATTAATCGCTTTTGGCGGCCTGACCAGTCTTTTTGTTTTGGGCTGGGTGGCCAAAGACTTACCCAATCCCAATAAAATCATTGACCGCTCCATTGCCTTAAGCACCAAAATTTACGACCGAACCGGCGAAACTTTGCTTTATGACATTCACGGCGCGGAAAAAAGAAGTTTTGTTGAACTCTCGGAAATTCCCGACAGTCTAAAAAATGCCACCCTGACGGCCGAAGACAGAAAGTTTTATGAACACGGCGGCATCAGTTTCACCGGCATCATCCGGTCGGTGATTAAAAACGTTTTAACCGGCAGTAAAACCGGCGGCTCAACTTTAACCCAGCAGCTGGTTAAAAACGCGATTCTGTCGCCGGAAAAAAAATACATCCGCAAAATCAAAGAGGTGATTTTGTCGTATCAAATTGAAAAAAGATTTTCCAAAGACGAAATTCTCCAAATGTATTTTAACGAAATCCCTTACGGCTCGGTGGCCTATGGGGCGGAAGCGGCCAGCCAAACCTATTTTGGCAAAAGCGTCAAAAATATCACTCTAGCCGAAGCGGCTGTTCTGGCGGCCTTACCCCAGTCACCGACTTACTACAGCAACAACCTTGATAAACTCATTGACCGCCAGCAATGGATCCTAGACAGCATGGTGGAGCTCGGTTACATCACCGAAGGCGAAGCAGACCAAGCTAAGGGCGAAAAAGTGGAATTCAAAAAAAGAGCGGAAAATATTATTGCGCCCCATTTTGTGATGTACGTCAAAGAATATTTGACTAATCGGTACGGTGAAACCGTGGTGGAACAAGGCGGCCTGAAAGTTGTCACCACTTTAGATTTATACAAGCAAGAGATTGCTGAAGAAGTCGTGACTCAAACCGTGGAAACTAACGTTAAAAACTGGCAGGCTAACAATGCCGCTTTAGTCGCCCTTGACCCTAAGACCGGCCAAATTTTAGCCATGGTCGGCTCCAAGGATTATTTTGGCGATCCGGCGCCAGAGGGCTGCGCCCCGGGCAAAGATTGCGTTTTTGACCCCCAGGTCAACGCCAGTTTAAGCTCTCGCCAACCGGGTTCGTCATTCAAACCGATAGTTTATGCCGCCGCTTTTAAAAAGGGCTATACGCCTGAAACGGTTCTTTATGACGTAGTGACTAAATTCCAAAATTACGATTTGAAAGACTATGAACCAAAAAACTATGACTTAAAAGAACACGGACCGGTGACCATCCGTCAAGCCTTGGCCGGTTCACTCAATATCCCGGCGGTTAAAACAATTTACCTGACTGGCGTGGATAACGTTATTGACCTAGCCCAAAGCCTGGGTTACACCACCTTGGGTGAACGCAGCCGCTTTGGGCTGTCTTTAGTCTTAGGCGGCGGCGAAGTTAAACTGGTTGAACACACTAACGCCTTTGCCGTTTTTGCCCGGGAAGGCGAGTGGCACCCAACGACGGCGATCATGGAAGTTAAAGATAAAGACGGCCAAGTCTTGGAAGAATACAAAAAAACCGAAAAAAAGGTTTTGGAAACCCAGGTCTCGCGCCAAATCAACGATATTCTTTCGGATAACGACGCCCGGGCTTTTATTTTTGGCGCCAACAACAAACTCAATTTGGGCTCGCGGCCGGTGGCGGCTAAAACCGGCACCACTAACGACTACCATGACGCCTGGACTATTGGTTACACCCCCAGCTTAGCCGTTGGCGTTTGGGTGGGCAATAACAACAATGGAGAAATGAAGCGAGGGGCTGACGGCAGTGTGGTCGCCGCGCCAATTTGGCAAGGTTTTATGAGCCGGGTTTTGGGCGACACGCCAGTTGAAGAATTTAGAGAACCGGAACCAACAACCACCGATAAGCCGGTCTTGAACGGCACAATCGCTGCGGGCGTAAAAGTAAAAATTGACAAAATTTCGGGCAAACTGGCCACTAACCTGACGCCGGAAAGCCTGGTGGAAGAAAAAACTTTCCGCGAGGTTCATAATATTTTATATTATATTAATAAAGACGACCCACAGGGTGCTACGCCGCCAGATCGCGACAGTGAACAATATAAACGCTGGGAAGAAGCGGTCCAGCGCTGGGCGACCAATAATAATATTGTTTCCGAAGAACCACCAACCGAATTTGACGACGTCCATACCAGCGCCGACAGACCGAAAATTACCATCACTCAGCCTTCGGCCAACCAAACAATTTCCAGCCGGGAATTTTCCGCCAAAGTCTCAGTCAGTTCTCCGCGTAATATCAGCCGGGTGGAATATTACCTTGACGATCAGTTGATGCAAACAGTCAGGGACTTTCCTTTTGATTTAAATGTTTTTATCGAAGACCCGGCGATCACTAGCGGCTTTTACCCTCTCAAAGCCATGATTTACGACGAGGTAGATAATTACTCCAGCAGTCAAATTGATTTAAATTTCCAGCTGCCGACTGCCCCGGTAAATTTTAACTGGGAAAATCCCAAGAACGGCCAGACCCTCAAAACCAGCCAATTCCCGATAACGATTAAAGCGAGTTTGACCAGGCCGGAAAATATCCAAAAAATTGATTTATACTATAACGGCGGTTATATCAACACCGCCAGGCAATTCCCCGGCGGCAACCTGAGTCTGCAATGGCTTCAGGCGCCTGAACCTAGCTCCGGCCAGCTTGAGGCGGAAATCACCAATGCCAACGGCTACCGCTACAAAAGCCAGGGTATTAATATTGAGATAAAATAAGCCTCCACGGCATGTCATTCCCACCCCGTTTCTGTCATTCCCGCGTCATGCCAGAGGCAGATCCGCCTCTGGCGGATAAGCGGGAATCCAGAACGGGGTAAACTCCAGCGGGAATCCAGAGTTTATGCCAATCAACCCTGGATGCCTCGATTTAATCGGGGCATAAAAAAAGTATAATATGGTTGATGACAGCCGGAGGCTGGTCCGTCTTAAAATTATATTACCCGACTTTAGTCGGCTTCTTTACACCCACTGAAGTGGGGTAATTTTAATTCCAACATATGTACTTTATATTTTTTAGTAAAACCATCAACCACTCCTTTTTTATGGTCGTTGACTCTTTTTACCAAATTGCCGGTCACGCCAATATATAAAGTACCATTGCGCTTACTGGCTAAAATGTAGACATAATAAATTTTCATATATCGCCACGCACACCCCCCACCCTCCCCATAATGTCATTCCCGCGGACGCGGGAATCCAGAGCTTCATAAACTAGCCCTGGATCCCGCATCAAGTGCGGGATGACAAGGAGAATTAAAGACTTTGGTTTTTTTAAAGCATCAAAAAACATAGCACTGCGCGCTATATTCAGTTTCCCCTCTCCGACCACGGAGAGGAAAAACGGCTTGGTTTTTTACTTAATATGTCGCATTGGCGATGAAAGAATGCGAAACCTTGAATTTTATCTTATTTAAGGTAAAATATCAACAGGGTTCGCATAATACTAGTCAGCTGAAATATTCCTTTTCTTTTTTGGGCTATCCCTCCTCCGCTGAAGCTACGGCGGGCAGGCGCCCAATTGTTTTAAAAAATTTTAAAATTTCTTTTTCTTTAATTATAGAGGGGAATAAGGTGTTTTCTCCGCGGAGTTTACCCCGCACTCGATGCGGGGCTACGAAAACGATTTATTTATAAGGGGAAAAGAGGATACAATAACAATAGGTAATAAGAAATATGAGCAATAAACTAAACCTCACCGACAACGAAAAAAGAGATGTTATAAAGTATTTGGAATCGGGCAAACCTTTGCCGGAAAAATACCGGTTTTTGCTTTTTGATACAGACAAGGAAGTTGAGCTTTTGTGGAATGGCAAAACCGATGAAGTGGAAAATATGGTTTTGCCTTTTCAAGCCATTGAACATATTGACGAACCGAGAAGCGAGGAAAAAATCACGGCGCAAACTACTCTTTTTGATACTTCCGGCAGACAGATCAAGGGTTGGTCAAATAAACTTATTTGGGGCGACAATAAACTGATTTTATCATCGCTCAAAAATGGTCCACTCCGAAAACAAATTGAAGCCGAAAGCGGACTTAAACTGATTTATATCGATCCGCCTTTTGATGTTGGTGCAGATTTTTCGATGAAAGTAGCAATTGGTGAGGAATCATTCACCAAAAAACCATCGGTTATTGAAGAAATTGCTTTTCGTGACACTTGGGGTAATGGCGTGGATAGTTTTATTGCCATGATTTACGAAAGATTGAAACTTATGCACGGGCTTTTGGCCGATAACGGAAGTATTTATGTGCATTGTGATTATAGAGTAAGCGCATTTATGAAATTAGTTTTGGATGAAATTTTTGGAAATAATTGTTTTGGTGCAGAAATTATTTGGAAATATTCTTGGGGCTTGCATGTTGAGGACGCATGGAATAGAAAGCATGATACGATTTTTTATTATACAAAAAGTAATTTTGAAGAAGGTAAAAGGATATTTAACGGCTATGATGTTATGGAAAAACGAGGTGGCGAGGTTTTAAGGCGTCTAGCAACGGGAATAAAAGGTGCAACAATGGTTGCAGATAAATCTAAAGTTGATGATAAAACCTTAAAATTATCCGGAGATGTTTGGGACATTGGAGTTATCAACGGAATGGCCGTAGAGCGACTAGATTACCCAACACAGAAACCGGAAGAATTAATCGAAAAAATTATAAAAGCTTCGTCGAACGAGGGCGATTTGGTTGCCGATTTTTTCTGTGGCTCTGGAACGACTTTGGCAGTAGCGGAAAAATTAGGCAGAAAATGGATTGGCTCCGACTTAGGCAGATTTTCTATCCACACTACTCGCAAAAGATTGATTGGCGTACAAAGAGAACTCAAAAAAGCTGGCAAAGATTTTAGAGCGTTTGAAATACTTAATATCGGCAAATATGAACGAGAAAAGTTTTTGACTGTGAATGAAAATTTGCGTGAAGAAGAAAAGAGAATCCAGCGAGAAAATAAAGAAAAAGAATTTATCAAACTTATCCTTTCCGCCTATAAAGCCGAGCCAGTTGATTCTTTCAATGTATTTGTTGGCAAGAAAAGAGATCGTTTAGTGGCTGTTGGACAAATTGACACGCCGGTAACCAGCAACTTTCTTGAAAGAGTAATCGCGGAGTGCAAAGAGAAAAAGATCACCAAAGCCGATGTTTTGGGATTTGATTATGAAATGGGGCTGGATTTTGAAAGCGCAAAAAAAATTGGCATTGATATTCAATTCAAGGTCATTCCCCGCGAAGTGTTTGACAAAAAAGCCGTAGAAAAAGGACAGGTGAAATTTTACGATGTCGCCTATATTGAGGTAAAGCCGATTATCCGCGGACGAGGCAACGCCAAAGAAGTAGCGATTGAGCTATCCGACTTTTCGGTATTTTATAACCAAGACAATACCGGCGAAGTGGAAGAAAAATTGCAATCCGGTGGAAGCAAGATTGTGGTTGAGAACGGACAAGTAATCAAAATTTCCAAGGACAAGCAAACAGACATTATTGAAAGAGAAGTTTTGACGAAAAAATGGACTGACTGGATTGATTATTGGTCGGTAGATTTTGCGTTTGAAAGCAAAAAAGAAATCGTCCGAGTGGTTGACGAAAAAACCGGCGAAGAAAAAGAAGAATGGACAGGCGGATATATTTTTGAAAACGAATGGCAATCTTTCCGAACCAAAAAAGACCGGACGCTTGAGCTAACTTCCGCTTTCAAAGACGCTCAAAAAGGCAAAATGAAAATCGCAATTAAAGTGATTGATATTTTTGGAAATGATACGACTAAGGTAATTGAAATTAATATTTAAAGCCATGTATTTACCCGAGGATATAGACGACATATTACAAAGAAGCGTGGAAGGAGAAGCCTTGGAGTTTAAGAGCGCCGAGAGTAATTTTGATTCTCGTGAGAGATCAGACTATTGCGCTGCTATAGCTAATATGGGTGGCGGTAAATTATTGCTCGGTGTTAATAATGATAGGGTTGTCGTTGGCACGGCTGTATATCAGGGGACAATAAATACAATTCCTCAGGAAGTTTATCAAACAATCGGCCTAACAATAGCCGTCGAGGAAGTTCAGCACCCCAATGGTAGGGTTGTTATTTTTGATATTCCACCTCGTCCGGTCGGACAGCGCGTGCGCTCCAATGGCCACTATCTTTATCCGGTTAGAAGAGGTGAATCATTGGGCGAAATGGACGACGCGTTAACTAGGAAAATTTTGAACGAAGTTCAACCGGATTTTTCTTCCGTGATTGTGGATGATTTAGCCATTAACGGATTAGATGAAAATGCTGTAATGAATTTTAGGCGGCGCAGATCAGAGAAGACCGGCAATGATGGTTTACTATCTGCGCCAATAGAGCAAGTGTTGAGCGATGTTAGTTTGGCGCGAGATGGGAAGTTAACGAATGCTTGTTTGTTGCTTCTTGGAAAGACAGAGAAGATAAATAGCTTTTTATCTCAAGCTGAAATAATCTATGAGTGGCGCAATAATCCGGAACAAATACACCATGACTTTCGTATTGCATGGCGTGCGCCATATTTTTCTATTTATGACGAGATATGGAGAACAATCAATGCCCGAAATATCCGCGTTCCTTATCAAGAGGGGTTTATTCAAAACGAGGTTATGGCATTTGATGAAAAAGCTTGCCGTGAAGCGGTTAATAATGCTGTTGCTCATAGGAATTATTCGCTTGGCGGAAGATCTATTCTTATTAAGGCCTCGCCAAGCGCTCTATCTGTTGTTAGTCCTGGCGGGTTTCCCGATGAAATTACACCAGAAAATGTTTTGTCTGCCGCACCATCTTGGCGCAATAGATTAATCGCGGAAGCTTTTGAGGCAACGAAGCTCGTGGAACGCTCTGGTCAGGGAATGGATAACATATTTGAAACCTCAATCAGACAGGGCAAGGGACTGCCAAACTTTATCGGAACAAGCGGAAATACAGTGCAAATTAACATTCCAGCGACAGTTCAAGATGTTGAATTTGTTAAATTTTTGGAAAAAGTAGCCAATGAGAAACAGGTGCATTTTCCGTTTGATGAAATTTTTGAGTTGGAAAAGTTGAGAGAAAAAAAAATATCACAAAACTTACAGCACAAAGAGAAATTTTTAAAGTTAGGGATTATAGAGAAGGTTGGAAAAACAAGCGGGACAAAATTTATTTTGTCCCATCGGTATTATTCTCATGAAGAGAAACCAGGTATCTATACGCGCATAAAAGGTTTTAATAGAGAGGCAAAAAAGAATCTTATTCTTGAACATATTCGCAGAGAGGGTGCTGGCAGGAGAGAAGATTTTATTGACGCTTTTCCAGAATTGAAGCCACAGGATATCACAAATCTTTTATCGGAGTTAAAGAGGGATAACAAGATTAAAAGAGTTGGTTCGGATAGAGCTGGCCATTGGGTGTCAAAAGATAGTCAGAATTAGAAGATGTTACACTTATTTAGAAGAAAAAGTGCAAAAAATGGCGAAAAATACATCTGTGGATAAGTTGTAATTTCTACTAAATTTTATATGGCTCTACATAAAGATTTTCCAAAAGATAAATTTCAAATACTTGATCCGGCGATCAGGTGGTTTCCGGCTGATGAGGATTTGCGCAAAGAGGGTTATGAAAAACTCTTGCCACCCTTTGTGCCGGAACTACGGGAAAAAGTAGCCGAATGGCGAAAAAATAACTATGAGGGCGCCAGCGAAACCTCAAAAGCTCTTTTGAATTGGTGGTTCAAAGAACCACATGCTGTCTATGCCAAAGACGGCACGAGCGTCTCTTTTCAATACTATTTTGCACAGAGAGAGGCGGTGGAAACGATCATTTGGATCTATGATGTTCAGGGAGCGAGAAATAAATTTGATTTAATCCCATTTGATAAACTTGGCAGAGTTTCGGCAAATATGTTCAACGAGGATTGGCTTCGCTTTGTGATAAAAATGGCGACTGGAAGCGGAAAAACAAAAGTAATGAGCTTGCTACTTGCTTGGTCATATTTTCATAAGCTTTATGAGGAAAATTCAGAACTGGCTAAAAACTTCTTGCTTATCACCCCGAACATCATTGTTTTGGATAGGATAAAAGCTGATTTTGAGGGACTAAAAATATTTTATGAAGATCCGATTTTACCAGATAACGGATATAGCGGACAAAATTGGCAGGACGATTTTCAAATCAAACTGCATTTACAAGACGAAGTCGGTACGATTTCAAAATCGGGAAATATTTTTCTAACGAACATTCATAGGGTTTATGAAGGCAATATCAACGAAGTAAGTTTTGAAGATGAAGATACATCGGATTATTTTTTGGGCGACAAAGTAGTCGGCAAAACTAATGATTCAAAAATTGATTTGGGCGAGATTGTCCGCGATGTTGATGAGCTAATGGTTATTAACGACGAGGCGCACCATATCCACGATCCAAAAATGGCATGGTTTAAATCTATTGAAGATATACACAACAGATTACTGCAAAAAGGCAAAAAACTTGCTTTACAAATTGATGTTACGGCTACGCCAAAAAATAATCGCGGAGAAATTTTTGTGCAGACCGTTTCCGATTATCCATTGGTTGAAGCGATACATCAAGGCGTGGTAAAAAATCCGGTTTTGCCGGATCAGGCCAGTCGAGCAAAACTGCAAGAAAAACAAAGCTCAATATTTTCCGAAAAATACGAGGACTATATCCGGCTTGGAGTTGAAGAATGGCAAAAAACATATAAAGAACTTGAGCCGACCGGCAAAAAATCAATT
>Ga0209542_10013097_pt1 | contig 14377 bp, 16 predicted proteins | sample RifCSPhighO2_01_FD_184028 | JGI IMG/M metagenome (GOLD analysis project Ga0209542, IMG submission 184028) | Soil microbial communities from Rifle, Colorado - Rifle CSP2_plank highO2_0.1 (SPAdes) (version 2) | ecosystem: Environmental > Terrestrial > Deep subsurface > Rock core/Sediment ...
TACTTAAAAGAAATGGAATTTAGATACAACCACAGAAAACTGAGTTTTGAAGAAATGACGTTAAATATTATTAGGATTCTAATGTCCCATAGAACGAGCAGTTTCGTTCCTTATTGACTAAAGACCCTAGTTCAAGTGCAAATGGGCTGTGATCTCTCTCGATGATTTAGTTTTATCTTCTACTTCAATAGTTGTCTGATTTATTTTGTTTGTTAGGCGATATTGCACTGTGCTTGCTGCTTTTTGTCTTGATGTTGGGAGAATGATTAGATAAGTGTCGCCCCAAGGATTTGCAACCATATCTTCAGGTCGGACACTATCTGAAAGTAACTCACCAACCCTTTTAATAATTGTATTACCTGCATTGTCTCCGTATGTTTCATTTATGGCTTTAAGACCTGCAATGTCTCCATACAGAAGCACAACATTGTAATCGGGGTCCCTACTTCGCATAAATTGTTTCCTCATCTTTTCAATATACCTAGTTAATCCTCGCCTATTGGGGAGGCCAGAAACTTCATTAATTGTTGCTTCTTTTTCCAGCCTGGCACTGTCGGCTTGAGCTTTTTGAAGAGATTCTTGTGTCTTTTGGAGTTCGGCCTTTACTTTAATGAGCTCTTTGACAATTTCGAACCATTGTTTTTCTGGCTGTATTTCTGGGACTCTAGGGATTTCATTAGACATTTCTTAATTTCTTTTCAACAGCTTCTTTTATTTGTGCCTGATGAAAATTTCCTTTTTTTAGGCATACTCCTATTAAATAACCAACTACTTGCAGCTTACCTTTCTTATAATCTTCCACTGCTTTTGGGTTTTCGGCGAAGACCTGAACGATGATTTTTTCCAGCTCAGATTCGTCGATTTGGGAAGACTGCTTGGACCTAAGGATTTGTTGTATTAATTCTGCTGGAAGAGTTTGGTTGATGTCAATCTTTTTGTTGATGATCCAATTGGCCACATCAATGATAGGGGTTAGGGGTGAGGGGCTAGCAGCTAGGGAATTTTTTACTGCTTCCTCGAAGTAGTCGGCGACGGATTTGTCCTCAGCAAGGAGATTACTAGTGTGCTCGGTGAGGCTGAATTCTTTTTGGAAACGGGTGGATTTAGCGTCCGGCAATTCAGGAATCTGCTTATTGATAATTGCTAATTGCTCATTGCTTATTCGAAGTGGGGGGATGTCTGGTTCGGGGAAATAGCGGTAGTCGCTTTCCCCTTCTTTCTCCCGTTGGGGGATGGTGGCGTTTTTGGCTTCGCTCCAGCCCCGAGTCTGCTGGGTCGGCGTCTCCCCTTTTTCCAGAATTTCGGTTTGGCGTTGGATTTCGTATTCTAAGGCTTTACGCGCAAACCGGAAGGAGTTGATGTTTTTTAACTCTACTCGGTAGTCTGGAAGTTTGTGCTCAAAATCTTTGCCATGTTTATACGATCGTGAATGTTTGGCAATTTGGGCAATCGAGATACTTGGCTCCAGTCTCATGGAGCCTTTTTCCATATCTGTGCCAGAAATTCCCAAGTAACGGACTATCTTCTGAAGTTTTTTTAGGTATTGGTCGACTTCATCAACACTGCGGAAATCGGGTTCGGTGACGATTTCGACAAGAGGGACTCCGCTACGATTAAAATCCGCCAAGGAAATATCCTTTCCATTAACAGTCGTATGCTGGAGCTTGCCGGTGTCCTCCTCGAGATGAACGCGGCGAATACGAATATTTCGAATTTCGGATTTCGAATTTCGGATTTCTAGCGATCCATTGATCGCGAGTGGTTCTTCATATTGGCTGATTTGATAGCCTTTGGGAAGGTCGGGATAGAAATAGTTTTTGCGATCGAACTTTGAGTGTTCATTGATTTGGCAGCCCAAAGCCAGGCCGAGAAGAATGGTCCATTCAACAGCTTTGCGATTAGGTACGGGCAGAGCGCCTGGGAGGCCGAGACAGACTGGACAGGTGTGAGTGTTGGGCTCAATGCCGAAGTGTTCAGCCGGACAGCCGCAGAACATTTTGGATTTAGTGGCCAGCTCCACGTGGACTTCAAGACCGATGATGGGTTGATAGGTATTCATTGTTTTTCGTAGGCATTTCCGATGGAAAACAGGCGGGATTCGGACAGCGGCGGGCCAATAATTTGAATTCCAACCGGAAGGTCATCGACAAAGCCAGCCGGCAGGGCCAGGGACGGAAGTCCGGAAAGGTTTACTGGCGAGGTATAGATATCCATTAAATAAAGCGTCAATGGGTCGTTGACCTTCTCGCCTATTTTGTACGGTAGAACTGGGGCCACGGGGGCAAAAATTACATCGACATGCTCAAAGGCGGAAGTAAAGTCTTTGATAATTAGAGTGCGGACTTTTTGGGCAGCTTTATAGTAGGCGTCATAATAGCCCGACGATAACGAATAGGTTCCGATCATGATTCTTCTTTTAGCTTCCGCTCCAAAGTGAGAGCGGCCATTACCATATCTGATACCATCATAACGGGCGAGATTAGAAGAGATTTCCGAAGGGACAAGAATGTAGTAGGTTTCCACAGATTCGGGAGTGTGTGGGAGCGGAACTTCAATGATCTTTCCGCCAAGTTTTTCAAACAGTTTTAATGATTCGTCGATCTTTTTGACAAGTTTTTTGTCTAGGGTAGCCATTTTAAAATCCGGAGAAAGGCCGATTTTGACTCCTTTCAAATCTTCTCTTGTGAGACTTTTGAGGTAGTCTTCTGGATCCGTTTTAATTGAGGTAGCATCGTAGGGATCAGCACCGGCAGTGATATTTAAAATGTGGGCACTGTCAGTCACGTTTTTTGTGACGTGGGCCATCGTGTCAAGGGAAGAAGCCATGGCGACGACGCCATAGCGGGAAACCCGGCCATAGGTGGGTTTTAGGCCAACAAGGTTGTTATAGGAAGCAGGCACACGGATTGAGCCGCCGGTGTCGGTGCCAATGGCTGCCAGGCACATTCCAAGGGCGACGGCGACGGCGGAACCGCTTGAGGATCCGCCAGCGACCCGAGTTTTATCATAGGCGTTTCTGGTTGGTTCGAAATCAGAATTTTCGCCGGTTGCGCCATGCGCCCAGGCATCTTGGTTAGCTTTGCCGATGATGATTGCGCCGGCTTCTTTCAACTTGCGGGTGACTGTCGATTCGTACTTGGGAGTATAATTTTCCAAAACTTTCGAGGCGGCTGTTGTGCGCAGGTTTTTGGTGGAGAACATGTCTTTGACGACAATCGGAATTCCGGAAAGGGGCGAAGAGTGATCAGTCGCATCGGCTTCTCTGGCTTGTTTAATTAACTTATCATCATCTTCGACGGTGAGCAGGACATTATAGTCTTGGTTGTGTTTCCTGATGTTTTCGAGGCAAGCTTCGACCAAGTCAACTGCAGTGATTTTTTTACTTCTTAAATCTTCCAGAGCTGAAATGATAGTTAGGTTTTTAATGTCCATTAGTCATTTGTCAGATTCTGATATAGTTAACGATGATGAATCGATTCATCATCGTTTTCTGGATCAAAATCATTCAAAAATTGCCGGCACTTTGAAAAAGCCATTATGTGTTTCTTTCGCATTAGATAGTGCGTCTTCTTGGGAGAGCATTCTGGTTGCGTCAACTTCATCCTCGCGGAAAATGTTTTCCAGACCAGTGACTTGAGATGTGGCGGGAATGTTTTTAGTGTCAATCTCCTGGAGTTTCCCGACGAAATCCAAAATTGCGGAAAGTTGGGGAAGATATTTTTGAAGATCTTCGGAATCGAAAGAAAGATTGGCCAACTTTGCGACGTGTTTGACCTCATCGGTGGAGAGTGTTTGTATCTTGGCCATAGAAATGAAAAAACTAGCTTGTGGCTAGTTTTGATTTTATCTTTTTAAAACACTCTCAACAACTAGCGTCTCGTTCTTGTCCTGCTGTTTGATTGAGCTTTTTGGTTTTCGAGCTTTCCATTTTCATCAAAAGTTACAGCAAGTCGCCAGTAGGCAATGGCTGTGGGTAAAGCAAAGACTGCTTCAAAGTAAGTTAGGATGGTTCCTATTGCTGCGACACCCCCCCAGAAAACCAAGCGGTTAAATTCTTTTTTCTGTTTAAGTTCAAGATTTTCCATGGTTCGGTGCGATTCTATAACAGTTTTCTCACAATAGCCATAGGAGTTTGCTGCCGGGATTGGCCGAGGGGATTGTCGCGGAAAACTTCACAGGCCCAGGTACGATCAACGTCTGAGGAAGCACCTTCAATCCTCCGACCGATGTCATTGGCGTCGATGATGGCGACGCTGACATGGATTGATTGAAGATTGAAGATTGAAGATTGAAGATTTTGTGCCACTTTGTCCGGGTCCTTGGGCCCGAGGGTGGCGGCTTTATTGCCTGGGGGCAAGGTGTATTCGGTTGGGCCATCAATGGCGTTGACGCCGTGACCGACGATTCGGTAGAACAGGCCGCGAATGCCGAATGGTTTGGTGAGTGCGGAGACAGCGCCGGCGAGAAGAATTCGCCACAAGCCAGCCTCGCGAATGGCGATTTCCATTGTCCAGGGAGAGCCAATGCCGATGCCCCAGGAGGGTCTGGAGACGAATTTTACCAACATCTTTGCCCAGAAAGAGGGTTTTAAATCAGAGATGAGATACATCCGGCCCTGGGTAATGGCCACAACCCGCTCAGAAATGATTAAAGTGTCGGTGTTTTTGAGGTGCGGCAGGGCGTATCTCTTGACGACGTCAATAATGTTGTCCTCTGGGGAGATGATATGAGTTTTAATTGGGTAGCGGTTGTATTTTTGGCCGTCAATCGTGATGGATAATTTCTTGCCGGTGTTGGGTTTAGAATCTGCTAGGTCTGCTTTCATGTGTTGAAATCACTTGTCGATGAATATTCTCAACCACAGCTCTAAATTGATTATACGCCAGAAGACCATCGATTCGTCATTTTTGCCAGCGACAAATTCTTCAAATTTTGCCTTAATTACACTCGTGTTGAAATAAGGCCGGGAATTGAAAGATTCACTATTGAAGATTTTTCGGACTTCGGTTGCTGAGTCTCGCAGCCAGGCGATTTCGGGCGTGGTGAAGCCGACTTTCCAGCGCCGTTTGAGAATTTTTTCCGGAAGAAGATCCTTCAGGGCCTGGCGCATGATCCACTTGTTCCAGCCGTTGCGGATTTTGTAGTGACTGGGAAGCGAGGCAACAAATTCCACAAGTCGATGGTCCAGGAACGGCACCCGGGCCTCAATTGAGTGGGCCATGGAATTGTGATCTTCGTAGCGAAGGAGAGAAGGAAGACTTGTCTCAAAGAGATCTTCCTGAAGGCGTTTGTTGAGGTTGTTATTAGTCGAATTGGACTTATTTGACTCCTTTGTTTCGAAGTTGAAGAGTTTTTTAATTGCGAAGCTCTTTTTTATCCCGATGAGAAATGCAATTTTTTCGCGCAGGTATTTCCAAAGAATGTCCAGGCTGTTCACGACTTCCTGAAAAAGAGTGCCATAGTCCCTTTTCGCCAATAGTTCTCGAAAATAGACAAAAAAGTAGGCGTCGTAGCCTGCCAGCATTTCATCGGCGCCCTGGCCATCAAGCATTACCCGAATGCCATTTTTATGGGCAAGTTCCATCACTTTCCACTGGGCATAGGGGCCGCTGGAGATCATCGGTTCATCCTGGTGATAGATTACTGTTTGCAAATCCGGCCACATTTCCTGTCTTTGCGGCCTGACGAGGTGACTGTCGACACTGCTTGCGCGGGTGACAATATCGATGTATTTGGTCTCGTCATTGGCCGCGTTCGGGAAGCGGGCGCTGAAAGTTTTTTGCCGCTCCCCGATTACAGTTTGGCGGTCCTCGTCTTTGATGCTCCCAATATTGCCTTCGATTGCGCGGTTGACAGCCATGACGACGGCAGAGCTGTCCAGGCCGCCGGAAAGGGCTGTCCCCAAAGGCACCTCGCTCATTAGCTGATGTCTGATGATACTTACGAAAAGCCTGCGGAATTTGGCAATATTTTCCTCATCCGTTTTTGCTATCAAGCTATGATCTGGCTTGAGGGCCCAATAGGGTTCGATTTCTATCTCCATACTTTTGAGATTAAGCTCGAGGAAAGATCCTTGGGGTAAGCGTTTTATACCCTGAAAAAAGGTGTTTTCACCGTCGTCATGCCGACGGGTGAGAAGGTATTTTTGAATAGTTTGATTGTTTGAGGAAATTTTTACCTTTAAAGACCTCAGAACAGGCAGGATGGCCTTGATTTCCGAGGCATAGGCTAAAATGTTGCCGTTTGAAAAGTAGTACAACGGCTTGATGCCAAGATGATCACGAACCAGAAGAAGTTGCTGCTTTTTCTTATCCAGAAGGGCAAAGGCAAAGATGCCGTTGAGATTTTTAAAGCCTTCAGGACCATGGTCTTCATACCAGTGAATGATGGTTTCACCGTCGCCGTCAGTTTTGAAGAGATGCTTAGTTAGTTTTGATCGAAGGTCTTTGTAGTTATAGATCTCACCGTTGTAGAAAAGGACGATGGTTTTGTCTTCATTAAACAAGGGCTGAAAACTGCCTTTGGTGTCAATGATGGCTAAGCGGCGGTAGCCCAGGCCGATTCTGTCTTCGATGTACTCATTTTGAGCATCAGGACCGCGATGGGCCAGAGTCTGACCCATTTTTTGAAGAAGGTTTCTATTTTTCAGGCCAACAAAACCGTATATGCCACACACTCGAATTGGCAATCATCAATCTTCAATGAGCAATAAATGATTAATGATTAGTTCATTAACTAATTGCCTATTTATTGATAATTGCTCATTGCACATTGCTCATTTACATTTGGCGTAGAAGTCTGATCCTTTCCTCAATCGGCGGGTGGGTGTCAAAAAGACCGGAAAACCAGGAGCCCAAGTTTTTTCCCTTGAAAGGATTGACGATGAAGAGGTGGGCGGTGGCGTTGTTGGCAAAACCCGCCGGGCGGCGATCGGAAGAAATTTTTTCCAGGGCGCGGGCGAGGCCTTCGGGAAACCGGGTAATGTAGGCTCCGGCAGCATCAGCCAGGAATTCCCGGCGACGGGAAATGGCCAGTTGGATGAGAGTGGCAATGATCGGCGAGAGAATGGCAAGAACGATGCCAAGCACCAGGAAGATGCCCTCGGAGCGGCTGTTTCTGCTATCCCGACCTCCCCGACCCCACCAGAGGGAGCGCATGAACCAGTCAGCTAGAAGAGCCACGAGGCCAACAAGAATCGTCACAACTGCCATGAGACGCGTGTCGTAGTCTTTGATGTGGGAAAGCTCATGGGCGATGACACCTTCAAGTTCGGTCTTGTCCAGTTTGTCTTCCAGGCCCTGGGTGACAGCCACGGCGGCGTGCTTGGGGTCGCGACCAGTGGCAAAAGCATTGGGGGAGGGATCATTGATTTTATAGACTTTAGGCATGGGAAGGCCGGAAGCAATGGAGAGATTTTGGACGAGGTGGAAAAGTTCCCGGTCTTCCTTCTCAGAAATCTGTTTGGCTCCGGAGATGGCCATGATTATTGAATCCGAGAAGTAGTAGCTGACAAAAGACATAATTCCAGAGATGATGAGGGCAATTCCGGCATAGGAAAGGCCGTAGCCTGAGGCTTTGCCAAAAACGTAGGCGATTGTTGTTATGAAAACAACAAATAAAGCCATTATAAGCCAAGTTTTGCGCTTGTTGGAATCGATTTGGGAATAAATTGTCATTATATAAATCCGAAGTCCTAAACTCGAAATCCGAAACGAATCCAAATCTTCTAAATCCAAAATTCAAAGCAGAAATTGGTTTTGAATTTGAAGAATTTAGTTTTTGAGTTTGTTTCGAACTTCGATATTTGTGCTCCGAATTTAGAAACTAACCTTCGGCGCTTTTCTTTCGGCTTCACTCACGTCGCCGAAAAATTCCCGAGCTTTAAAACCAAACATTGGCGCAATGACCACGTTTGGAAACACCTGAAGGGACGTATTGTAGTCCATTACAGTGTTGTTGTAAAACTGGCGGCTATAGGCAACCTTGTCTTCGGTGTCGGAGATTTCCTCCTGCAAATGTTTAAAATTCTCCGAGGCCCGTAGTTGCGGATAGGCTTCAGCCACGGCAAAAAGGGTTTTCAAGGCTCCGGCCAGCATGTTATTAGCCTCAGATTTAGCTTGTGGTGTTTGAGCTCCCAGCAGAGCAGATCGTGCTTTGGTGACTTCTTCGAAAACACCTTTTTCGTGCTTAGCGTAGCCTTTGACAGTTTCGACAAGATTGGGAATCAGGTCGGCGCGTCTTTTGAGCTGGACGTCAATCTGGGCCCAGGCTTCGTCAACCCGGAGTTTTTTGGTGACCAGGCCGTTATAAAGTGCCCAAAGGAAAATCGCTAGTAAGACAATGAGTCCGATCAAAATTAGTGTTGGTGTCATGAATTCTCACCCCCTCGCTTACAATTTCAAATTCTTTTGTGTAACCAATCGAGTATTCTGGCGTAGCTCCAGGTATTGATTATATCCTTTTTCTCGGCCCAGCCGCGGCGGGCAACGGAAACGCCGTAGCGCATGTTGACTAAATCCTCCTTGACGTGCGAATCTGTGCCTAAGGATAATTTTACACCTTTTTTAACCGCTTCACGCACAAGGACATCAGGCAGGTCGAGCCTGTTCGGGTAGCAGTTTATCTCCAGTGCTTTGTCGTGCTCTAAACAAAAATGGAACACCTGTTCCCAATCAAGTTCATAGCCTTCTCTTTGCTCCAGAAGTCGTCCCGTGGGGTGAGCAAGAATTCGGGCTACGGGATGAGAGAACCCCTTGAGAATACGCTTAGTCATTTGGTCTTTGCTCATATTAAATACTGAATGGATAGAAACAAGGCAAGCGTCAAGGTTTTCCAACCCTTCATCTGGTACGGTAAGTGAGCCATCAGGCGAGATGTCAACTTCGAGCAGAGAAAGTACTCGAGTATTTTTAGTAGTGGAATTTATTTGCTCAATTATTTTTGTTTGGCTTTTTAATTTTGCAATGATTTGCTCTTTAGTGTGTTTTGAGGTGCTGGGATTATGGTTGGTTATGCCGACGTAGTCATAGCTCAGTTGCTCCCCAGCTTCTCTTAGCTCTTTAATGGAATTATTCCCCGGATCGTGGCTGGTGTCCAAATCGAAGTTAGAGTGCATTTGCAGGTCGCCTTTTACGTCCTGGAGTTCAATCAACCCGGGAAGAGCATGATCTTTGGCAGCGTCGATTTCTCCGGCGTCTTCGCGAAGTTCCGGGGGAATGAAATCCAGGCAAAGAAAGTGGTAGAAGTCTTCTTCAGTCGAGAAAGTATGCAGTTTGCCGGTCTTGACATTTTTGATGCCATATTCATTCAAGGACAGGCCATTTTTGAGAGCAAAGTCCCGAAGGCGAATGTTGTGATATTTCGAGCCGGTGAAATATTGAAGCATAGCGCCGTAGTCGTCTGGACGGCTTACCCTCATGTCAGCCTGGCGACCGGAGGCCAGAAGGAGTGAAGCGCCTGAAGGCCCTTTTTCGATGAGGCGAACTTTCTTTGGATAGCTGGTAAAAGCTTCAGTTGCTGCCGCAAAGTCGTTAGTGGCGATAGCTAGGTCGATGTCTCCAATTGTGGCAGCTTGTCGGCGCAAGCTACCGAGTTTGTCGATCCTTTTGGCCAACCTGCCCAGCTTTTGATGCAGATAGTCAATGAGCTCATTAGCAGTGGCATCGGCCAGGGGCAGAACCATTCGTTTTTCTTTTATGGACCCTCTTTTGAATCTTTCTATCCCTTCAAGAATGTCCTGCTCGCTTTTTTCACCAAAGTCTGGTATGGCAGCAATTTTGTGCTCCTTGGTTGCCTTTTCGAGGCCAGAAAGGACCGATCGAGCACTTTTAATGTGCAATGTTTCCACGAGTTTTTGGGCTTTTTTCGGACCAATGCCGGGAACATCCAATAGAGGAAAGACGGCGGGGTTAATTTTTTTGAGAATTGAATCGAAATGGCGCGATTTGCCGGTTTTAAAGAGCTCTTCTAGGTGACTCTGAATTGAAGAGCCAAGCCCGGGGATGGCACCGAGTTTGCCGTCGTCCCAGAGGTCTTTGAGTTCGGAAGTGGCATGCTCGACAGCGGTTGCGGCGTTGTCATAGGCAATCACTTTGAAGCGGTTTTCGCCAAGAAGCGTGTAGGCAGCAGCAATTTTTCGAAGGAGTTTGGCAATTTTGAGATTGGTGTAGTTCTTGGTTGCGTTCATGCTGTCTGTTTGATATTATCCTAATCGTAGCTCGTTGTAAATTAATTTGTTTTAAGGACCCGTAGTGTAACGGTTAACACATTTCCCTGTCACGGAAAAGACAGCGAGTTCGACTCTCGTCGGGTCCGCCGGTGTTCTCTGCCTCGGTTCCCTTCGTGATTTTCTGCCTGAAAGGCGGTGACAAATGGCTAAAGCTCGAAAGATTACAGATCAAGATCGGGCATTCCCGTTTAGAATTAGTGAGTCACTGGTGAGTATGGTTCTTGGGGCAGTCGTGGTGGTTCTCGTGGGGCTTATTGCCTATAACTATTTTCGGGCGCAGCGACAAAACCAGACGCCGGAGTTTCCGGAAGCTACTACAGAAAGCGAATCGGCTAATGGGGGCCGGGTGGGCACAGCAGGAGCAGTGGTGGCTTTGCCGACCTCACATGAGGTTGCTAGCGGGGAAAATCTCTGGCAGATCGCCGAGAAATATTACCGTAGTGGCTACAACTATGTGGACATTGCCAAGGTGAACAATCTGGCTAACCCAGGTCTATTGGAAGCGGGCCAGAAACTGACGATTCCCAAAGTTGAGGTGAGGCAACCGTTGACGGTGGCAGAAGTGGCGGTTCAACCGGACGTCACCTTGAGCCGGATTGAGGGAGATAAATACACCGTTATGGAGGGCGATGATCTCTGGGATATTGCCCTGCGGGCGTATGGTGATGCGTATCGTTGGGGAGAAATCGCCAAAGCAAACAATTTGAAAGATCCGAGTCTCATTCACCCAGGGAATGTTCTCACGATCCCGCGGTAGAGTATAATGGACGTTGAGAAAGATTATGCGGGTGTAGTTGATTGGCTCAACGCTACCTTCCCAAGGTAGAAAGGGCGGTTCGACTCCGCTCACCCGCTCCAATCCCCGAGTTGGCGGGGCGGCGCGCAGCGCCGCCCATTGATTTATCTCTTTGCCACGGGCTTTTTGGTCGGAAAGAAAAAGGTTCGAGCCAAGCATGGTGCGTTTGTTGAATTCGGGCAATTTGTTCTTCCAGCGTCTTCTTAAAAGAAAGTAATTCTTCCTTTTTTACCAGATAAGATTCACGATCAATATCCTTGTCTAAATAGGAATCAAGAAGACGCTGTGTCGCTCCCGCCTTCATCCCGCCTGCGGCGGGATTTCTGCGGGCAGGCAGTCCTCGGGCTTGCGCCTTCGCTGAAGCTTCGGCGGCACACGGTCGCTTGGCCGGAAAATTTTCGCCGGTTTTTATATTGTGTTTTACGCTCAAAATTGATACAAATATAGAAGGATGAAAGATACAAAAATTACCATTTTTGAAGGCAAGAAAATCCGCCGCCATTGGGACGAGAAAAACGAAAAATGGTGGTTCTCGGTGACTGATATTGTCAGTGTTTTGACAAGGAGCGTTGACCCATTGGCATATTGGCGAAAACTAAAACAGCGTCTCAACGAAGAAGGTAGTGAAACCGTGACAAAATGTCACGGTTTGAAAATGTTGGCGGCAGATGGAAAGAGGCGATTAACTGATGTGGCGGACACTGAAATAATGCTTCGGATTATTCAGTCGATCCCATCTCCCCAAGCGGAACCATTCAAGTTGTGGCTCGCCCGTGTCGGTTATGAACGGATTGAAGAAGCGGAAGACCCGGAAAAAGCTATCCAACGCGCCATGAATTTTTATCTGAAGCGCGGTTACTCTAAAGAATGGGTAAATCAAAGATTAAAAAGTATTGAAATCAGAAAAGAATTAACTGATGAATGGGAAAACAGAGGAATTAAAGGAAACAATGAGTTTGCCATATTAACTGACATCATCACTTTCGCCTGGGCAGGAATGAGGACAAAAGACTACAAGCAATTCAAGGGCTTAAAGAAAGAGAATTTACGGGACAACATGACCAATTTGGAATTGGTGCTTAACATGTTGGCCGAAGCAACAACGACGGAAATTTCCAAAAAAGACGAACCGAAAAATTTCTCCGAAAATCAAAAGGTGGCCAGAGAAGGCGGAGCAATTGCCGGCTCGGCCAGAAGAAAAATCGAGAAAAGGACGGGCAAGAAAGTTGTTTCAAAATTAAATGCTAAAAATCTGGGACTTTTAGGCAGTGAGAACGGGAAATGACGTCCTCTCCGCTACTCTCGTGCGGAGTATCCTTCAGGATACGAAGGCCGTTTTTTACGTTCGCATTCATCCTTGGGAGCAAGCTCCCAAGGTTTCTGCGAGCAGTAAAATAAACAGCGAAATGTTAGCAAATTATATAAAGCAACAAAATATGAAGGTAAAAGGAATTAGCGCTATAATATTAGTTTCAAAAGCTCCAGAAGCCCTGAGTCATTTTTACGAGGAAATTCTAGATCTCCATTTTACAGAAGACAGCCATGGCGACTTGGAACAACACTTTTTTGTTTCAGTAGGAGACCTTAGGTTGGTAATTCATCCGACCGAGAATTATTTAAATGTTAACTCAAACCCAGGAGCCATAATTTTTTGTTTTTCAGTTGACTCATTAGACAGCTTAACTAAAAACCTCGATAGAAATGATGTAGGAGTTTTGAAAAGGGTTGGGGAGAATTTTGGAGAAAGAATCGAGTTCAAAGATCCCGATGGAAACTTAGTCTGTGCGGTTCAATTGAATCACTAAAACTCCTTATTTGTAGATGATCCTTTAAAAGATTTAGTTGTAGAATAATCTCAGATGTAATGTAATAACGAAGACCAATTTTTATCACTTTAATAAACTGTAATAAGTGGTAAGTCGAGATTTAGAAGATATGGTTTGATTTAGTCGTCATGGCTAAACAGGTTCGAGCTGAGTGCGCTTTCCAGCTCACTCTGGGGATGGAGTGAGTTTTCCGGTGGTGATAGTTACTTTAGAGGAAGCGCTGGGGGTGGCCGGTTGGGATTCCACAGTTAGGAACATTTTTTGCAGAAGAGTTGTAATTTCTTCTTTGATGGGATCGGGAAAATTTTCTGAAAAGATAACCAGGGTTGCTTCGGCGCTTGGAGAGGCAGCGTTGCCGGTTTCGATCTGAGAATAGCCAAGTTTGGTGAGTTCATCTTTAACTTTGCCTGCCAGGCTTGGAGTGCCCGTGCCGTTGAGCACTTGTATTTTGACCTCTGACTTGGGGGTTGAAGGGGCGGAAGATTCAGCCGAAGGACTAGCTTCAGCCGAGGATGAAGCTGAGGAAGGATTCTCGTCTGGGGATTTCTTTGAGCCGAGCGGTGAGGAGGGCGCGTTTTTTTGATCCGGGGAAACGGACTCAGGAATTTTTAGCAAATTAAGTTTGATTGCTGCCACTGAGGTGGCGGCAAGAAGTAGCAGGATGAAGCCCAGGATAATTAGGGTGCGGGTGGGAAAAGGATATTTGGTTTCCTTGGGGTCGTCCGGCGAGCTGCTTTGGGGATTAGTCCTTCCCGCGGCGTCTGGTGTAAGAAGGTTATATTGGGGTTGCTGGGCGATCTTCTGGACAACTTTTTTGGCGTCCCCGACTTCAAGAAACTCGATCTGGTCAGTGCCAAGAAGAAGCGAGGCGGGAACCACGGCGATGATTTTTGATCCGAGTTGGCCAGCTACTTCGGCAAGAGCATCGGGAAATTCCCGGTTAAAAGCGAGGGCAACAGTTTGTTTGGTGTCAGTGATTTCTTTCTTAATCATTTTTGTCGGGTCGAGGGGAATGGCGCTGTAGAAATCTGCCAGTTGCGACGGCATATCAGCCGAGGAAGTGAAGTTTTTTTGAAAATAAACCTGAGGCGACAGAGTGAGAACGATTTCCTGTTTGAGAAGTTTGTTGCCCTGGAGAAATTTCAGAATCAGGTCAAGAAACTTACTTCGGTCGAGAATTTCGGAGTTGGAGACGATCTCTTTGGGAAAATCGAGGTGGAAGCTGCCGCGGGACAGGGCAAAGTGGTCCAGCGATTGCCTTTTGAGGAAAATGACGGCCTTCGGTGGGCCGAAAATGCTCATGGATTTATTGTACCCGCGACCAATTGATAGCGCAACACTTCCTCGAACTTGACCAAAGAATAAGCGCTATTGCTAGCGCTTTTCAGGACTTTATTAGTTTGTAGATATCCACGGCTAAAGCCGTGGCACTTCACACAGATTACAAGCTTGCTGAATCTAAAAGATTCAGCTGCGCTTGACCTGAATCCTGTTTTCCTTGCCATTCAACATACCTCTTTATTATTA
>Ga0209542_10013099_pt1 | contig 14376 bp, 16 predicted proteins | sample RifCSPhighO2_01_FD_184028 | JGI IMG/M metagenome (GOLD analysis project Ga0209542, IMG submission 184028) | Soil microbial communities from Rifle, Colorado - Rifle CSP2_plank highO2_0.1 (SPAdes) (version 2) | ecosystem: Environmental > Terrestrial > Deep subsurface > Rock core/Sediment ...
AAGTTGCCGACCAAATCCAACGTCTCATTCTCTCAACTCCCATTCCCGAAGAAATGGCTGACGAAATTATGGACTCCTACGATCTTCTCGGCACTAACACCAAGAAAGCAAATGACCTCATCACCGCCCAAGAAGTCTTCGTCGCCGTAAGGAGTAGTGCCACCGCCGAAGACCTACCCGAAGCATCATTCGCCGGCCAGCAAGCCACCTTCCTCAACGTCAAAGGAAGAAAGAACGTCGTTGGCGCCGTCCTCGCCTGCTGGGCCTCTCTATTTACTGCAAGAGCCATTTATTACCGTGTTAAAAATAATTTCAATCATATGGACGTTCTCATCTGCGCCGTCGTCCAAAAAATGGTCAACGCTACCCAATCAGGCATCATGTTCACTGCAAATCCTGCCACCAATAACGAAAACGAAATCGTCATTGAAGCAATCTATGGTTTAGGTGAATTAATCGTCGGCGGCGAAGTCAACCCTAATATGTATCTGGTCGACAAACAAACCAAACAAATAAAAAAAATCGAAATTCGTAAACAAGACTTTGGTCTCTTTCGTAACGTACAGGGCGACAACGAAAAACGTCCAATTCCCGTTGATACCCAAGCCCGTCAAGTCTTAAACGAAAAACAAATCTTGGAATACGCCCGTCTTGGCAAAAAATTAGAAGAACATTACAACAAACCCCAAGACATCGAATTCGCCGTTGAAAACAACAACGACTTATATATCGTCCAAACAAGAGCTATTACCACATTAAAAAAGAAAGATCCAATTACCCAACGCCCAGTTATAATCGAAGAAACCGGAAAAATTCTACTCAAAGGCGAAACTGCATCAGCAGGCGTATACAGCGGCAAAGTCAAAATCGTCCATGACCCATCCGAATTAGGCAAAGTCGAAAAAGGCGACATTTTAGTAACCACCATGACCACACCTGATATGGTTCCCGCCATGCAACGCGCCGGTGCCATTGTCACCAATGAAGGCGGTCTCACTTGCCACGCCGCAATTGTATCACGTGAAATGGGCACCCCTTGTCTCGTCGGCACCGAACACGCAACTGAAGTCTTAAAAGACGACGAAATCATCACCGTCCACGCCACTCGTGGCTTAGTCTACGAAGGCAAAGTAGAAACCCCTCAATCACCAACCCAAAAATCTCAACCACAATCTCAACCAAACAGCAAAATCATCACCGCAACCGATATTAAAATCATCCTCGATTTACCCGACCTCGCCGAACGTGCAGCATCTACCGGCGCCGACGGCGTCGGCCTCGTACGTTTAGAAATCATGATCGCCTCCGGTGGCATCCATCCCGCAGAATACATCCGCCAAAGCAAAGAAAAAGACTACATCACTCTTCTCAAGAACGGCATTCGTAAAATCGCCCAAGCCTTCAAAAATAAACCCATCTGGATTCGCAATTCCGACATGCGTTCCGACGAATACCGCAATTTAACCGGTGGCAATCAAGAACCTCATGAAACCGACCCCATGCTTGGTTGGCACGGCATCCGCCGTCTGTTAGACGAACCAAAAATCTTAAAAGCCGAATTCCAAGCCATCGCCGACTTACATGCCGAAGGCTACAAAAACGTCGGCATCATGGTTCCTTTCATCATCCGCGTCGAAGAACTCCGTAAAGCCAAAAATATCATGCGCGAAACCGGCTTAGAACCTTGTCGTGACATCGACTTTGGTATTATGGTCGAAACCCCCGCTGCCTGCTGGATTATTGAAGATTTATGTAAAGAAGGCATTAGCTTCGTCTCCTTTGGTACAAACGATCTCACTCAACTCACGTTAGGCATCGACCGCAACAACGAACGCTTATCAAATCGTTTCGACGAAATGCATCCCGCAGTATTGGGTGAAATCGCTAAAGTCATCAAAACCTGCCAAAAATATCACGTCACAACCTCCATTTGCGGTCAAGCCGGTTCCCGCGCCATCATGGCTGAATTCCTAGTCCATCAGGGAATCGACTCCATCTCCGCTAATGCCGACGCCGTTGATGAAATCAGAGCAACCGTTGCAAGGGTCGAAAGAAAAGTATTATTGGAATGCGAACGAAACAAAATAAGATAATGCGCAAATAATTATTAAAAATCATTCCTAATCAGTTCTCTTAATGATAATCATTATCAATAAGGTGTGTGAGTGCATTTAACAATATAACTCAACTTCAAATTGAAGTTATCCCTCTACCTCTTCCCCAACGGCACCCTCAAAAACTTCTTGCAATCAAAACACGAAATAATCACTTTTCCCCCTCGCGTCCGCACCCGCGCATTCATCCCTGGCTGCAAATAATGATAACAATGCTTACAATATCGCCGCTTCAACTCATGTGGAATCTTCGTTTTCACCTTCATTGCAATCTTTCGCGCCAACGCCACATATCGATGCGCAGACGCCCGATCACTTGAAAACACCGCTCCCGCTTCTGTAAACAAAATCTTAATTCGCGCAAGAGCCATCTCTTTCTGTTGCACTTTGGAAAACGTCGGCTTGCTCATATCCTACAGAAAAACAACAGTAGTTAAAAAAGTATCTCTCTCTAACACAAACACATATAAATCCCCTCCCTCTCTTCAAAAGCATGCTCCGTGGCCGCCCCGTCAAAAGTCAAATTCGCCAAAACATCATCGAACTTCTCAGCCATCTCAAACAAGGCTACGGCTATCAAATCAGCAAAATCTACAACGAAATATTTCCCCGAGTAACCCAACGTAGCATCTATTATCATCTACGTAAAGGCACAACCACAAACGAAATATCTATCCATAAAATTCAGCAAGAAAAAGGTGATTTTTCTTGGGGCACGACGGTCGAAAAAATATATTACACACTTGGCAAAAACGCCGAACCAAAGAACGATAAACGCATCACTGAATTCTTCAAAAAGAAATAAATCAATAAAAAGCAACATGACCCCCACCCCCTTCGCCCAACGTGTCTACACCCTCTGCAAATCTATTCCTAGAGCTAAAGTCACAACCTATAAAGCCATCGCCCAAGCCCTCAACTGCAACAGCTCTCAAGCCATCGGCCAAGCATTAAAACACAACCCCTACGCTCCAGTCGTTCCCTGCCATCGTGTCATCAACAGCAATGGTACCATCGGCGGTTTTTACGGCAAAACCACAGGCAAACAACTCCAGCATAAAATCAACCTCCTCACACAAGAAGGCATCACTATCCGCAACGGAAAAATAGATTTAAACCAACATTCCTTTCATTCTTTCAACTAGATCGTAATCTGCAATCGTTCCCCTCGTTGGCTCTAGGTGCCTGATTCGCTCATATAACGACTGCCCTCTAAAATCATCTGTTAATAGATCTAATTGTGCCACATGCACAATCTTCTCCGACGTAACACCCACAAGTTCCAACAATGAATTTGCCTCTATTGCACAACGTTGCGGATCATCAGGAATAAATCTTTGCACAAAATCATACATCCACATTTGAGAAATAACATCTGGATTTGCAAACCATTGCCGGAATGCTTTGTATTGTGATTCAACAAGCCGCAATTTTTTAACCCTTGTTTCATTCTCATTAATGATTGCAGAAGTACATCGATTTGGGCCATTTATAGAATGCCTAACCTCTCTCAAATCTGCACAATCTCCAATATAATGAATTGGTATATTCTTACGCTGCGCATACTCTCGTGAAACCGTAACCGGAAATCGATAAATCGTACGAATTTGCGATTCTATAAAACATCTAACATCCGGAAGTAACCCCTCATACGAATTCAATTTTCGCAGTTGGTCAGAGAGCCATTCTCCACCCATATAATCAACCAATTTTTCAGAGACATCCACGGTTATAACGGCCGGTTTTTCTCGTTCAAGCGCGTTGCGCAATCGAACATCACCCAACGGATCAAATCCGACAACTCCTAACAAATGTATATGTGCGTTTTTCATAATAGATCTAAGAAAGAACATCTATTTGATAATTTCGCCGTCACATGCCTGCTATTACAACGGTTCAAGCACTACATTCATCACTTTCTGCTCTGCTTTTCGCAAGTGTTCTTGAAATGTCGTTCGCGGTATGTTCACTTTTGCCGCTAATTCTTGCACCGACACATTTCGCGGATATTTATAATACCCATATTCTACTGCTAATTCGAGTACTTTTTGTTGCTTCTCTGTAAGCTTTGGCACTTCGCGTTGAATAAATACCGCCGGCGATTCTTTTTTAATCTTTAACATCGTAACCGTTGCAATCTTACCCACTTTTTCAAAAAACTCAATCAATTCCTTCTTTTCCCACGAACCCAACTCCCAATATTCAAATCCCTCTTTCATTAAAACGGGTTGGATAAAAAAGAGCGCTTTATCAAACACTTCTGCAATCGAATCTTTCCCTTCAACCAGCACAAACAGCTGGTTTCCTGTAACTTTACATTTCCTCACTCGTCTATCTTTTTGCACACTCGCAATAAATTTCAATTTATCTTTTTGTGCCCCATATAATAAAACCATTCCTGTATGGAAATGCTTTCCTAATTTAACATAGCTTGTCAGAGGAATCCCTCTTGCCACAACGTTATATTTTATCGTCTTATCTAAAATCCAATCATCATGCTTAATCTTAAATTTTGCAACCCACATCTCTATCCTAATCCTCCACAAACTATATAAAACCACCCTTAAATTCTTTGTGCATGGCATTAATCAGCACATTTAAAGGCACCGTACGAGAGGTAAAATATCTCACTTCAAGTGTCATGTTCATTTCACTCACCATCCCTCATTCTTTTACGTTCACCGCCGGCCAATTTGTCACAATCAAAATGACCAATAACAACCAGACAAAATTAAAATCCTATTCCATCTTAAACGCCCCTTCCAAACGTGGCGTCCTCGAATTATGCGCCAAATTAATTAACGGCGGCTTCGCCTCTGAAATATTCGTCAAAACAAAAGTAAACGACACATTTGAACTCAAAGGCCCATTTGGTCACTTCATTTTAGACGAATCATCTCTTGAAACCGAACAATGGTTCATCTGCGCCGGCACAGGCGTAGTCCCCTTTTATAGCATGCTCGCCCAACATCTTCCTCTCCACCAAAACACCAAATTCTTCCTTCTCTTCAGCGTCAGAACACTGCAAGATTTATTCTTCCATCAAGAATTTCTTGCCTGGCAAAAAGCACACCCTAACTTTACCTATATGCCTACACTCACTCGCGAAGACTGGCCCGGTCTAAAAGGCCGTGTCCAAACTCATCTAGGCACACAACTCCAAAACAAATCATTTTATATCTGCGGGTTAAAAGAATTGGTAGTAGAAACAAAAGAATACTTAACAAAAAATAACGTTGATCCCAACCGTATTCACGTCGAACGATATAATTAAAACAGAGGCTAACACTATGAAATTAAACATAATTGAAAACATCTCGGGTAAAAGTCAATTACTCGTTTTAGGTTTATGGGAAGAAAACCTCACCCACTACCAACAATTCTCCCCAGAACTAACATCAGAAATACAAGACGCCGCAAAAGAAAAACGCTGTGAATTCCATTTTGGCGAATCTATCACAACCAAAATCCCAAACAAACCATATCATAAAGTAATCGTCCTCGGCTTAGGCAAAAAAAGCGAGTTTTCTGTAGAAAAAGTTCGTAAAGCCGCAGGAAAAACAATAAAATGCGCCCGTGGATTAAAATTATATTCCATTGAAAGTACAATTATGGAAATGATCAGAGGATTATGTTCCGATCAAGAACTTGGCCGCGCCATCGCTGAAGGCGCAACGCTTGCCAACTACGAATTCACAAAATACCTCTCTTCAGAAAAAAAAGAAAAGAAAAAATTAGTCGAAGAAATCACATTTGGTTGGCATGGCAAAACAAAAACAGAACTCCAGCAAGGCATAACCCAAGGCCAAACTATCGCCAATGCCACAAACTTCGCCAAAGATTTAGTCAATGAACCCGCATCTGTGGCAACCCCTTCCTACATTGAAAAAATTGCAAGATCCGTTGCCAAACAATCCAATCTCTCCCTCACCGTACTTGAAAAAAGCGATCTCCAACATCTTGGACTACATTCTTTTCTTGGCGTCAGTCGTGGTAGCGCTCAACCACCACAACTCCTCATCCTCAAATACAATGGCGCACCAAAACGATTCGCCTCAAAACCATACAAAGCATTCATAGGCAAAGGCATCACCTTTGATTCCGGCGGCTATAACTTAAAACCCACTGGCGGAATAGAAGATATGAAATATGATATGGCTGGAGCCGCTGCCGTTCTTGCAACACTCAAATGCGCCTCCGAATTAAAAATCCAAGAAAATCTCCTCGGCATCCTCCCCTTGTGTGAAAACATGATCGGCGGTACTGCCCAAAAGCCCGGCGACATCGTTAAGGCCTATAACGGCAAAACAATTGAAATTCGTAACACCGACGCCGAAGGCCGTCTCATCCTTGCCGACGCTCTATCCTACACTGAAAGCACATACAAACCCGAAATAATGATTGATCTCGCCACATTAACCGGCGCCTGTGTCATCGCTCTAGGCTATTACGCATCCGGATTAATCAGCAAAGATAATCAATTAATCTCCTCTTTAACCCTTGCCGGCAATACCAGCGGCGATCGCGTCTGGTCATTACCATTCTACGACGAATATCAAGATGCTATGGACGGCACCATCTCTGATTTGCGAAACATGTCAAGCAAAGGCAAAGGCTACGAAGCCGGCGCCATCAACGGTGGGGTTTTCTTAAGCAAATTCGTTGATAAAGCAAGATGGGCCCATATCGACATCGCTGGCCCCGCCTTTCTCCTCGACGACAACGACTATTACCAAAAAGGCGCCAGTGGCGCTGGTGTACGCTTATTATGTTATTGGTTACTGGGGCAGAAATGATCCCTTATTTGATCTATTTCACTTTTTAATTATTTGGTGTAGACAGTTGAACGCTTTGGCAGTATCATCTTCTTTGATGATAAAAGTCATTTCAGTGTACGTTGAGACGATATCTATAATATTGATATTTTCCCAATTCAATGCTCGTGATGCAAGATAAAATAAGCCTAGCGTTTGTGTGTCTTTTTCTGATAATTGGATGGTTATGCTGCTTATCTTTCGAATTATTTTCTTGATTAAGTGTTGAGGGATATTTTTAGTGAGAGGAACGTAATTTTTCTGATTTGTGATAACCATAATCTCATGCATCCCTTGAGTGATTGTAAGAATATCTCCTTTATTTACATTAATCAAGGCATATATTTTTTGTATGTATTTTTGTGTGTCCGTTTGCTTGTAGAGGACAATTTCTACTAAATCTGAGTGTATGATCAGATTAGTTTGGTCTGTTTGGAACTTTGCCTTGGTTGTAAAATTTTGTTCTAGTTTTTCGCCAAGCCTTCGTATCGCCATATTTACGGCAGAGAATTTAACTTGATGTTTAATCTCTTTTTCAATTGCCGGTGTAATCTCTTGTGCCAATGCCGCATTGTTGATGAGTCCACGAGCAAGAGCTTCTTGAATGAAAGGTTTATCTTCTAGTAATTTTTCAGTTATGCGGGCTATTGTTACCATTGATTTTTTTTGTATTATTCCTATTTTCTTATTATCCCTGTTCCTCTTATTATCTCTATCATCAATCTCATTCCTATTATTCCTCTCTTTAATTGGATTATTTCACAATTTATAAATCTTTTGTGAAATAATTTACATTAAGTAAATATACTTTGGTCTTATTTTTCTTTAGATATGGTCAATACGATTTTACTGGTATGGTATCTTGCCGCAGGCATTGGTGTAGCAAGTGGCGATGTTTTGCTGGCACAATGGGTACGTACCGGACGGATAGTCATGATGCCTGTCGGACTGTTACTCAATGTAATTGGCATTTTATGTTATACGCAAACACTCCAGTATGAACATATAGGAATTTCGACGGCGATATTTTTAGGGCTTAATATTATTCTTGTCGCAATTATAGGTGCGATTTTGTTTGATGAACAATTGGGGCTAATGAGAATAATAGGGTTTGTGTTGATGATCGGTGCGATAGGATTGTTAGAAATATAGGAGGGAAATAAATGAGAACTATACTAATGGAAGATATAATAAATAGTTGGAATTTAGATGAAGAAAGAGCAGAAGTTACAAAGCTGCGAGAAGAGCTTTCTTATCAGGCAGAATTAGTTATTACAGGAAAATTGCACAGATTTGATATAAAAGTACCTTTTGAATATGAACGAGAGTTACTATCTATAATAGATAATCAGCGACCCCATGATTTTGATGAAGTCTTGAGTGAAATTTCAAATTCTTTACAAGGTGGTGTTTATGGTCATTTTCCAGGATCTAAACAGAATGTAAGCGTGGGGTATGAATCTTTGGGAAAAGTTGTGCATCGTTTATTAGAAGCTCAGGCGACAATAGAAGGATATTGTACACAGATAAAAACAGAGCTTACGTTGGTTACAGAATTTATGGAACTGAAAAAGAATTCTTGGTTACCTCAAATAATTGAACAATACACAGAAGGGATTTTAGAATATTCAGGCAGTATTCAATTTTGTACTAGATATTCGCTTGAATTAGACAGACGGCAGGAAAATCTTCCGTTGATTGCTCGAGAAATGAACAAAGAGAATGCCATTAAATCACTAAATGAGATTTTAAATTTACCCGTAACTCCAAATTCGATTCAGAGTCTAAATGATCAGTTAGGGAGAGTCTTAAAACAATATTTGTATGAATTTCGAACAATACCAGACCCCCATAGAATACGTTCCTGGACTTATAAGTAGTCCAACTGTAACCCAATGCTTTCCTATAGGAAAGTCACGAACGAAGTGACTTGAGAATTAGTTGGACGACTATATTTTAGATAATTGAGAAATTACATCCAACAAGTTAATAAAGGAGCTTTTACTTGACTGCATTTCATGGAAAACGTCATCATCTTAGGCACAGGCATCGCCGGACTTACTGCTGCAATTTACACCGCAAGAGCTAACCTCTCCCCACTTCTCATCTCCGGCCCCGAAGACGGCGGCCAATTAACTTTAACAACCGACGTCGAAAACTTTCCTGGCTTTCCCAACGGCATACAAGGCCCAGAATTAATTAACATCACCAAATCCCAAGCACAACGTTTTGGCGCAAGATTCAAAATTGACATCGCCTCAAAATTCACAATTCTCAAAAACAATAAGAACAACAAAAACACAACCGGCTTTGAACTCGAACTCCTCAGCGGCGAAAAAATCCAAACAAAAACACTCATCATCTCAACCGGCGCCTCCGCAAGATGGCTAGGTCTACCTTCCGAACAAAAATACAAAGGAAGAGGCGTTACTACGTGCGCAACCTGCGATGGTGCATTCTTTAAAAACAAAGAAGTCATCGTCATTGGCGGCGGCGATTCCGCCATGGAAGAATCAACCTTCTTAACTAAATTTGCAACTAAAGTCACCGTGATTCACCGCCAAGACTCTTTTCGCGCATCCAAAATCATGCAAGATAAATTCTTCAAAAATCCCAAATGTGCAGTTCTCTGGAATAAAGAAGTCAATGAGATCCTCGGCGACGGAAAAAGAGTCACCGGCGTCAAACTAAAAGATACAAAGACAAATCAACTAACCGAATTCAAATGCGACGGCGTCTTCCTTGCCATTGGTCATATCCCTAACACCTCAATCTTTAAAAATATTCTCGACATGGATCAATTAGGCTACCTCAAAACCGACCGCTTCACCAAAACCAACATCCCTGGCGTATTCGCTGCAGGCGACGTCCAAGACACACGATACCGCCAAGCCATCACCGCCGCAGGTTCCGGCTGCCAGGCAGCCATGGAAGTGGAAAAGTATTTGGCCGAACAAGAACATCATGGATAGAATCTTCATTTATAAACAAAAAAGTGTATAATTTTTCTAATCCCTCCCAAACCTTCTTAAATAAACAATCATTTTTTCATTCGTATGTCAACCCCTCTCTGCCCCTACTTCAACAAATGCGGCGGCTGCAGCGCCCAACACATTGACTACGAACTACAATTAGAAAACAAAAAGAAACTCGTCCAACGTATCACCCAAGTGACAGACGTCAAAGTATTCTCCGACCAACCATACTCTTATCGCAATCGCATGGACTTTATCTTCTACCCTGGCGGCCTGGGCTTAAGAACACAAGGCACCAAATTTCAAATCATTGACATCGAACAATGCGTTATTTCCCAACCCTCATTAAACACACTACTTCAAGAAGTAAGAAAATTTTTCCAACCAAAAGATATATTCGACAACAAAAAACACAAAAGTACTTTTCACAGCGTCATCATCCGCACAACCTCTGTAGGCGATTCTGGTATTTTTTTTCTCCTAAACGAAAATTCACAATTAGAACATGCCATTGAAAAAATAAAACTCTTCGCAAAACACACAACTGCAAAAAACATCGCCCTCACAACCACATCTCCAAACAATATACCTAACATCAGCGAAGAAACCCTTCTCATCAAAGGCAACCCCTACCTCCAAGAAAAACTGCTCGAAAAAACATTCCACTTCCCTCTGCAAAGCTTCTTCCAAAATAACACAATAGTAGCACAACACATGCAACAATACATCCACACCATCCTCCAATCTTACCCCACACAACAAGCCCACTTACTCGACCTCTACGCCGGCGTCGGCACCTTTGGCATCATCAACTCCTCTCTCTTCAAATCCACCTCCATAATCGAAAGTTACCCTGCCGCAATTGAACTTGCCACAATCAATCTCCAACTCAACAATATCACCAACTCCCAAACTCATGTATTAGACGCTAAACATCTCTCCCGACTCTCATTTCCCAAACCATTATACATTATCCTTGACCCCCCCCGAATTGGCATGGACCAAAAAACCATTCACACGTTAAACGCACTCAAACCCGAGCTCATCATCTACATCTCCTGCAACCCCGAACAATTAGAAAAAGACCTCTCCAAATTTCCCAATTACGGCCTAAAAAGCGCCGCTTTATTCGACTTATTTCCTCAAACCAACCATGCGGAAGTAATCGTCGAATTAGTTAAAAAAAGAACATAACAAAAATATTTTTCTCACACAACCATCCATTTCAACAAATACGGCAACACTAAACTAACAACCAATAACAATAAAAAGAACATTCCAATCTGTCTATATCGTTTCTCCCCATTTTCCACCCCTTTCAACTTGTGCATAAACGTCTGCACCATTCTCCCTCCATCCACAATCGGCAATGGCAATAAATTAAATAACCCAATTCCAAAACTCAATAAAAACAACCAACGCAAAAACGCCGCACCAACATCAACCGCATAATATCCCACAATTCCAAGTCCAGATTGAAACGCAGGTTTTGCCACAACCTCATTTTTAATCCCCATAATTCCTAAAAACCCTTTTTCTGGCTGTTCAGGATTCGCCGCAAGTGTCAACGTATACGTTTTTCCTCCCGCCTCAACTACAACACTATCTCCTGGCTTTTTGTTCACAAGTCCTTCACTAAACTCTTGAAAATTCGTTGTCTGCTTCCCATCAATACCTGTGATTACCGTCCCCACTGCAATTCCTGCCACGGCAAAAGGATATGACATATTATAATAACTCTCAAATGTAAACCCTTTCGTCTCTGTTATCTCTGCTTGAATTGGATTAAGTACAAATGTCAACAACAAAAACGCAACCATCGCTAAAATAATATTTGAAAACGCCCCTGCCGCAAGAATAGAATATTGTACAGTATCTTTCTCTTTTCCCATCTTTTTCTCATTAGGTTCTACAAACGCCCCAATGATCGGCCCAAAAAACACAACTCCTGTATTTTTCACCTCAACATTATGCGCTCGTGCCACAATCCCATGTGAAAACTCATGCACAACTGCAATCACAAAAATTGCCACAAGCCAATGCCAAAACGGCAAGATTCCCAAGCCCGGCACATTTATCCCCGGTAATACAAGTGACACCCCTGACGCCGCCTGCGGCACCATAATTAAATCATAAATATTTTTAATTAGAAAAAATGAGATAAATAACATCCCAATAAAACCAACACCAATCCCTATATATCCCGACAAAATAACCCATTCCCTATACTTCGTAGAATACTTATCCATCCACGCAATTCCTAACTTTGTTCGATACAAAAAAATAATCTTTCCTTGCACATCAATTTTCTTTCGATGTAACACTATAAACAAAATAATGAACAAATAAAATATAAGAATATATTTATACGTAACAATAAACGAAAGTATCGCCTCAAACATACCTGTAAGACTTTTCTAAGAGTATATATTACTTTCGCAAAACTACCTACTCATTTCTTACGTTTAGGTCGTAGCTTTGTCGCCTTACACGAACGACATTTAACTTTACCTTGGCTCACTTTTAAGCTTGGCGCTCGTATTTTCGCTTTACAAATTCGGCACACGAAAATATTTTTCATGATTCGTGCCCCTGCTTCTTCAAATTTTACCATAGTTAATAGACTCCAATTATTTTGATTAATTTTTACAATTCTATCTATTCTTTAATTTTATCACTAGCTCTAATTCAAATTCTTCACTTGCTTCATCACTTTAGCACCCATCATCGTCCAGTACAACACTTCCACTCCTTCTCTGACATCTGCTTGCATTTCTTCCGGGATCTCCATCTCAAATGTCTCAAATGTTTCTGTATCCATCACATTTGCAATCGTACCCGCAACTGATAATATCTGTGCACTTTTCTTCTCAATAATCGGAACTTCTACTCGATCGTGGCCCGGCATAACCACATTTCGTTTCTTGCCATCAAGTAAACCTGTCGCCATTAAGTTGACCTTGGCATGCCCATGTTTACCCGGTCGTGAAGTAGCAGTATCCGTAATCTTACACGGCGCTCCATCAATAATAATTGTATCTCCTTTCTTAAGCGTTCCCACGCTCACTAATTTTTTTTCATAGTCTGTGCTCATGTTTCTCACCTATTCTGTGTCGCTAATTGAATATCTTTATCAATAATTGTCTTTCTTCCCGCATGCTCTGCTAATTTTTTAGCTTCTTGAGCGATTTCTTTTCCTTTCTGTTCTAACACGAGAGCCAATGCCTCTTTCGCATCATCTGCCACCCGTTCCGCGCCCGCCTCTCGCATAATCTTGTCCATAGCGTTCAAGGAGAGAAAAGCCTTTTTGCTCATACTCTCATAAAAACCGCAGGTTCTTTTTAAATGTTTCTCAAAACCCTACAAATAATCCAAAATAGACCGCCACACTGACTTTTTCCGTGTCTCATCTCTTTTAACCAGTCTCTCCACCCCTCTTTTCTGCTTACGCACAAACTGCTGTATCTCTTTCTCAATCTGTTCATGTCCCGGAAACAACGCCTCCGCGTATTTAAACTCCGGCGAATGATACGAATGCCGTCCTTCTCTATGCGTAAACGCCATTTTCTTATGCAACATCTCATGATACATAATATATTGTAATATCTCCGGCCTCGCCTCCCGAAACGTCTCTGAAATCGTAATCATATCACTATGAAAATTATAATGCGCTAATCGTCTAAATGCCTGTTGCCCCCACTGCAAATTTGGCTTCTCCAACTCCCCTGCAAAAAACTTTTCATTCAACTCCAAAAATACCCCCTCCAACACCAAATCTGTCACATTCTTTGGCGTCAGTATCGGAATATTTTTAATAAAATTATTATATAAATTAATATTCATTGTCTGTTTCTTTTCCCCCTTCTCTCTCAAAATCTTCAACAACAGCGACTGCACAAGCCCAATCTTAATCTCCTCATCAATATCTTTCCACTGCAGATTCATATTCAACGAAATCACATTCCCTCGCAGCTTAACATTCGCATTAAACGCCGATAACCGCCGATTATACTCTATTTGGGTATCATACGGACACAATTTATCCGGAAACAACCGTCCATACGACTCTATAATTAGATCCATAGTACTCTTAGAAATATCACTTATTATAAAAATATCTTTTATTTATGATAAAAACAAAAAAATTTAAAATTAAAAAATAACCCCTCTTCTCATTCTACGACACAACCATTGCCGGAATAATCTCAACTACCGTTCCTCCCACTTTAATTTTATCACCAAAATACAGTTGTGTTGGTTTATTAATTGCATTTTGATTGACATAAGTACCATTACGGCTTTCTAGATCTTTGATCTGGATTCCATTTTCTGCTTGATACAGTTGTGCATGCCTACGTGATACTTTCGAATCAGCTATCAGCAACTCCACCTCAGAACAGCGGCCAATCGTATACTCTCCTGCCAAAGATTCAACCAGCCGTTCAAATTCAAATGTTCCTCGCCCACGCAAGT
>Ga0209542_10013101_pt1 | contig 14374 bp, 10 predicted proteins | sample RifCSPhighO2_01_FD_184028 | JGI IMG/M metagenome (GOLD analysis project Ga0209542, IMG submission 184028) | Soil microbial communities from Rifle, Colorado - Rifle CSP2_plank highO2_0.1 (SPAdes) (version 2) | ecosystem: Environmental > Terrestrial > Deep subsurface > Rock core/Sediment ...
GCGCCGCAGAATCGAGTTGATATTCTTTAATTTCTGTCTTTATGCTATCATAAAGACAACACTTAATCAAAAACATATGGAACAAAATTTTGATCCTAATTCGCAACCAAATTTGCCACAAACGCCAGGTAAATTTCCAACTTGGGCAGTTGTTGTTTCGTCGGTAGTCATTACCGCTTTGGTTGTCGGATTAGCAACATATTTCTTTACAAAAAACAACCAACAGGTTGCCAATGTCACACCTACTCCAACACCAACGGAAAATCCAATAACTCCGACAAACACTCCCGAACCAACAACCAATCAACCTGTGGTTGTAAAAAGCGACTCCTACACTTATGGGAGCAAAATTTTGTCCTATGCAAAAAATCCACAACTGCAATATAGCGATCAATATGTAACGGTATATTTTTCAGATGGCGGAGCCAAGACAGAAATTATCCACCAAGTTCCTATAGATATTGCTGGTGGTGGAATGCCAGAATTCAAAAAGACTTCAAAACCAAACATCGCTTTGCTAACAACCAGTTTTGGAGATTTAGGAGCTTTCTTTAGCAGATATTATTATATTGATGTTCTGACAAAAAAAGTTGTACAAGTTAATAGTACTAATGGGCCGACACTGGAAATTACTGACGCAAATAATTCAGTATCAAAAATACAATTATCAATTACGGATAATTGTGGAACAGGTGAGAACAGAAAATCAGGAGTTGCGGCAACACTTAAAGACCTTACCTTAAATAGTAAATTACAAAATGTTATTTCTCAACCGCGAACACTTACCTGCACAGGGCCAATAGAGTTAGGTCCTGCTTATTCACCAGACCCAACATTTAATTTTGTGGGGATAAGTAGTGATTTATCAAAAGTATTTTTCTCTCTTGAGGGCGATAGTTATACAAACGGCAGTAATACCGTATTGTGGAAAAATAATTTTTCCTTTGATTTAACGAGTAAGGTTATTAAGGAAGAAAATCCGGCAAACATTTTGTAATTTACTGAAAAAATATTTAGAGTTGGGTTAAGCAACTCTTGCGGACGGATTCGGAGATAAAAATCCGTCGGTGTGCTTAACCCACATCGGCGGATTTTTATCTTATATGGGAATCATTAAAAGAAATTCGGGTTTGAGTTCTGCGGCGCATTTTGCGAAGCAAAAAACTTATAATTATTTTTGCTTCTGCAAAATACGAAATCCGGCGGCGGCGAAGGCGAGGCGGGCGGAAGGGGGGTGTGGGGGGAATTCCGCCGCGCCCGAGCTTCAGAATTCAGCATTTGGATTTTTTTCGAAAAAAGTTCGAACTTCATTCAAAAACGACCGTTGTGGACGGGTACGGGAGACGAGCAAAGAGGAATTCACCCCTGCCTACTAGCAGGCAGGCCTACCGCCAGTATAGCTTGTCTAAGGAAGTTTTTTGAACCCATGAATAAGTATTTCAGTTTCAATTCTCTTGCCCAAGCCGGGCTTATTATTTTGACTCTCTCGGGGTTTCTTCTTACATCTCTGAAGCTCCCACAGTACGGCTTGATCGTGGGTTTATTCTCCCAAGTGTTTTGGCTGTATAGTTCATACAAGGCGTGGAAAGAAGCGAATCAAGTCGGGATATTTGTAACTACAATCTTCATCACCCTGATTCTGATATTTGGAGTGATTAACTACTGGCTGCTTTCTTAAAAAAGGCAACCCGCACAAGAATTTTTTGTCTCATATCAAGCTTATTACCATCAATGTAGAGCGCGACAAACACTGGGATAGGATTATCCCATTTCTTGAGCATGAGCAGGCCGATGTTGTATGTATGCAGGAATTATTTGAGAGGGATTTGGCCATGCTTTCCAGGCATTTTGGCTACCAGTCAGTATATATCCCGATTACCAAGCACGGTGACAGTAAGAGCGTTACTTCCGAGGGGCCATCGCTTCTCACTACTCTGCCGCTTACCAATATTCATCGTGAATACTACTATAAAACCGGGGGCAGTCTCCAGATAGAGAACAACGACTCAGTGGAGGCTTTACGGAAAACCATTCATCAGGGAGTGGTGTGGGGGACCGTGGAGAAAGACGGTATTCAATACACGATTGCCAGCACCCATTTCACCTGGTCGCCAGAGGGCCAACCAAATAGCTATCAAGAACAGGATGCCCAGGCGCTTCTCAAAATCCTAGACCGTGTAGATGAGCTCGTGCTATGTGGTGACTTCAATGCCCCCCGGGGCTATAATCACATTTACGATAAATTGTGCAAGCGCTTCAAAGACAATATTCCCGAAACTTTGAAGACTACTCTTGATGTTGATTTGCACTATGCCCGCCGTGACCTCGTCCAAAAACCCAGAATCTCCAAATATGTGGTAGACTATGTTTTCTCCACGCCGGCATATTCTGTGCGGAATGTCCATACTCAGTTTGGCGTAAGCGATCATTGCGCAATAGTCTGCGAGGTAGAGGCCACCAATCCTATCGGTGTAATTGATGAGTAGTTTCTTGACTTGACCACTGCCTGGCCGGGCAGTATCATACAGGTACTTTGAAGTACGCAAACAATTATCATTCATAAGCATTTTATGGCTCGCGGAAGATTGTTTGGAAAATTCATGGGGGGCAGCGCTGACGAAGAAGTCCAGCAAGAAGACATTACGGAAGAGGACGATACCAACGAGGAGCAGACTGCAGGCGGAGAAATGGACGAGGAAGGCGAGGCTGTGTCCGTGAAGGCGCGTGGCCGTTCGCGCAAGCCTGCTCGGGTAGAGGTGGTGGAGGATGAAGCAGCAGGGGGCAGCGCTGACGAGCGCGAAGAATGGATCAATGAATACGAAGGTCAGTTGACGCTTGATGTATACCAGACCAAGGACAACGTGATCATCAAATCAACAATTGCCGGGGTAAAAGCGGAAGACTTGGACATCACCATTGCTAATGACATGGTGACTATCAAGGGCGACCGCAAGAAAGAAGAAGAGGTCAGGAGTGAAGACTATTTTTATCAAGAGTGTTATTGGGGATCATTTTCCCGATCGATTATTTTACCTGTAGATATTGACGTAGAGGGCGTAACCGCGGAGATTAAAGACGGCATCTTGACTGTGACGTTGCCCAAAGCGGCAAAAGCAAAGACGAAGAAAATCAAAGTACGCGGTGGTGTAGAGTAATTTGGAAAACGCAAGGAACTCATCCGTTTTCTGGCGGATGGGTTTTATTTTTTTCCTGATTTTATACAAAAGCTCTTTCCAAAAGAGTCAAAAAATGGTATTATATAAAGGCTAATCTTGTTATTTCGCCGCGGTTTTGCGCGGAACAAAAATACAATGGCAAGAAGGAGAAAGAGACGGTACTATTATAGTACAGGGCGGAGGAGTCGAAGCCGATACGACGACCGGTTCGAACCGGTCGGACTCGACCTTGCTCCAGAAACAAAACGAGGAATAGCAATCGTAGTTTTTTTGGTCGCTGGCCTGATCGCCACTCTATCTCTTCTGGATCTGGCTGGATCCCTGGGCGTCTGGACAAAGGATGCGCTCCTCAAGCTCTTTGGTCTTGCGGCATATGTCACACCCTTAATTTTTTTGGGGACGAGCTTGTCCTTATTTTTCGGAGTGAGAATTATTCCTGGCAAGTCACGGACTGATGAAGACGTACTGATTCGTACGTCCATGCTTCGTACCTATATGGGGGTGGCCCTTTTTGTCCTGTCGGTAACGGGTGTTATTCACCTACAGGCGATACATGCCTATAATATGACTGCCAAAGAATTGATATCCGAAGGACGGGGCGGGGGATACATAGGGGCATTGATGAGTTTTCCGATTTTTTCCATCATGGGCTATCCAGCCTCCATTGCGCTCTTTATTGCCTTGATACTCATTGCTTTGCTTATCGCATTTGACTTGAGTCTTCACGGTGTATTTCAGTTCCTGCGAAGATTTTTGTCCCGGGTTGCGGGAGGAGCACAAGTCGCGCCGGCTGCCATCTTACCCAAAACAGACCCGCCAATTTCCTCCCAGGACAAGGTGAAAATCAATATGATGGGGAGTTCGGGTTTCGCTGTCAGCCGCATGCAGCCAACTCAAGCCCAACCACGATCAGAGCCAGTGGGGTCTGAAGACCAAGACCAAGGGGGGATATTGGCAAATGTTGCGTCCCAGCAAGCGGCTAAGGCAGTCAAGGTTGCCTCAGTCCCAGACAAGTTTCGCAAGGGCAAGTGGAAGCTACCGCCGACAGATTTGCTCGATCCTACAACCACGAACGTTAAAAGTGGCAATATTGAGGCCAACGTGAAGATTATCAAGAAAACACTTCAGGACTTCGGGATCACGGTAGAGATGGGTGAAGTGAATGTGGGTCCTACCGTCACGCAATATACCTTTCGTCCGGCGGTCGGGGTGAAGCTGGCCAACATTATTTCCCGGGCAGACGATCTCGCGCTTGCCTTGGCGGCGCCCACAATTCGGATTGAGGCACCCATACCGGGAAAATCTTTGGTGGGTATTGAAGCCCCGAATCCTCAACCCGCGATCGTGCGCATGCGCGAACTTGTCGAGTCAGATGCTTTCCAGAAAGAAGAATCTTCTCTGGCTTTCACGCTTGGCCGGGACGTTGCCGGGCGTCCGGTCTTTGCCGACCTGGAGCGCATGCCGCACCTTTTGATCGCGGGTGCTTCCGGTATGGGCAAGTCGGTCTGTCTCAATGCGATCTTAACAAGCTTTCTGTACCGTAATTCTCCGCAAGAGCTGCAGATGATTATTATCGATCCGAAACGCGTAGATCTCACCCTTTATAGCGGCATACCTCATCTGTTATGTCCTGTGGTAACCGACCACAAGAAAGCGATTAATGCTCTTCGCTGGGCCGTGGCGCAAATGGACCTGCGCTATCAGATGCTTTCAGATTCGGGAAAAAGGAATATCCAAGAATATAATCAAAGTGCTGAGATTCCGCTTCCATTCAATGTGATTATTGTTGATGAGCTGGCTCAACTCATGAGTATTGCAAAAAGCGAAGTGGAAACCGCAATAGTCCGCCTCGCCCAAATGGCTCGGGCGGTAGGCCTGCATCTCATCTTAGCCACTCAGCGACCGTCTGTAGACGTGATCACAGGATTGATCAAAGCGAACATGACTACGCGCATTGCATTTGGGGTCGCGAGCCAGGTGGACTCGCGTACGATCCTAGATACGGCCGGAGCCGAGAGCCTTCTCGGCCGCGGTGACATGCTCTATCAGACGCCAGACTTGCCCAAACCCAAGCGCGTGCAATCACCATTTATCTCGACGAATGAATTGCATCGCATATTGAGTTTCATCCGCGATCAAGCAGGACCCATTGATTACGAAGAGGACATCCTAGAAAAGCCATCAAAAAGCAACCTTGCAGGGAGCGCCTTCGAAGACGATGAGGCAGACGAAGACCTGATTAATGCTGCGATTGAAGAGATAGGCAGATCCCGCAAAGCTTCCGCGACCTTGTTGCAGCGCCGTCTAAAAATAGGTTATGCGCGAGCATCACGCATCCTCGACATTCTCGAAGACCGCGGGCTTGTTGGTCCTGGAGAGGGAGCCAAACCCCGGGAGATTTATATCGATTCCTCACCAGGCGGCGAGATAGAATAATAGCCGCTTCAATTACCGTCCTTGACGGTAATTTTATTTTACCTGTATGCTTCTAAAATACGTTTAAATTCTCTATCAATTTCTACCACTGCACATGAAGACCAACGATTCCAAGGCCCCCCTGCATTTTGCCGTGATTCCCGACGGTAATCGCCGTTGGGCGAAAAGCCGGGGCCTGAAGCCATGGCTGGGGCATAAGTCGGCCCTTGAAAGATTTCAGGAAGTCTTTGAAACCGCTTATGACGCCGGCACCCGCTACCTTACTTTTTGGGCTGGTTCGGAAGATAATCTTCGAAAAAGAGATGCCATGGAGGTAAAATTTCTAGTTGAGTATATGGCCGATGTACTTACAAACGAAGCAAACGTACGTTCTCTAGTAGAACGCAGGACCCGAGCTCGCATCATCGGTCGCTGGCACGATATAGTTCCCAACACGCGATTGAAGGAAGCCATAGAAACCTTGGAACAGCGAACCAAAGAATTTTCAGATAGTTATCTGACTATTTTATTCGGTTATGATGGCAAGAGTGAAATGTTGGCCGCCGTAGGGAAGCTGCGTGATGATAATATTGCCGTGACCGCTGAGGCATTAAAGACCCGACTTTGGACCGGCTTCTTGCCGCCGGTAGACCTCGTATTAAGAACTGGGGGTGAGCCGCACTGGTCAGCCGGTTTTATGATGTGGTTGACCGCGGACAGCCAGTTCTTTTTCACCGACATGCTTTGGCCAGAGGTCACTCGCCAAACGATCAAAGACATTTTCGCAGACTATGCTGGTCGGGGGCGGCGGTTCGGGAAATAATTCTATGACAGAATACGTAGTACTTGTCGATGAACAAAACCAACCAACTGGAACCGCAGATAAAGCCGCGGTTCATACTGTCGACACACCGCTGCATCGGGGATTTTCGGTTTTCATTTTCAACTCGCGGGGAGAAGTGCTGCTGCAACAGCGCAGCCATAAGAAATTGACTTGGCCCCTCGCGTGGTCGAACAGCTGTTGCGGGCACCCGGCTTTGGGTGAATCCACGCCTGCCGCCGCTCGGCGCAGAATGAAAGAAGAGTTGGGTCTTGAAAATGTGGATTTGCACGAAATTTTGCCTAACTTTCGATATCGAGCGGAAAAGGATGGCATCTTAGAAAATGAATTTTGTCCTGTCATGGTCGGATTCACCGATGCGCTCGTACACCCGAATCCAAATGAAGTTGAGAGTATTGAATGGGTTGCCTTTGATTCGTTCCTGCGGCGAGTCAATGCGCACCCGGAAAGCTTGAGTCCCTGGTGCGTGGAGGAAGCGGAGTTGTTGTCGAAAAACGAAGCCTTTCTAGCATTATACGCCCGCACCTGATCATATTAGTTTTTGAGGCATCCTCGATTTATGAAGTCATTTTTGTTCCAGAAAAAAAAAGTTAAAATCGAGACGCTTGGAGAATATCTGCACGACGCGCGGTCAGCCCTCAAGTTGAGCGTGGGCCACGTACGCCGCCTAACTTCTATCCCAGAGCGGTTCTTAGAAGCGCTCGAAGGCGGAGAATACCAATCTCTGCCAGCGGATGTATATGTGAAAGGATTTCTAAAGTCACTGGCAAGCGTATATGGCGCCGATCCAAACCAACTCCTAGAACAGTATGAACGCGAGCGGGGACTGGAGCGGAGCCTCCAAAGTGACCCGCTCACACCGAGGGTGCAGGCGCCCTTATTCCCTAGCGGTCTCGTGATCACTCCCCGGGTTCTGACTCTTACGCTTGTGATTTTGGGTACTCTTGGAAGCATCGGGTATCTTGTGTGGCAGGTAAGGTCTGTAGCCGCCCCACCCAAGCTATTGGTGGATTATCCGGCCAATGATACTACAGTGAATAGTCGAAATATTCTTTTGCGGGGAAGCAGCGAGGCAGGGGCTCGGGTATTCGTGAACAGCCAAGAAGTACCCGTCGATGAATCAGGATATTTTAGAGAGGTGATCAATCTCTTAGAGGGTAGTAACAATCTCCAAGTGAAAGCGACGAACCGGTTTGGGAAGACGAATGAATTATTGCGGACAGTCATAGTTGTCATTCCTCCTGGCGAGGTAGTCAGCGGGCAAGCAACTACAACTCCAAATAATATCAAGCTCCAGATCAGAATCGGGCCAAAGGATACATGGCTTAAGGTAGTTGCTGACGGCAAAGTAAAAACAGACCAGATAGTGGCTGCAGGGCAAGTATTCGAATTTTCAGCCGACAAAGAATTGACTGTATCATGCGGCAACGCGGCATCCACGCACATTATTTATAATGGTCAGGATTTAGGGAGTCTTGGTAGTGAGGGCGAGGTTTTATCGAATATCAGGTTCACCACACCATAAGGGACGGTGTTTCAAAACGAGAACTGACGGTTATATTTCTACCAAGCATTAGCAGCATGATAAAGGCTTGACCGTCCCTTATACTGCGCTATACTGGTTCAATATGTAATTGAGAGGAGATTATTAAACAACAATTGTTGTATGGCGAAAGACAAGGCAGAAACAACAAAAACAAACGAATCCGCAGGAAAATGGAAAGCGGTTGAGTCGGCGATTGATCAGATCAAGGAGCGGTTCGGGGACGGTTCCATTATGCGGCTTGAGGATGCGAAAACAATGAATGTCGAGGCGATCCCGACCGGATCGATCTCGCTCGATTTGGCGCTCGGCATCGGCGGAGTTCCTCGGGGGAGGGTCATCGAGATTTACGGACCGGAATCTTCGGGTAAGACGACGCTCGCTATGCATATCGTCGCAGAGGTTCAGAAGATGGGCGGCTTGGCCGCATTTATCGACGCGGAACATGCTTTAGATCCTGAATATGCCCGACGGATCGGCGTTGATCTTGATGATTTGCTGATTTCCCAGCCGGATACCGGAGAGCAGGCGCTTGATATTGTTGAGACGCTTGTTCGTTCCAATGCCTTAGACATTATTGTTGTTGATTCGGTTGCGGCTCTCACTCCAAGGGCGGAGATTGAGGGTGAAATGGGCGACTCGCACATGGGGCTCCAAGCTCGCCTTATGAGCCAGGCGCTTCGGAAGCTGACAGCAATCATTTCCAAATCAAAAACAACCGTCATTTTCCTTAACCAGATTCGAATGAAAATCGGGGTGATGTTCGGCAATCCGGAGACCACCACGGGGGGCAATGCGTTGAAGTTTTACGCATCGGTCAGACTGGATATCCGTCGGAGCGCTCAGATAAAGCAGGGAGATAAGATCATTGGCAACCGCACTCGAGTAAAGGTAGTCAAGAATAAGGTGGCGCCCCCCTTCCGAGTTGCGGAATTCGACATCATGTGGAACCAGGGGATCTCCCACGAGGGCGATCTTCTCGACACCGGCGTCGCGTATCGGGTGATTAGCAAATCAGGTAATTCATATTCTTTTGGCGAAGAGAAATTGGGCGTTGGACGTGAGAATGTGAAAGCGCATCTTCGGGCCAATCCGAAGATCACTAAACAGATAGACTCGGCCATCCGCAAGGCAGTGAAAGAAGGAGTCGTGGAAGGCGAAACAAACAAAGACACTCCCGAAGGCGAGCAGGCGTAGTTTTACGAGAGCAAGTTCCCGCTAAACTAATGTGAAGTGGGAATTTTGTTATTGCGGGAGAAATTAATTATCAACTAATCAAATACTTCCTCAACAAAGTTAAGTACGGTAGAATATAAGTATGGCTAAATCTAAAATATATTGTTCCCTGGATCTTGAAGGCACGGGCTTGGATCCTAGCAAGGACGCGATGATAGAAGTTGGCGCTATACTTTTTCATTTTGGTTCCAACGGCGAGGTTGTATACGGAAAGGAATTTTCACAGCTTATTAAGCCGTCTATTCCTGTGCCTCAATTCATACAAAATCTCACTGGGATTGCCGAGAGCGATTTGAAAGATAAACCCGCCTGGGAAGAGGTCAGAGAAACATTTAAGAACTTCGTAGGCGAACACATCATCGTGGGGCAGAATGTACAGTTTGATTTGAATTTTCTTGCCTCAGCCGGACTCAGCTTTTCACAAGAGTTTATTGATACGAAAGAACTTGCTCAAGTTTTTGCGCCCCATTTGCGATATTTTAATCTTGAGTTCCTACTCAAAACCTTGGGCAAACCACTGACCTCACATCACCGCGCACTTGATGATTCCAGGTCAGCTGTTGAACTGCTAGCGCTGGTCATCCGAGAATATCATTACCTCCCAATTTCTATCCAGCAAAAAATCGCCACCCTGCTTAAGGACTCTTCTTTGGTCTGGCGTGATCTTTTCATGCCGTCGAAAAAATTCCCAGAAAGAAAAGATTCTACTCAGGTAAAAACGGACGTTACGCAGGGCACACTATTTGAACACACAGGATCATCAGACCGCCCAGCACAAACACCACCCGCCTGGTGGGACTTTATCAGGGGGACTTCAGGGACTTACTTTGTGGAGACCGGATACCAAGGATTTACTTCAACCGCCGCCCAGTCAATTGTCGCGCAAGCAAGTGATTCTACTAAGCAAACGGTGATCTGCTTAGGCGGCACGGATCAAGCATCGGATCTGGCCAAAAAAATCCCTAAATTTAGCGGAATAATCTTGCGATCTCCCGATGAGTACATATGCGGCGTACGCTTAAACGCCCTGGAGCGGGAACCGAGCAAATCGGACGCTTTAATACAGTTTTTGGCCAAAGTTTTGGTTTGGCGCTGTCAAGAAGCCATGGGAAATACCCAAGGATCCCTGCCCGTTTCTGGGGAAGAGATAGTCCTTCGCGACTCTATCTGCGGCAGATTTGACAGTTGTGGTTCACACGGAGAGAGCGAGCAGGAGTTGTGTGAGCTGTCGCAACACTTGAAAGCAGTATCCTCGGGGCGTTCTATCGTGACAAATCATGCGACTTGGCTGCGTTACGCTTCTGTTTCTCCCGCGCAAAAAATCCCCCGAGGTATTTTTTGGGGGGCAAAAAAACTGGAAGAAGCCTTACAATTTTTTGATACAAGAAATATTACACTTCGGCATGTACGATCGCTTATTCTTGCCTTGTACGATCCACAGAGTAGGCAGGGTTTGCTCAGCGGCATCCCAGCCATCAAGGAGACGAACGAGCGCGTGCTGGATAGTCTTGATTTATTTTTCGGCGCATTGACGGTGAAACTTGCGCAACGCTGGCCCAATCTCCCTCAGATACTTATAGAACAGCCGGTCAGAGAAGAAGAAATATTTTTAGATATGCGCTCCGCAGCCGAACATTTTCTTTTTTCATTCGACACCTTGTTGAAGACAATAGACGCGCAAGATATCACCCGCCATTTTGAGATTGACCGTATTGTCTCGGCCTTGCATAGAGCCAGTGACGATCTTAAGGAATTTTTTTTACAGCCTTCCAGTCTGCGAGCGTATTGGTTCGAGGGTTTTAGCGGTCGGCTCAAGCTTCGCTCCCGCCTCCGACGCCCGTTGATTTCACTCTTGGGAAAATTTGATAGCTTGGCAATTGTGGACGTATCGTTTCCTAAATCTGTTATTGCATATTGGCAGCGCGAGTATGCTTTTGACGGGATCCGCCGCGCTCCTTCACAGACCATGTCGATGGAGAATCGACTATGGTTGGCTAGCTCTTTGCCGGAAAAGGAGAGCCCGCGCGCGCGCCAGGAGACAAATGAGCTGTTTATCCGTACTGCAGGTAAATTTACCGGCAGGAGCATAGTACTGCTTAATTCTCATCGTTTACTGGAACAGTTCTATGAACATTTGCTCACAACTGACCTCAAGCCGCGTTTAATCGCACAGAAATTTACCGGACATCATTGGAAGAACCTTGAGCGCTATCAGTCCGAGGAACACGCGATCTGGCTCATGACCACCCAACATCTTCTGACAAACGCCTTCCAGCTTCCATTGGTCCGGTCGATAGTTTTTATGTCAATACCTTATGACACTCCGGGAATTTTTGACGCACTGTATGCAAAGGAAAAAATTTTTACCGAGATTATTATTCCCCGAACCATCATGCGACTCACTGCTGCTGTCGCGCAAGTGATAGTCTCATCTGCCAATCCTTCTTCTTTGGATGTTTTTGTATTTGATCCTCGTCTGATGAGCGGGTATAATTCCGCCTTGCTCCAAGCCTTAGTCGAATCGTTGCATGCAACTCCGCAGAGTATCTCTATTTCGGATCCGGCTCGATTGTCACAAGTTTGAAAAGCAGCCAGCTTGTTTCTTGCTGTATTTTGTTAAACAAAAAATTATCCACAAGGTAAAATCGAGAATTCCTTATGATTTTTATATTGACACCACTAGTCTTTTGCGCTAGAATGGGTATGTAGAAGTTTAAAAGTTCTTTGAAAAAACATCACCTCCGTCAGACGAACCCAAGACGCAAGCAAAGCGCGCTGCTCTTGAACCCAAAACTGGTCCGACACCGATGGTTTGGGGGAGAAAGAGTGGTCGGAATCAAAGTGCGACCAGTCTTTCTCCACTAGCTATTCGTCGGAGGTGAACCAGCCACCTATTCGAAAACAAAAAACAAAAAATTGTTTTGAAAAAAAACAAAAAACAACAAAAAGGTGATCTTTTCCGCTCCGCGGAGAGGTGAACCATAAGAATAGCTTGGAGCGCACCTATTAACATGAGCTGGTAAATAATAGGCCTACGGGATTCCGATGAAATGTTTCCGTTCGCCGATACTTACTTGTCCCTTGGAACCAGCGAAAGCAGTTCCGGGACATGTCTGTATCGGCGAAAAGAAGCTTAAGGAATCTCGAACAAGCCCCCGAACCGGGGAAATATTATATTCTATGTTGCCCCACAGGACGGGGGTTTTGCATTCCTAGATTTATTTTTCTAGCTCCAGTATACTAGAATGCAGTATCGTTTAATTGACTATTTTCATGAATCAGACACTGTTCGAGAACAATAAGGCCCGGTTGCTCAAAGAGAAGGAACACTTAGAGAAGCTCTTGGGTCGCGTGGCTCGCCGCCAAGCAACGACGACGAATGAAGAGTATGCTCCTAAGTTTCCTAACATCAGCGATGATATGGACGATAATGCTCTGGAGGTTGATCAGTATGATGTCAATCTCGGTGAAGAGAAGGCACTAGAGCCCAGGCTCTTAAAGGTTAACGCAGCCTTCGAAAGAATCGCATCCGGTACTTATGGTAAATGCAGCGTAGGCGGCGAGGAGATTGAAGAGGCCAGATTGGCGGCGGCTCCCGAAGCGGATACTTGCGTCAAGCACGCGCGATAACGATAGTGTTTCAATGAAGCAACTTCTGAAGATTCCTCTGACAACGGCAGTAATACTAGCCGTTGTTTTGTTTTTTTTCGAACGCGCATTGAGCAGAATTATTGTTGTCTATTTACAGACTCACACGGGTGTGTTAGAGTTTGGTAATTTCCTTGCGTTGAAGCTCTTTCGAAACGCCGACTTAGTATTTAGCATTCCGGCCCCTCGCGGATTCATCATTGGCATCTCAGTTATTATATTCCTCATTTGCACGGCTATTTTTTTTCTTGAAGTACGCCTCCCCACGCACCCCCTCATCATCGGCTACTCCCTGATCGCTGCCGGTTCAGTATCGAATCTTTTAAGCCGGGTGATGAACGGTTTCGTCTGGGACTATGTTGCAATCCGCGTTGCCTGGGAGGGGGCCTGGAATCTCGCTGATTGCTATATAATTCTTGGTATTTGTCTGTGGATATATGCCTTCATTTCCCCCAACAACAGCATTCGAACAACGTCCAAGCCATCAACTGACTAAGGTTTTTTCGGCGTCCGTAGTCGGTATTGAAGCTGAAATCGTAGAAGTCGAGGTGGATGTTTCCCCCGGCTTGCCCAACGTTATTATAGTCGGGTTGCCCGATATTGCTGTAAAAGAGGCCCGGGAACGCGTTAAATCAGCCATAAAAAACTCACATTCAGTTTTCCCCACTTCAAGGGTCGCTGTCAATCTGGCTCCGGCAGACCTGCCGAAAAACGGCACTCATTTTGATTTACCTATCGCGATTTCAATTCTGGCCAATTCCGGACAGCTCAAATTTGACTCCGAGCGGATGGTATTTTTAGGTGAGCTGTCTTTGGACGGGAAAGTGCGGGGGGTGTCAGGTGTTTTATCTACCGCTCTCTCGGCAAAGCAGCGGGGGTTTATGTCGGTGATGGTTCCCGAAGACAACGCGGCAGAAGCTACACTTGTTGGCGGTCTGGAAGTGATCCCGGTCAAGAGCTTACAAGAAGCTGTCGCGCATTTGCAGAACTTACGACCCATACAGCCTGCTGTTCGGGCGATGGCAAAAAAAGCCCGCTTGCATGGGAACGGATTGGACATGAGAGACATCAAAGGACAGGAGCAAGCCAAACGCGCGCTGGAAATTGCCGCAGCGGGTTCGCATAATATCCTGATGATAGGTCCACCCGGAAGTGGCAAGACTATCCTGGCACGAACCTTTCCCACCATCCTGCCGCAGCTATCGGAAGAGGAAATGCTCGAGGTAACAAAAATCTACAGCGTTGCCGGCGCACTCTCGGGCCGGCGCGAATTGATCACCACCCGTCCATTCCGATCACCGCATCATACTGCTTCTGCGGTATCCTTAGTCGGCGGCGGATCTATACCCAGGCCTGGCGAGATTTCACTTGCACATCGAGGCGTATTATTTCTAGACGAGCTGCCTGAGTTCAATCAGTCAGTGCTGGAGAGCCTGCGCCAGCCCATGGAAGACGGCATCGTCACTATTGCGCGTGCTTCAGGCGCGATGACCTTTCCGGCCCGTTTCACCTTGG
>Ga0209542_10013105_pt1 | contig 14369 bp, 16 predicted proteins | sample RifCSPhighO2_01_FD_184028 | JGI IMG/M metagenome (GOLD analysis project Ga0209542, IMG submission 184028) | Soil microbial communities from Rifle, Colorado - Rifle CSP2_plank highO2_0.1 (SPAdes) (version 2) | ecosystem: Environmental > Terrestrial > Deep subsurface > Rock core/Sediment ...
AACACCTGAACCAACAAAGCCTGTGACTCTAGGAGTGTTACGCACCACATACCAAGAATCGTCTGTAACGATCATGTCTACCAAGATATAACCCGGATAGATCTTTTCCTCTTCCTCAACTCGTTTTCCTCCTTTAATCTTGATCTTCTTTTCTGTTGGGACAATAACGTTGAAGATTTTGTCTTCCATACCCAAAGATTCAATACGCTGTTTGAGATTACGCATCACGGCATTCTCATACCCAGCATAAGTATGAACCACGTACCAATGTCTGCCTTCAGAGATTTTCTGTTTAGTCATGTTCTAGAGAATAAATTTTTGAAGAACGAGAGAGAAAATGTAATCGAAGAAACCGAGAAAAACTGACACCAGAACGGAAATGGCAATAACTACTATCGTCAGGATGATAGACTGGCGGCGCGTCGGCCAAGAGACGTATTTCAATTCGCCCTGTGTATCCTTGAGGTAGTTGATGAATCTATTCATCCCATTAGAAATTATAATTTGTAAGAAAAAACACCCAGCGGGTGCCCTTTTATAGTACTACGCCCGCCCTTGCTTTGCAAGGGCGGGCTAAAATCACATCCCAGGCAATAGAACCTGCGCAGGGGCGGGCTGTGTTACTTCTTCAAGCAGACGTTTGCAGTCAAAGCAGAAGTAATACCCCAGCCCCTTAGGTAAAGACACGTCTGTACTTCCACAATGCTTGCACGTTCTTTTAGATTCTTCTGGCATCAAGAACCTCCTGTGTCCATTTTAAATTATACACTAGAACCTACCGTATCTCGTAAGTAACAGTGACGCTAATAATCACTTGATTTTCCCCCATTGGGATAGTCGGAGCTTTAGCATCAGAAGTCCTAACCATATCTCCTCCCATACCTTCAGCATAATATGGCATTCCTCCGCCGGTATTATCGTAGAAACTAACTACTCGCACCAATTTTACCCCAAGCTCATCGGCCAACATTTCGGCTTTGCCTCTTGCATCTTTGATAGCTAGAGCCCGAGCCTCATCTGTTATCTTGTCCGGATCATCAACGGTAAAAGAAATGCCTGAGAGACCAGTCGCCCCACTCTCCCCCACAGCGGCAAGGGCCTTGCCTGCATCTCCAGTAGTTCTAATTTTGACTAAGACACTATGATTAGCAGTATAACCATCGGGCACTTGTCTAGATGGCGGGCAAAATGAAGATGTGCAGATAGCCGGCTCGTAAGTATATTTAGGCCAGACAGAATAATCGGTCGTCTTGATATCTTTCTCTTCAATACCTAAGGCTTCAAGTTTGGCTAGAATGGCATCCATTTTCGCAGTCACTTGTCCTTGGGCATCACTCACTGCTTTAGCATCAGCCGAAACCGTAAAGGAAAAAGTTGCGATGTCAGGAACTGCAACTGCCTCACCCTCGCCTGAAACTGAAATGGAGTTGTAGGCTGGATCAATATTTTTTAAATCTTTTAATGCCCCGAGTGCTTGAACTGCCAAAAATATTGATAATACTACGAGTACTATCCGCCCCCATTTCAAAACCTTTTGAAATTCTTCTGTATTTGTGTTCATAGTTGAATTATTTTATCACATATTAACTCTACCTCTCAATGAACGTTTATCCCCGATAAACACATTAAACATGAGCACCGTAAAACTGACCGATAATAGCCCCAGAGCAATACCTGCCAAGATATCAAGTGTCCAATGCGCCCCTAGATAGAGCCTAGAGAAACAGACGAGGGCCGCAGCAAATATTGAGCCGAGGATTAAAGTCACCTTACCTCCCGTAGTCTTCATTTTACCGAAGAAGGAGTGGGCTAACATAAAAAAGAAAGCAGTGGCTACTGTGGCATGACCAGAAGGAAAGCTCCAACCGTCGACTTCGACAATTTCTAAACCTGGTCGGGCTATTTGGAAAGTATTTTTTAGTACAGTTAGCGATATCACAGCTACAACCATGGCTGTGATAAAGAGTGTGGCGTCATAACGACGGCCGCGTACGAAAAGTATGACAGCAATAAAAGCGGAGGCGGAAGTCAAAATGAAAGGACCGCCCATTCTAGTCACCGCCACCATGAAAGTAGTGACAAATGGCGTGCGTATTTGTACCACAACTCGCTCAATTACAGTATTCAGAGGAATAAGTTCTGTGCCGGAAAGCAAACCTTCAATAATAATAACGAGTACTAGCCCCGAAATCATATAGACCAAAAGAAAAAGAATATTCTTCGCCCAATCTGGAAACATCATACTCCTAAGTTTAACATGAGATACTCGATACTTAATAATCTAATGCTTTGGTCAGAGCGTCTGTCAAAATATCGAGTTCCATTGTGGCCACTCCAACCACTTTATCAGCACCACCATAATATATGTAGACGAGTTTATCACGCACTATCACACCACAAGGGAAAACTACGTTATTAACAATACCTTCTTTCTCGTATTGTGCTTCTGGTTCAAATATTGGATCGGATGAACGCGACAAGACTACCGTGGGATCCTTGGGATCCAAGAGAACTGACCCAATGCGATAAGTATGATGCCGTTCTGAAACCGCATGATAAAGAAGAATCCAACCCTTTTTGGTTCGGATGGGTGGAGCCGTGATACCCACCTTAGCGCTATCCCATGTGCCAGGCCTTGGCCCAAATACTCTGACACATTTGTTGACCGCCTCCTTTTTAAAATCGAGTGTCTTGAGAAAGTCAGCGCAAATATCCGTCCCAATACGATGAAGTATCATATACTTACCTCCAACTTTCTCTGGGAAAATACAGGTATCTTTATCATCAACACCCTTCGGCGTAATCAGTTCTGGCTTTTCCCAATTCCAACGATGTGCGAGAAAATCCTTTTCTCCGATAGAAGTAACGGCCACTCGCGGCGGGCCAATACTATCAAAGGCTGTGTAGCACATGTATAAATCTTTGCCGATCTTGGTCAAACGCGGATCTTCACATCCAGAATTAGCTTTATCCATTCTCTTAGTCTCAAAATCTTCGCGTGGAATATAAATCGGTCCACTGGAATGCTCGGTTATATTTACACCATCAAGACTAGCGGCATAACCAATAGTAGAAGTATTGTCGTTTGAAAGAGCGCGATAAAGAATATGGACCTTGCCTCCGAGATCAATAGCAGCGGGATTAAATGTCGCTTTTGATTCCCACTCATGGTTTGGATTAGGCACTATGATGGGATTCTCTTCAGCGCGCTTGAAGTGCCATCGATCTTTCGTATCGCTCGATATGCTTGAGATGAGATCGTCAAGATTAACAGAGGCTGAACAAGTTGTGGTGTCGGTCGCTCCGTAATATATTGTCAAAGTCTTGTCTCTAAGCAATGCACCGGATGGAAAAACTATGTTTGAGACGTGGCCAGAAAGCTCATAAGGCTCTTCGGGTACCATCATTGGACCCTCAGTACGACCAATAATTTTACGCGGATCATTCAAATCTAGAAGCAGAGCCTCAATTCCGAAGAGAGGTCCCCTATCGCCCCCGGGAAAAAAGTTTTGGATATGCGAGTAGATAAGAAGCCAGCCATATTTAGTTTTGATCGGCGTAGCACCAACCTCAACGTGGTCATATTCATTGCGACGCAATTCTTTTATCTCATGCTCATTCATCTTGGGATACCAACTGTCCCAGAACTTTGGAGACCAAAATTCTTGAATGTCATCCGCTTGAGCTACAACCATCTTAGCTGATGCCCCATCAGTATGGGCGCTAAATAAGACAGTTACCTTTCCATTAATCCGTTCTGGAAAGAGAGTCATCGCTTTGGAGTTGAAGGTTGTCACGCGATGCTTCTCTTCAACTTTTTTCAAATCATCTGATACAGCCACAGCTATCCTAATGCCCTCCGGAGCAAATGGGTAAACCGACAGAGCGGTATAGAAAATATAATATCGACCTTCAAAGAAGGTGACCCGCGGGTCCTCACAACCAAATTTTTCCCACTCTTCTTCCGGCACGATAAACTCTTTTCGATCATCGAAATGCAGACCATCCACACTTTTGGCAATACCGATGGTGGATATTTGCCCCGGTTCTCTTAGAGTATCTTTCGCTGAGATTGCCCGATACAAACCATAAATATTTCGACCACGCTTCACCGGAGACATATTGAATGTGGCAGATGCTTCCCAATAATGATCCCAGGTGGGGGCTAAAATAGGATTCTCCTGTGATCGCTTTACTACGAACATATATGTTTACGCTACTTTAGCAGACCTCATTAAAAGTGTGGTGTGCTCATTCTTCATAAGCTTACTGACGAAATCGTGCAGATTAGCAGAGGCCACGCCGATATGTTTATCGCCACCACCGTAATAGATAAAGAGTGTGTCATCTTTGACAACAGCACCGGAAACATAGATGATGCCCGGTTTCCAGTCGTTCTCATACCATTCATCAGGCTCGAGTATTGGGTAACGCGAGCGGTAAAGAATTTTTCTCGGATCTTTGGGATCCAGAAGCAGAACTCCGAGCTTGTAACGACCTGGGTCATCTTTGTCCATGGCATGGTAGAAAACAAGCCAGCCATATTTAGTTTTGACAGGCGGCGGTCCGACACTACGAGTACGGTTGTGCCAGGCTAGCTCTCTATCTGGTAAAAGTTGAGGATCCGGACTGTCCAAGACAAGCGGCTCACCGAGATTAAGATCATCCAAATATTCAACGCGCACCTGTGCTGGATTGACATCATAGAGGTTGTGAAGAATGGCATACTTACCGTCTATTTTCTCTGGGAAAAGCACCCAGTTTTTATGTCTTTCGTTAGAAGGAGAGAGGTAAACCACGCGTCGCCAGTTCCATCTACCGGCTTCAAGATCTTTCTCATTGATAGAGGTCAGTCCAACTCTGATGGAATACCAGCCATTAAAGATATTAAATGTTAGATAGACTCGTCCATCGATTTTTACAGCCCTTGGGTCCTCACAGCCACCCCAACCACCACCAGAAACATAGAGGGCTCTGTCATAGTGAAGTCTGGCCGGAGAAGTGTAAGGATGATGATTCGCTGATTCTTCCTTAGTTTCTGGCATATAAACGGGATGAGGATGTCGTTTGTCGAAATGAATACCATCCCTACTTGAAGCATAGCCTATACGGGAAACACCATCGGAACCAAGAGCGCGATAGAAGAGATGAACACGTCCTCCATGGATAACTGCTCCAGGGTTAAAGACTGCTTCCGACTCCCAGTAAGAACCAGAGGTCGGACTGATAACAGGATTATGGACGGACCTACGAAGATCTAGAGCTCTGGGCTTTTTCTTGGAGCCCCTAACCTTCCTTTTTTGTGTCTTTTTTGAAACAACTTTTTTCTTCGCAGACTTTCTCGCAATTTTCTTAGAAATCTTTTTTGGTTTCTTTTTGGTTACTTTTTCCACCGCCTTTGGCGGGGTCCCGCTTTTAGCGGTGATCTTTTTCTTAAGTGCGGCCATATTTGTCTTTAATTCTTACGATATCTTCTTCGCTAAACTTGCCTCTTGAAATTTCCAGTACTTCTACGTCACCAGTTGGGGCAGCTATTCTATGCTCGACTTCTGGCAGGATTTCGAACTCATCACCCGGCTTAGCCTGTACCGTCTTGTCCCCCACCATGATATCCGGATCTCCAGAAAGCACTTTCCAGAATTCATCTCGGTTGTGATGCTTTTGCAAACTGAAACTTTCCCCCTTCTTAATAAAAAGAATTTTTACCGTATCTTTCTCATTCTCTATAAACTCTCGAAACCATCCCCAAGGTCGCTCTTCGGTGAAAGGTTTTAGTTTCTCCATCCCGTTATTATAACATTCGCAATGTTACTCCAAAAGCTCTTGGATGACCTTTTTGGTCTCCTCTGGGCCCTTTACTGACTTACATTCTCCAGCCACAGTAAGTGCTGGGGCATCATTGCCATCTGGATAGAGCTCATCCCCGACATAAAGCAGTTTATCGTTCGGCAAATTAAGATGTTTTAGAAGCTCGCGAAGGCCATAAGCTTTGTCTATCCCACGCCTTGTGACATCTATAGATGTGGTTCCTCCGATATGAGAAGCGAAGTCTGGCAAATATTTTTTAAGTATCGACACCATTTCCTCGCGTTTCTCGTGATCTTTGTCCCAAGCCTCCTTTATTTCAATCGGCGCATTTTGACCAAAGGCAGAGAAAGTAATTTGCGAACCACGATCTTCGATAATATCGCCATAAACATGCTCAGGTATTTTGAACCCCACTTCTTCAAACATTTTATTAAACGCTGCATATATTTCTTCCTTTTCTTTGGTGGTCAAAGCGTTAACTGGCGGGCACTGCCACGCACCTCCTTTATAAGTACAGATAGTCGTGCCGTTAGTTGGTAGAAGATAAAGATTTTTAAGCAACTCGGCGTCTTTAATTAGATGCGCGAGAATTTGAGTTTCAAACTGCTTCATAGAGGCACCGGAGATTATCGCTACTTTGTACTTTTCCATCAATTTATTGACGAGATCAGACATATCTGAATCTACCAAAGGACTGTCCTCGAGCGGCGACTTACTCACCGTAAGTGTCCCATCAATATCAAAGGCGACTAAATCAAACTTCTTCATCATATTGAAGGGCCAAGAGTCGCCTTGGCAAACCCGACAGAGAAAGCGCGACACCAGATCCAGACTTCATTGTAGTCTTCGAGATTAATATTGGCCGGTACTTCATAGTTCTGCGAGCCGATGTTACCCTTGAGCTTGCTTATCTCTGAACCTTCGACATACTCCCCGTCTTTACCAAAACCAACAAAAAGATCTGGACCATTAGCTACATCAAAGTTCTCTTCAAATCTCACAATATACTTCTCGCCCACCTGTATGACATTCACGTTGCCTGAGCCGTAGTGGATCCTGTCAAAGCCAGAGAATGATCCACGCAATGCAAGCACCGGCTGCACTCCCTCTGATTCAGCTGTGATATTAAATTCTTCAGATACTCTCTTATCGATAAAGAATGGCGAGATAAGCCAATAGCCAATACTGATAATCACCAACCCCACAATTGCAATCAATAGTTTTTTCATACTAAAAGAATATACCTAGAAGGGCTAAAAGAGAAGTTGGATTTTATAGCTGGCTTTCCAATTCCTCAGGCACATTTATAAGTCCTTCACCTTGATAACCAATTTTGATCCCGTGAGCTACAGAACCAAACAAGAGAGAGATGGTCTTTTCTATTTCAACTGGAGTTGATTCATACCTGTTTCCTTTAAAGGTTATTGGGAACCCGCCGTTCGCAAATATTAAGTTTCCACTCTCAATATCATCGTGAGCATTTGAACTTGTCCTCAACTTTGAAACTGGAAATTCCCTATCCGAAGAAGATAAGCTGATGAAATGAATACTCTGAGATAATTGCGAGAGTTCCTCTTCAGAAATAATCTGGGCGCCAGTAGCTCCAATAACTACTCCGGGCTTTACTTCGTTTATTAAATCTACTATTGAGCTGTAATCATCTTTATCGTATCCAGCCATTCCAAAATTATTTTCAGTAAGAATTTGTCTCATTGATTCTCCTATTGGACCTAACCCAATGAGAAGAAACTTAGGATTAACAAGATCATATTTTTGGGTATGCTCAACAATTCTCTCAAAACATAATCGGGCGATTAAGGGACTTTCTTGAGTAAGTTTAGTTTTGGAACGAGCAACATTAACAATTGGAAACTTATGCTTGAGATTCTCTAATTTTCTAAACCCAGAAGATGTCTGTTCTACTGCAAATAGAACATTGTCATAGTTTTCTGCAAATACGTTTATGAGTTCTGCTCCATCATCCAGAATAATAACTTTCTCGTTAGAAAACTTAGAGCGTAAAGCTAGACAATTATTTCTATGTTCTTCGTCAAAAGGTTTGCCTAAAAAGGCTGGTTGAAGAGCTTGTATACCCAACGCTTTTAAATCTTCTATAACACTTTTATTGCTAGAGTAAATCTTTCCAAGAGCGTGGATGTTTTCTGGTTTAACTCCAAGCTCAATAAAACCGTTATACATCTCTATCTGTGGCTCCAGAAGATGTTGGCAAGAAACTATACGAATATCATCAATAGAACCAGCCACACTTTTGTAGTGTTCAATGACCTTACGAAGAATGGGGTACTCGTAGTTCATATTTTCTCAAGATTATACACATCTAGAGCCACCTCTTCGTATGGATGGACTTTTTTGATTGTAGAAATAACAGACTTAACCAGACCGTCTTCGCAAGTAACTTCTATTCTCTCTTCTTCTACTGACTCCAATTCGCCCACCTTACCTATATGAGGATTAGCTCCTTCTTCGGGCTTAAAACGACCTGTTCCAGTTGTAGAGAATGAGCAGAAAGAATATTTTCCAAGTTTTCCCGCTCCTACCTTACCTATGGCTTCTCGCACTTGATCAGTATGAGAAAGTGGAACATATACAACAATCTTTTTCATGGGGTGCCTACAGGGAATCGAACCCTGATTGCGAGCTCCACAAGCTCGAGTGTTAACCGTTACACCATAGGCACCATCAGCGACTACTCTATCATAAAACCGCCTCTTCTAGCTCTATTCCAGCTTTTGGAGGAGCGATATTAAATCTTAACCTACCAATAATCTGACCTCTCTCCGTTTTCACATCCACCCGCCATTTCCCAGGAAAGAGATTGTCTTTCTTTGAAAAACCACGATAACCCTCTCCTCTCCCTCCTTTGATCGGGAAAGTAATTTTAGTAGCACTCACCCACTTGCCCATGGCGTCATCGAAATACTGCCACTCATGAATAATCCTAGTATCCAAATCTGTTGGAGCAAAAACGGAGCTAAAAATATAGAGACTTGCCCCTGCTTCTGGGTGAACAATTTCGGGGGAAAATGGCAGTGACTCATACCACTCCTTTTCTTCCCCAACCACCTTATAACTCTCTCCCATCTTCTCTATAGAGTAGTAGACGCCAGCCTCTTTTAAAGCAAGAGGAATCGGTGGAATCAGATTTGAGAAATATAAAATATTAACAATAATAAAGATGGAGAAAATAGATTTCCTAAGACTCTCTTTGTTCTCTTCATATTGCCTCGACGCCACTCTAAGCAAAATCCAGAAAAAAAGAGAGATAAAGAGCAGACTGACAACACCACTCAACATGAAGACAAGAGCCCCCATGGTCTTCAGAAGTACTGGGACAAAAAAGATAGCGAAAGAGAAGATGGCAACAAAATAAACGGAGACCTGAAAGGTTAGTCTTTGGTAATGTTCTCTGAAAAATTCATTCCCAATGAGAAGGAGAAATAGAATGAGTATAAAGAGTCCACTCAATGACCAAGTAGCACTTCTGGTGTAGAAGATAAAGAAGGCGCTGAAAAGACCACCGAATGCAAATTGGATAAAGAGAGGTAGGAAATTCTGCAAACTGACAAAAAAACTTTTTTGAGGAGGATGCTCGTTATAGTAATTTAAGAGTACAATTCCCCCTCCAGACATCACTAAATAAGAGAGGATGGTGACATTTTCAAAGAGAAGATCAATTCTCTGTAAGGTCAAACTGTCGAAAATAAAACCGAGGACCAGGGCAAAGGACGAGACACGCCCTTCGTATCTCTCATAGAACGTTTCCGCTTTTTGTAATAAAGATTCCATATTGGTTTACACTGAGCTTGCTTGCGGTGAGCTTGTCGAACCTGTCGAAGTGTGCGCAGGAGAGGACTTGAACCTCCACGCCCGTGAGGGCATAGCCACCTCAAGGCTACGTGTATACCGTTTCACCACCTGCGCAAATATTTGTCAAGTAGAGCGAGTTATATGCTTTACGGACAGTCCTATACTATCGAAAACTTTAGTCATTTTCAACTTTTTTCTAGAAAGACAAACTACTCTGGATGAATGATACATGCGTTTAAGAAGCTTGATTGAATCGGCTTTTGCATATTTTAACTGTTCTGTAATCCCTCTTCCATCTTTTGCAATATGACCTCTGATTCCCAGATCATTGTAGATCTTATTTTGCAACCATGAAATAAACTTCGGACTCGCTGACGCAAACCCAGTATAGAACATGAAGCTTGATTTCCATCTAGGATCCCAGTATGAATAAAAACATCCATCTCCATCAAAACAGCCTCGTAGAAAATCGAAGAAATATTGGTCCGGAACTTTAATTTTTCCTATTGTTTTAGACTTCGCCGGCGTAAATCCAATGGACACAAGAAAATCATAGAAAATACGATTTTTAATTTGAACCCTTAAACCAGTCTTACCGTAGCCAGATGTCTTGTTACCTATTTTTAATTTCAAGCCGACACAATAATTAAAATTATCCAGCTGTTCTCTATCTTTGGAAGTTAGATCGACCAATGTGGTGTACCGAGCGATACATCCATCAGTAGCCAGTAAACCTATGGCGTAAGCCAGATTAGCTGACCATCTAGTATTTATAAGTTCTTTGGGTTTTGGCCCCCTACTTACTCCAAGCATTATTTAATTATAAAGCCTCAAAGATATAGCGTCTACCTATTTATCCACATAGAAACTAGGTTAATTAAACTTATCGCGAGGCTAAAAAATTACTTTGCTTCTACAGTTTCTTCAACCACTTCTATATCTTTCGCCATTCTCTCATTTCTCATCTGACGGCTGATTTCTTTGGCCGCTTTTTCTCTAATATGATAAAGCTTGGCACGACGAACCTTGGAGCGCTTGACTACTTCAACCTTTTCGATCACAGGAGAATAGAGTGGGAAAATTTTTTCTACTCCTACTCCAGAAGACATACGGCGGACCGTGAAAGTGGCCCCCGCTTCCTTGCCGTGTTTACGGGCAAGTACCAGACCCTCAAAAGCTTGCAGGCGGGTCTTACCCTTCTCAACAATTTTCTGCCAGACACGCACAGTATCCCCCGCGCGGAGCTCGAGTTTCTGCCTTTCTTCGATATTAACTGGACTTATGACCCTATTCATTAGGAGACCAATCTAACACAGTATCTGTCTCAAGACAAACTATCCAAGTTAACTTGTATTTTGTGAGTATTGCCATGTTTCAAAAGCCCCAGATAAGAAGTCCTCGATTCTTTAGAAGAAATTTGGGAAAGATTTTTGAACATTCTTCTCTTGGTTGTCGTTCTTAAGATTCTGTGAATTGGAAAGTGGACCCACCCTAGAAAATCTATTCCGGAAGCAAAGGTTTTAATGAAAACTTTGTCTGGATGAAGTGAGAGTTTAAGCTTCTCGTTCAGAAAATGTACGATATATCGTACATTTTCTAGTAGAGCATTTTTGTCCGATGAGAGAATCACGAAATCATCAGCATATCTGATGTAGTATTTCACTTTAAGATTATGTTTCATAAATTGATCGAATTCATTCATATAGATGTTCACCAGAAGTTGCGAGGTGAGATTACCCAGAGGCAAGCCCTTACCTGGTTCGGTTGAGTGGAAACTTTTGATGACTGTTTTCAATAAACTGATGGTGTTTGCATTATAAATATGCTTCTTTAGAATTTCTATCAAAATACCGTGATCAATATTGGCAAAGAATTTCTTGATATCGCACTTCAATACCCAGCATTGTTTGGTGTTGTTCTTGCTTCCTTTCCAGAAATATCTTTGGAATTGTCTCATTGCTTTGTGCGTGCCTTTATTTAGACGACAAGAGTATGAATCATGGATGAATATTTTATCAAAGTACGGATACATCACTCGATAGACTGCGTGGTGAAGAAGCCTGTCTCTGACACTAGCTTTGTGGATGTTTCTTGGTTTAGGATCAGAAATATTAAAGGCATGATAACCGCCGTGGATGTAGGTTCTATTCTTAAGATCTGTGTGCAGGGAAAGAATATTATCCATCAGTCTTAACTGAAACTCTTGGACGTCTTTTTTATTTCGTTTTCCTTTCAGAAATTCTTTCCAAGCTTCGAGAAGATTTTCGAGCGAGATGATATTATCATAGATATGAATACACCTGTTAGAACCCCCCCCCGCACGGATTTTGCCGATTATCGGTCATGCGCTTTCAGTATACAAGCTCTGGCATGGTTACAGGAATGATTTCCCAAAGAGTTTACGCTACACGTTAGGTGAGAAGATAGACACGACATTTATCAACATCTTGGAATATCTTTTTGTCGCAAGCTACCAGAGCAAGAGCGAGAAATTACCGACCATACTCATCGCCATAAGGAAGACGGACGTGTTAAAATTTTTCTTGCTTGTCTCCTGGGAATTGAGAGCCTTTGATAACAAAAAATATATCCTCATTTCTGAGAAAGTAGACGAACTGGGACGCATGGTTGGAGGCTGGAAGAAAGGATTAGAATCAAAAACTCCCCAAGCATAATACTTGAGGAGAACTTTGATAGTTTCGAGAGAGAACACCCGATTACCGGTGTTCCACCTGTTGTCGTTGCGGTTGTACGTGTTGACGTTCCACTTGCGGTTGTCGGCGTTCCAGTTCACGTTCACCACGTAGGAGCCCTCTCGTATCCAAGATCGTCTAAACCACCATCCTTAGAATATTCTCCGGATTGAATCTTATTCGGGACATATAAGTCCTCTGACCAAGAATACCAACTGATCTAAGTTTTTATAGAAAGATAAGAATACATGCTTCTTTAAGCCTTGGCCGAAAGAATTCTAGCAATCTTATTTTCAAAATCCCCGCGCCCAAGCCTTAACCGGAGCGCTACCGGAAATTTCTGTTTCAGTATAACAAAAAGACCCCCGGGCTCAGTGACAAAGTGTCAAAGAGTCCGAGGGTCCAGTTCCGCTTTCGCGGAGCTGAGATACAAAGTATCTCAGTTGGCGAGAGAGAACACCCGATTACCGGTGAACCACCCGTCGTCGTCGCGGTCGCACGTGCCGACGTACCACTCGCGGTCGTCGGCGTACCAGTGCACGTCCACCACGTAGGAGCCCACGTAGAAGAGGTTGGCGTAACCGTTGGCGATCAACGCACCCTCCTCTCCGTTCGGCTGCATCGCGATAAGACCGGCGATGATGGCCGAGACAGCCCTCTCGTCGAAGAGATGATTGACTGGAAGTCCAGCCTCGATCTTCTCGTCGGAGAGGTCGCGCATGAGCTCGGCGCTCGCGATCTTGTGGGTCGTTCCCGCCTCGCTCGGCTTGGCCTTCGCCACGACTCGCGTCCGGAAATCGTCCCAGACATAGAGTCCTGAGCGCGTCCGGTAGAACGCGTCGGGATCGTGCCGCTCGGCGAGAGTGACAGTCACCGAACCGCGTGGCGCGAGAACCATTGCGGCCTCTACGCGCTTGCGGATGGTAGCGACCATCTCGTCGGCAACAGCATCGCCGTTCTCCTCGAGCAACTTCTGCACGGGTTCGCTCTGGAGTCCGCTCTTGCGCAAACGCGCGGCAAGCAGTTCCTGAAACTTCCCGATCTGTCCGGAGGTGATTTCTGTCGTGGACGGAGTCATGGTTTTGTTGGCCATGGTGTCGTCTCCTTTGTGATGAACATGCTTGGAACCGCCAAGCCGGTCACGGGCATACATACCCGTATCTTTTTTAATTATAGCATACTGAATAGATCTTTGTCAAGGACTTCTAACTCCTCGCTTTATGGCTCTAAATAAGGCTTCTTATGGCTTTTTGGAAATCTGCTGGGTAGTTGGCTAACACCGAGTGTTGACCACCTGATACATCCTTAAAAGTAATTTGACGAGAATGGAGTGCAAGACGCTCGAAACCGAGTAGTGGTGGCTTGTTACGCGCGTAGAGTTTATCGGAAACAACTGGATGATGAAGTGCTTGGAAATGGACGCGGATCTGATGAGTTCTGCCAGTTTTCGGTTTCGCTTCGATAAAAGTAACGCTTTTGTCACTTGCCCGTTTGATGACTTGAAAATAGGTTATCGCTTTGCGTAATTCCCCTCTTGCGCCGCGTCCGGCAGATCTTTTGCGAAAGTTACTAACACTTCTGCCGATAGGAAGATTGATAGTGCCGCGATCATCTTTCAGATTGCCATAGATAAAGAGATGATAAATTTTTTCTATCTCTCTATTTTGAAATTGCTTCTTGAGACACTCGTGTCCTTCCTTAGTTTTTGCTAGAAGTAATATTCCAGAAGTATCGCGGTCAATACGATGCACCACTCCTGCTCTCTCTATTAATTCTCCGCTAGTCTTCTCCCCGCCCGAACGACCGTTCGGTCGGGCGGGTATAGACTCACCCACATCTTTCGAATCAGGATAAGCTCCAGCAAACCACTCGGAAACGCTAGGTTCTACCGTGCGACCATCCGGATGCACTACTAAGCCTGCTGGTTTATTTATCACCAAGATGTCATTGTCCTCGTAGAGAATATTTTTAGATAAATCAGTCATGATAATGTGAGCACGAGAGGATTTGAACCTCCACGAGATTGCTCTCACTGGCTCC
>Ga0209542_10013107_pt1 | contig 14368 bp, 18 predicted proteins | sample RifCSPhighO2_01_FD_184028 | JGI IMG/M metagenome (GOLD analysis project Ga0209542, IMG submission 184028) | Soil microbial communities from Rifle, Colorado - Rifle CSP2_plank highO2_0.1 (SPAdes) (version 2) | ecosystem: Environmental > Terrestrial > Deep subsurface > Rock core/Sediment ...
GAGGGAAACGCCGAAGCCGTTGACTTCCGCGGTCCGGCCGAGGGGCAAAACCTGCAACTGGTCGGGGCGGAGCCGGCCCCGCACCATTTCCGCGGTTGCGGGCGTCATCAGGTAGCGGTTGGTCTGGCTGATTCTAGCATGGTCCGAGTGCGCGTGGCTGATGACAATCGTCTCGTTGCGTTTCTTGCACGCGTCCACGAACAACCGGTTCGAATCCGCGTGCACGCACACCCCGTTCTGGCCGAAGACATCCATCGCAGTAATAAGGCGTTCGAGGTATTTAAACCAACCGCCGGGCAATGATGGCATTTAAGCCAGCCATACCGCCAATAAAAAGGTATAAATATCCATTTAAGCAAGATAATAGTGGGGTCGGATTGGGACACACGCTTGATGCAGAGTTTAGCTACTTTTTATCCACTGATTTATCCGAGTATAAGGATGGCGAATGGATCGCCATATACAACAAGAAAATTATTTCGCACGGCGAAAAGTTGAAGAAAGTTGTGGAAGCGACAAAGAAGAGCGGCGTTCCTCTCACAAAAGTGTTGCTGTCAAAAGTTAAGAAAACGGCCAGCTATTTGTGAGAATATGACGCTCACTTATCGATGCACGCACACCGAGTTCTTTAAGGGCATCGTCGTCAAACGCCCGCCCATGCCCGTCACGCTCATAGGGAAAAGCGAAAAAATGAATTTTACCTCGGTGCTGGACAGTGGCTCGGATTTTATCCTGTTGCCCCGGGAAGTCGCTGACATGCTTGGACTCGAATATGACGAAAGTGAAAGGGAAGAAGGCAATACCTACACGGGCAGCCGCATCGTAACGACCCGGTCGGCTGTGCGCGTGCTTATACAAAAAGGCCGCGAAAAATACTCGTGGAATGCCATTGTGCCATCAACCTAGGCAGAGAATCCAAAGACGAAGAAATAATCTTTGGTTCCAGCTTTTTTGAAAAAGTAAAGATAACCTTTGACTATCCTCGGAATAAATTTGAACTAAAGCGGGGGACGACCACGTTAGACCGGGAAATGGGGCGTTGAAGATAGGAATAAATAGGCGAATACCCTACTAGTTTGGAGTATGGCGGAAACCCTGTTCTTGGCTGACCCGCTCTTGGAGCGGTTGGAGACCGTGCGCGAGCAGGTCCAGCGGAGGCCCTGGCGGGAGTTGTCCCGGGAGGCCTTCGTCTACCACTTGCGGCAAGGCGTCGAGGGTTTGGAGGGAATCGCCGCGCAACTGGAGGCCCTGCGGGCCGCGTTCCAGGAAAAGCCGTTGCCCCACCAGCCGGACCTCGCCGAACACCTGCGGGAACTGAATGCCACGCTCGTGGTGTTCAAGCGCAACCTCAAACTCGAGGAAGCCAAGCCATTGAACGTTTCCGGGCATTCCAGGCTGTCCGAGTCCCGGGAGCAGCCCGAACTCTATGCCTCGCTGGAGGACAAGCTCGCGGCCCTGCTCACGAAGACCGTGTTCCTCTGCGAGCGCATCAACCTGCACGGCCGGAGGCAAGCCGATTTTTCGCCCGCGTTGAAGGGCGCGCCGAAGGGCATGCTGGTCTTGCTCGAGCAGAAGGAGGCCGAGTTGGAGGAGACCCGTAAGAAGTTCTTGGACTTGCGGGGGAAAAGCTTTTTCGGCGCCGGGGAGACCGCGGCCGGCCTCGAACGCGAGTTGATGGAGTTGAACGCGCGCCTGCAAACCGAGCGCGCCCTCCTGCAAAAGGACTTGGAGTCTTCCAACCGCGAAATCAATTCGCTGCTGGACCGGCAGCTCGAATTCGACCGGAAACTGCAGTCCCTCAACGACGTTTACGCGGAGCACGCCGCGAAGTCCTTGGAGCTCACCGCCCTCCTCAAGCAGGAGAGCGGGTATGCCCGGAGGGCCTTGCTGGACGCCGAACAGGACCTGGCACGCCAGCGTTCCACTTATTCCAGGGGACTCCTGGGAGTCGAGGAAGCCAAGCTCGCGGCCCGGAAGGAGGGACGGGCTGAGAACGCCCAGGAACTCGAGCGCCTGCGCCTGGAAGTCAGGGACAAGAACCAGTTGTTGAAGGACTTCCGTGAGATGGTGGACGAACGGGAAAGCGAGCTGGCAAAGCTCAAGGAAAAGCGCGTTAAATGAATTTGAAGCCCTGACCGGCTTCCTCTTCTTCTTCGTCTTCTTCGCCGGCTTCCCCTGCCACGGGCTCGGCTTCGCCGGGAAACAACTGGCGCAGGATTTTCTTGACCCACTTTTGGGCGAGCTCGTCTCTATCCCATTCGTCGTCGAGCTTGGAGACCGCTTTCAGGATGCGCGCCTTCCCATCCATTTCCAGGGAGACGAGTTTTTCGAGCAAAACCTTGTGTTCAACGCGTGGACGGCGGTAGACGACGAAGACGAAGTAGAGGTCGTAGCCCGGGTTTTCCCCCACCCACACCGGGATGTCAAGGACCTGGGGCAGCTTTTGCTCGACGACCTCGACGTTGATGATTTCCTTTTCCAGGGCCGCGCGGACCTCTTTATGGATGTCCAACGCGGAGTCCTCGCTTGAAACCAGGGCCAACCGCATTGCCTAGCCCCCGATGGACTGCTTTTCCCCGACCCAGTACCACAAGGTGTAGGGCGCTGGCTTGCCGTCCCTTGAAACCGAGACCAAGAGCTTGGTGGGCTCCTGCAGGGGCGCGGCCAGGGGCCGGTCCACCTTGACCACCTTTATTCCCTGGTCTTCGACCAAGGCCTTGCCGGAATCCAACCGCTCACCGCCGAGGAACACTTCAAACGCGTATTCCACGGCCTTGCCCTCGTGGTTGGCGACGACGAAGGAAAACGAGAGGCTGCCCGCCTTTACTTCGGGGTCCTGCTTGAAGTAGACTTCGGTGAAGCCCTCGGACGTGCGGGGGTTGGCCAACGAGTAAAAGAACAAGCCCACGATGACGGCCAGGGCCGCCAGCAACGAGTAGAAGACCATGCGGTCATCCAGGTGAGGCATACGCCTAAATTGCTGCAAAAGTATTTAATATACGTTTTCCCTACATATGGGTGGTTTTATGCCCTTGGACGACCCCCAACCCTATGGCCCGCAAGCCTATGGCTATGCCCAGCAACCCGAGGCCGGCGGCGGGGCCGCGGACCAGGCCAAGAAACTCGTGCCCCTGCTCGTCGTGCTCCTCCTGGTGGCAGGCGGGGGGTATTTCGCCTACGACTACTTCGTGGGCAGCATCCAAAAGGTCTCGTTTTCCGTGAAAAACAGCGAGAACGAGGCCATCAACAACGCGACCCTCCGCGTCTACGCGAACGGCCAAGCCAATCCCCTGGCGACCTTCACGGGCGCGAAAACCCTGGAATTGAAGCGCGGCGATTACGCGTACGAGGTGGCTGCCTCTGGTTACAAGCCCATGAAAGGCGTGCCCTTCGCGGTGACGCCGGGGGAGAACAACGTTTTCGTCGAGCTGTCGAAGAACATCGACGTGGACCTCGACCTCGAACTGCCCGCCACCCTGGTCGTGGGGCAGACCCTGCAAGGCAAAATCAAGTTGAAGAACAAGAAGCCCGCCCCCGAAACCATTGACTTCGTGTTCGAGGGCGTGCTTGCGCCGGACACGCTCACCATCTTGTTCGACCCCATCACCTTGGGCGGCAACTCCTCGGACGAAATCCCGTTGACCATCAGCGTCAAGGAAGGCGCGGACAAGAAGAAGCTCGGCAAGGACAAGAAGGGCAGCGTCCGGGTGAAGTACACGCGGGAGAAAAAGGACGTCGTGTTGAGCCTCATCGAATTCGACCCCTCCAAGGTCACGGTCAACGTCTCGCGCCTCGACTACGGGAAGGTGAACGCCGGCGACGTCAAGGAAAAAGAGGTCAAGGTAAGCAACAACAACAAGGACTTCGACTTGAAGGACGTCAGGGTTTCCCTGGAGGACATCCGCACCCAGAACAACCCCGCGGAGGTTGTCAGGCAATGGTTCACGTTCTTTCCCGAGACCGTGGACTCCATCGGCTATGGCTCGAAGTCCGCGGAAACCATTAACCTGCGCATTGAAGTCCCAAGCAATGCCGCAAACGACAAAATCAATGCCCGCATGCAGTTGAAGACCGATTACTGGGAGAAGTCCTTGAACGTGGAACTGGATGTCGAAGGCAAGGCCGTGGCCTTGGTCTTGGAGGGGGTCGCGGACAAGTTCGTGTTGTCCAAGGACCCGACCACGGGCAAGTACGAGACCGAGACCGACACCATTGAACTGGCGAACAAGGGGGACGTGGACGTGCAAAGCGTGAGCGTCGCCTTGGACTCCGTGAAATGCGACAGTTCCTGGGCCTCCATCGAGGGCTTGAAGAGCTTTGACTCCATCGCGCCCGGCCGAAAAGAGAAGGACACGCGCCTCCTGGTCACGGCCCCCAAGCAGACGCCCAAGGACTTCATCCAGACCTGTTTGCTGCTCATCCGTTACTCGGATGCCTTCAACCCCTTGGAGCGGAAGACCATCCAGAAGACCTTCGACATCCGCACCGAGTGAGGTTCCGGGCCCGCGTCGGGCCTGGCTTATTTTGCCCACGCGCACTGCTGGGCCACGCACCGGATGGTGGGGGCTTCCGCGCGTTCAAGGGGGCAGTACACGACGCGCTCCCCGCAACCGCCGGCGAAAAAGCCGTTCACTTTTCCTTCCAGGGCCTCGGCCTCGTCGATGTTCACGAGTTCGTCGAAAACGGTTTGGCAACCGGTTACCGGGTCGAGTTGGGCCACCGTGACCGGGAAGCAGTCATCCGAGGACCGGCAGGAACGGTGTTGCGCGGCGAACTCCTGGGCCGCTGAGAGCCTGGCGGAACAGGCCGTGGCGTCCACGGCCGGTGGAGGTTGCGCCACGGGGGCTTGCCCTTGGGGGGCCCACACGAACCAGTAGTAAGCCAGGGCCATCACCAGCAACGCCAACCAGAGCTTGCCCTGCATGGCGAGAATAAGCGGTTAACTCCTTAAATTCGTTTGGGTGGCGGCTTCGTCGACGTAGGAGGTCGTCTTACCCTGCCGGTATTCGGTCCAGGTCTTTTCCCGGCATTCCTGGTACAAGCCCTCTTCTTCCTTGGCGACCTCGCGTATTTTTTCGCACAAGGCGATGTCACCCGTGTCGTGGGCCACGTTGTAATAGCAGACTATGGAAGCAAGGGGCAGGTAGTACTTGCACTGGCTTGGGTCCTTGCGTTGCATGGCAACTTTCCACAGGCAGATGTCCGTGTCCTCCTCCGCATAATGGCAGAGGTCGGCCGGCAGGTTCTTGGCCAGGATCCATTCCACGATGCAGCGGTGGGTGTCGCAGGTCTCGCGCATCTCGTTGTAGAGTTCCTGGGGGAGCGTGAAAAAGTTCACGATGCCTTGCCCACGGGCCGCTTCTTTCACGCGTTGCTCGCAGTCGTAGACGATTGCGCGCGTGAGGGCGGTTTCCTCCGACGCATACACGTACTCAAGCCTTCCCGAGAGAATCATGGGCGCGAAGTCCGCGCACAACTCGGTGTATCTCCCGTTGTTGCCGCCTTCCTGCATGGGCTTCACGCCCACGCCGGCAAGGCAGTTCATTTGCGTCTTGGGCGACGACCAGTTGTTGCGGAGGCAGTCCACGGCCAAGGCGTCGTATTGGTCTTTGACGATGACGCCGCCAAACCCCCCAATCACGCAGCCACTCAAGGCCAGCAAAGCAAGCACGGCCAGACAAGCAAGCAAAATCCCGCGCATAACGCCACCGGTGGGCTCCAAAACTAGGGTTCCGATTCCGCGAACCGGTAAAAGTTTCTCTAACCACCTTAAGGGTTGTTCTGGTTAATAACGGTTTCTGTGTTTCTGTAAAGCAGATCACCAAACAAGGATATATCACTGGATAGTGATAGGGGCCAGATGGTTTGATTCAGCAATTATATAAGTTGCAAATAAAGCTCCAGAATTAGTTAGAGACCTCAGAGGGAGCAATTAACCTATAATAGCCACTATTCGTTATATTTATATATTATCTGTTTAACAGATAATAGTATGGAGTTGACAGATAAGCGGCTAGTTTCCCTGCTCTGGATGCTAAAGAACAAGGACAAGACCTGGAGCATTCTGGCGCTCCGCAAGGGCGCGGTCGCCTTGCTGAACAAGAAGGACGACGAGGTTAAATACAAGCAGAAGACGCCCTTCCCGATCATTGACGGGAGATCCCTCACGTACGGCCCCACGTACACCTTTGTAACCAAAGAACTGGAGAAAAACGGCTATGTGGTCAAGGATTCCAAGACCTCCGAGTACCGCGTGGCCAAAGCAAGCGACCTCGTCAAGCTTATTTCGCTGGCCCGGCCGTTCAGCGGGCTAGATACCATCGACTATTATAGCCCCCTCGGCTTCACGGCAACCCTGAAGCTCCTCCAGGAAGCCAAACTACCCTATGCCCTCACTGCCTTCGCTGGCGGCGAGCTCTACCACCCCTACGTGAAAACCGACCAAGTTCACGCCTACATCCGGGAAGCCGACGCCGGCCAGTGGGAGAATTACCTGCGCGCCAAGAACTGCCTGCGCGCGACCTCCAAGAGCCAAGCCAATCTCTTCCTCGTGCCCACCCGCATAGAATCCCTCCTCGGGCAGGGCCAAAAGGTCAAGGGATTCCAAGTCGCGCCCGCCCCCATCCTGCTAAGCGACCTCCTGAGCATGGGAGGCCTCGCCGAGGAACAGGGCAGGCTGCTCTTGGAAGAATGGCTGGACAACCGGATGTGAGGCCATGGAAAAACTCATGGTTGAAAAGTCCGACGAACTCCTCTACGAGTTCTTTAAAAACCTCAGTAACAGGGACCAAGCCCGCATCGGCCTCATGGGCGGCTGGGCCGTCCACTACCTCCTCAAAGGCCTGGACGTGGTCCACCTCGGCTCCAGGGACATCGACATCTTCTTCGACCCCAAAAAAGTCAAGCCCGGAACCATTGACGCCAAGCTGGAAAAAATGGGGTTCCACCGCCACTCGACCTTCCGCTGGGTGAAAATCTTCCACAGCGAAACCGAACAAGAACTCCACCCAGAAGAAAGCAAGAAACACCCCATCCACAACCTCTCCTACATCTACTTCGACCTCGCCACCCCCACGCCCTGCCCGCACGCCATGCCCGAACCCCTCCTCAAAAAGGTCTACCAAGGCGAAAAAACGCGCATAAAAGTCAAAGGTGTCCCCATCCTGGTGCCCGCCGCCAAAGTCCTCATCGAAATGAAGCTCAAAGCGGCCCCCGAACGCACGGACGCCTTCAAACGCACGAAAGACGTCGCCGACCTCTACGCCCTCCTAAACAGCCACCCAGAGCTCTGGGTGGTCAAGCAAGGCCAGCGCGCCCGCACCAAAGGCCTCGACCCCAAACTCGTCCGCACCTTCAAGCAAAAACTAGATCGATTCAAAACAGACGGCACCCTCGCTGATGCCGCAGGAATGCTCAGGATAGACCAAAATAGGCTGACTGAACTGCTGGAAAGAATCTGACGCAAGCTAGAAGCTAGAAACAACAAAAATCGCTATTACGCTGCTTATCTAATGAATGACCCCGCGCCAAGAGCACGGGGTATTCACGATAAAATAAAATTAGTCAAAGCACTTTAAGGCAAAAGACTCTGTCATAATAGGCTTGCTGCGCTACCGGCATACATACCTTCCTCCCGAGAAACTATATATACCGAATTAGCGGAACCGAAACCCTCGGTTCAAAGCCACCGGTGGGCACTAGCCCCCTAGTTCAAAGCAAGTTCCTTTGGCCATGTACATGTGTCCCAAGGGGTATATAAAAGTTGCCCTCAAAAGATAACCAAGGCTCAAAAAATTGGCTGGGCATGCCCTTCACTTAACCTAGCAGGGCATTATTGAGCTCCTTGACCTTATTAGGCAATGCCAAGAAATGCAGGAAGAAAAGCCTACTTCCAAGAGAGGAGAATTATTTTTGGGGGGTTGATTTATTTAGGTTTTGTAACTGATTTTACTTATGCGTTTGCACCTTCTTTTGCCTCTTGCCTTGCTTTTAGTTCCACTTGCATTTGCCAAAGAACAAGTCTGCGGGGTCACAAACTACCAGCTCTTGGTTTCAATAGGATACGACTTAAGCCGCATGCCAGATTACACCAAAGCTTTGAATCTTTCCACTGCTTCTCCAACCCCACCGTTTCCAGTTGGCCACGACACAAACCTCTGCTTACAATGGAAAACACGCCTCGAAGCCCAAGGCCTCTCAACAATGGACTTAAACTGCAGTTTTCCTTTTTGGGATAAAAGTCCGACAGAACGCTACGCTGCCGACGCTTTTTGCGTGGTGAAGGAAACACAGTCAGAAAAAGAGTGCATAACCTCTTCCGAATCGCCTTGGTTTGCGAATGAGAATGACAAATACTTGGGTGTTGCCGAAACCGTTTTTGGGGTGTCTGCATCCACAGGAGGCAGTTCCTACGGTTCTGGGGCCATCGTGGTCATAGGGACGACGCAAAACGATTACTTCGGGCGTTTGACTGTGCCTTCCCCAAACAAGTGGTATGAAGTTCCGCTCGACAAATCCAAGAAGTTTTCACAACAATTGATAAATATTGGCGGGCTGTTCTCGTCACCCCGATTTTTCGTAAAGGAATATGGAGGCAACCAAGTTATTTTTGCCTTTGACGAAACCAGCAGCGAAAGGACTGATCGACTTGTGCTCTATACAAATTTGCCAAGCCCACCATTTAGCCGACCCCTTAACTCTTGCGATGGAGGAAACAACGATGTTCTCAACGCTATAAGGTTAGCGCAATGGCAGGGATTTTTGCAATACTACTCGGATTATTTTTTGCAAAAAAGATACCAATGCTTAGCAGGAGCCGTTCCGGGGCTAGATATAAAAGCCTCCACAGCAGGAGACTGCAATGCCTATTGGCCTGAAGCACTAGCGGCTAAAGAACAAGACGGCAATTTCACGATGAATTCTATCGACGTGGAACTTAAAGCCTTCCACCGGCAAAGGAACCTCTTGGAAGATTTTCGAGATGGTGAATTAACTCAATTTGCACGTTTCATCGCCCACGTAAAAACACGCATTGAGGCCAGCGATTTACCCGAAGAATACAAGAATTACCTCGCCAACACGTTTATGGGAAACGAATTCAAGCACGCAACAGACCTCTTTTTAGATTACGGCGAAAAAGTTAGAAATAAGTTAAGCAAAATACGGGAAAGAATCGACGAGCTAGAACTCGAAAAAGGCCGGTTGCTCGAAGAAAAACACCAAAAAGAAGACCAAAATTTCCAAGAAGCACAGAATCAGAAAGTTGTGTGGGCCACCGCATATTTTAGTGTGCTGACTATTGTAATTAGTCTAGTGGTGGGCGCATTACAAACAATTCATACAGTGAGTTGGCAAGATGCTCAGCGCAATGTATTCTCTTGGAATAGCGTGAGAACATTCAGGCCACGATTGGCCAAATGGCGTAAAAAAATCAAGGAATGGTTTAATCGCAATGCTGCAAAGGTGTAGAGGTGATAAACTTCACAATCGTCAGATACGATGCCGAATCAATCATTGATTCGAGGCTCTTTTTGGAAAGAGCTGAGGAAATACACAAACTTCCCAACTATACGAACCGAGAATTTGATGAAAGAGCCTTCCTGCGAGCCGCCCTCGTTTTTGCATGGATTGGTTTTGATGCCATGGTTCGAAGGCAGACGAACCAAACAAACAGCAGGAAATTTTCCATCACTCGATGGCTGCAAACTTTTGACACTGGCGTCCCGCACATCTATAAACCGGCGGCAACAGCCCCCCTACTGAAACAACTCACGACGGGGGCGGCATTTAGTGCCTTCAACGATGTTGAAAAACTTTCCATTTCAAGGGAAATGAGAAATGCCCTAGAACATCCGGAAGAACTCGATACTGTAAAAACGCAACTGTTATATGCTAAGCTAGAACCAGAGATAATCAAAGAAACTCTGAGAATTATGGAATCAATTGGTATCAAGTCTGCGACCATTTACAAATGTGGTTGGCAGCCAGACTTCTTCTCAAAACCAACGCCCTGGAAACACTAAAACGTAGTGTTAGCTAGTAAACTTTAGTTAGGCATTCCAGACTTAGGATAGACTTCAGGAAAACCGCGACCGAAACAGTGTCCAGATTTATTTATTTAAAAAAATTTTCTACATCATCGAAGCTTAAATTTTCGCAATATTGGACTTTACCATTAGCAACCCTTCTATCTAAGTACTGCATGCCTGTGCCATTTATCGCGCATATTCTTTCATAATTAGATTTCTCCAAATTTACCACATACGCAATTATTCTTTCGTTATTATGTGAGCCAGCGACAATTATGCCATCTCCTTTTGGATTAGCAAGCCCTTCCCAATCAAACACCCCCACTTCGTTTACGTTGAGCCAACCTTTAATCTCGCTTATTGCGGCACTTATTTCTTTTTCTGCCCGTCCTTTATCGGCCTCTTCATCAGCGTATGTTTTATCCTTCGTTTCAGATGGGAATAGAAATCCCAGTAGAGCCAGAATAATTAATGCGGCCAAAATATATCGTTTCTTCATTGCTGACCTTAACTTACAGTAATGGAAGTTTTTATAAAATCCTACGCTCTTTCTAACGCTCTCTTAAAACCCCTAAAAATGCCCCTATTAGCATGTGGAAGGTCGTTTCTTTCGTTAGAAGGGGTAAATTAAGAACAAAGATCTTGGAAGCTCTGTCAATCCCTAACAATCCCACCGATTTGGCCAAAAAGCTTAACTCACATAGGCCTACAGTTAGTCAGGCAATAGGGGAATTAGGAAAATATGGCCTTGTCAAGCGTTTGAATCCAAGTGAGAGAAACATCAGTATCTATGGCCTAACCCAGGAAGGTAAGGCTGCATTGAAAAAAATAAAGGAAATGAAGGGCTAATTTTTTTCGGTGCTATTTTCCTCTTTCCCTAGTTCAATAAATAGGGAGGCTCTCCCACCAATATGAATAGTTGGTTTCTCAAGTTTAAACTCCAAATGAGACCGCCAAAATTTGTTTGGCTGTTCAAGTAACACACCAACAACAGCATTTAAAGTGGTCCATGCAGTTATACTGTCTTTTTTGTATTCTTCCAACCCATTTCCTTGAATGATTAGGTTACCTTTGTAGGTGACCTCACCCATATCAAGATTATGGGATACGGCATTGCGAGTGCTATTTATAGGCAAGAAAATTCCTTTGGCAAGGTCTGTATCAATAATCCCAACAGCCTGCAGTAGATTCACTTTTTTAAAGAAACCCAAAAATATAAGAATTTCACTAAATTTTCCTCTTCGACCATTAGAATACTCCTTCAAGCTAGACGGACAGAAATATTCCATCAAAATTTCATCCATTATAAACTCTAAGTACAGGTGGCAAGTTAGAATGATATCTCTTTCTGGCAAGGGGTTTTCCAGATCTTTTAGTAAGTCATAAATCACGGTTTTTGAGGATGCGTCTTTCTTAATCGTTGGCATATCTCCACCCTGTAATAACGTGTGTTAAGTCATTCATTTAAGTCTACCTACCCTTGCTGCGCCCAAAGGCTTCCCCCACCTTAAGTCCGCACTCTACCCCTAAAATAGTTATTTAGAGGAATCGACGTATGCACTGTTCATTGTCACGCTGCAAGCCCAGAATACACACACATTTAAATGCAAGTGGTGACCTATTATACTAGGAGGGATTTCGAATGGAGCCCCATAAAATTACCTGCCTTGACTGTGGCAAAGCCATGCTCGTGCAAAAAAATGGGCAAACCGTAGAAGATACGGTCTGCCTAACACATGGAATCAAATCAATCCAAAGAAATCATTGCCGAACGTGTTGCCCAAACTAAGGCAGAGCACATAAAGTAAATCTGTTGTGTTTAAGATCCCCTAAAAGTGGTTTTAAACACAACCCCACTCCGTTCCTATAACCCATTGCTGCTAATTGAAGAATAATTGACAACTAACCCAACGGCAACCCGCATTCGCCCCGGAAATGCTCCTTACTCCCACATTGCAAGCAAAACCCTGCCTTCGTGGGTTCCCCAGAACCCTTCACGCGCATAAGTTCCCTGGCCTTCTTCTCATCAGCCGCGCGCTTCAAGTAGTCCACAAAACTCAAGTTTTCTGGTGTTCCCTTCACTGCCTCATTGATAAACCCTAATTTGTATAGCAATTCAGTGTGAGCAATCCATTGTGAGCTGATTTGCTTAAGCGCCCCTAATTTGATGTTTGGGTGTGAAGTTGAATCCGCAAGTTTCCACAGCTCACGGAGAATAACCTCATGGTTGATGATGATGCCGGCAAGAAAGTCACTAGGCCGGCTGTTTGAAGTCTCATCCCGAATTCTTGCCTTAATAGCTTCTACATCCCTTTGAATGGTAGAGCGACTAACATCTAATTTTGTAGCTATGGCCGATTGAGAAAATTGTCGGGGAATCAATTGTTTAACTAGCTCCCGGCGGAGCTCTACCTTAAGTTGATCCCCCTTCGCTGGTGCATTTTGACTCATTGGTTTACCCTTGCACGGTTACAATAAAAGCTGGTGCGGATCTTCCAAGTATTTTGGAATTACCGCATAATTCACACGATACGCCATTGTATTCTCTTTCAGCAAGAACCCTATTTTCTTTAAGTGATCCTCAGCAAATTTCAACTTTGTCCGATCCGAACCAACATATTCAGCGAGTTGGTGCCGAAGATCTTGGACAAGAATCTGCTCTACTTCCTTATCTTTGCATGCCTTCATATATGCGATTAGGTCGTTTCGAAATCTGTTGTGAAACATTGAATTCCTCCTTGGGTTAAACATCACGCTTCTAGGTCTCTCCACACAGAACGCCGGCCATTCTTTGGCGGAATCTTTAATCGTCTACCAGAAGAAAGTTTTTCCAGAAGAGCCTGACAAAACACGCAATGCTTTTGACAAGGCGAGTGTACAATTAATTCCTCTAGATGGGATCGCTCTCTCAGGCTTAGGTAATGGGCTTTACCTAGCTCACTCCCGGAAACCTTCATCATGGGCTTCCCCCCGCTAATTCCTCACCTTCACCCGCTGGTGGAGTGGTAGTTTCCAGGCGCTTCTTCTCATAGGTTTCAATAAACTGCTTAAGCTCTGGATTTAGCCGTAAGAGCTTCTCCAGCTGTTGGAGGCTATAAACAGCCCAATTCATTTTACGGCCTCCAGCATGCTCGCCCTATGAGTTAGCGCATATCTGCCCGCTTCATCCCTTTCAAGTAGCTTCCGCTCAATGAGAGCTTTAACAGAACGGCAAACAGACGCACGCACACACGCATACATCTTTAACTGTTCTGCAGAAATAGAACGCATTCTTATGCATCTGCGCTTGTTTGCACTTCTTTCCGGGAAGAAGCATCCGTCAAGCTTATCCTTGAGAATACGTTCAACCAAGTCAGTCTGACGTATAGTAGATGGGCTAGACGCCTTCAAAAAGCCAATAATTTTTCTTTGCTGCCACGATAATTTCGATACACAATACACGGGGATAATCCTCCATGCGTGCAATGCCCCCTGCCTTCAGGTGGCTGCTTACGATAGAGAATGCTCCCCGTTCTCACGATGCCACACCCACTTGGGCTTAAAGACATCGTCAAAAACAGAGAATCTAGGCAATGGCGCTTGCCACATTCTATGCCTAGACCTTTTGTTCTATGGCACTCTGCCCTACATAATTCCGAAAAGCTCGGAATCGCTCTAATTGTTATTAACATATTCTTTAAAGTTATTTATAATGATTTTGTAAGTGTGTTAACAGTTACCCTTTCATTACCTCCCGAACTTTCATTTTTTCTTCGACCGCTTGTTCTACGAGTTTTGATAAAAGGCCTGCAAGCTTGGCAATTGCCTTTTCCATCATTTCCTGGTCATCCACCAGCGCAGCTGGATTTAGGCTTATGCCACAAGACTCGCAGGATACATTCGTGGGCTTATTCTTGGCCTGGCAGCGGAGGCAGACCTTGCTTTCAACCAATCCTTTTGGTTGTACCTGTTCTACTGCCTTCCCGGTCATCGCATCGTATTTGGCGTCGACTTCTTGGTCGGATAGATTAGTGTAAATCCGGCCCATTTGGGACTTGCCTACAATGTGGCCATGGCGAGCTTGCGTAGCGCTTTCCCCCATGGAAAGGACGCAACGGGTATAGCTCCTATGGCGGAAGGTATGAAAACTCACTCGCTTTTTGATTCCTGCCTCTTCCAGGCAAAGCCTCAGCATCTTGCGGGTAGCGGCATAGTTAAGGTGCCTTCCTGTCCGATTGACATCCTCCCCACCCTAAAGGGTGGGGATTCCCTTTGTGTGGGAGAAGTCGGCGAGTGTGCGTTGGAACGCATCGCCTTGGTTGCGGACGTAGGCGCGCATGTGGTTGAGGCCGACGTCGCCG
>Ga0209542_10013113_pt1 | contig 14361 bp, 26 predicted proteins | sample RifCSPhighO2_01_FD_184028 | JGI IMG/M metagenome (GOLD analysis project Ga0209542, IMG submission 184028) | Soil microbial communities from Rifle, Colorado - Rifle CSP2_plank highO2_0.1 (SPAdes) (version 2) | ecosystem: Environmental > Terrestrial > Deep subsurface > Rock core/Sediment ...
TCACCAAGCCCTTTATATCCTTCTTTGTTATTGCTTCCTTTATTTCAGATAATCTTTCAGAATCAAATTTTACCCTGTCCTTCCCTACATTGAACAAAGATTTTGCAATTCTTTTCTGGGTTTTTAGTCTCATTTTATAATCCTTTTTCCAAAACTTTCTTCTTTTCTTCCTTCAGTTTCTTTTCCTTGTCATCTTTGTTTTCTTTTTCATCCTTTTCTAAGTCTTTTTTTGCCTTCTCCTCTTTTCTTACTCTTTTCTTACTCTTTTCTTCCCTCAATTTCTTTTTTGAATCCTGCTTTTCCTTCACTTCTTTTAAGAATTTTTCAACGTCTTTCACATTTAATATCTCAATTTTCAATTCTTTTGCCTTGTTTATTATCTTTAATTTTTTCTTTAATCCAATTTTTGATGAGATAATTATTGGCTGTTTCATATTCTCTAATTCATTTAAATTTGAGATGTGGACAAATGATTTTCCTTTTATATTCCCCCTTGATATTCTGTTTGACCCATATCCAACCCTTGGAACCTTACCTTTTCCGCCTTTTCTTAACCTTAACTTACTTTGAATACCCTTTGGCCTTCTCCATCTGTTCTTTAACTTCTTTAATATTGCCTGTTGTCTCTTGAATTTTGGTTTTTTCATTTTGTTTTCTTTATTATCCATATCCCATCCTGATATACCCTTCTGTCATAACCAGTTCTTCTAGTTGTTTGCTCTATTTTTGAGGCCATCTGACTTACTGAATCTATGTCCACCCCCATTATATTGATTATGTCCCCATCCACTTTTATTTCTATATCTCCGCTGATTTTTGCTTTTCTTGGTTTTTTCTCGCCAAAGAAATTCTTGATTATTAACTCCTTATTCTGAATAGAAACATTCATTGGAAAATGCCCAGAGCATATCTTTAACTGATATTCATACCCTTCATTTACTCCCCGTAAAAGATTCCTTATGTGAGCTTTAAGTGTGTTGAGTATTGTTTTTTCTACTTTTGTTGCATTCTTTGAACTCAGTACCACCATATTATCCTTTATTTCTATCTTTATTCTTGGATGAAATATTTTCCTTTCATTTGATCCTTTTGGACCATTGACTTTTATTATATTGTCCTCTATCTTTACTGTTATTCCTTCAGGAATCTTCAATTTTTCTGATATGTCTGCTTTCATTTTTAATATACATAAGATATTAACCTTCCCCCCAAATCCTTTTCTTTTGCTTTGTAGTGAGTGATTAATCCTTTGTTAGTTGATAAGATTATTATTCCAAAATCCTTGGCTGGCAGGAATCTTTTTTTCATATTTTTCCAACTGATCCTTTTTAGCAGAGAATCTTGGTTTTATCGCTCCGCATTTGTTTATTTTTCCAAGGAGATTTATTTTCAGGTATTTTTTCACTTCACCACCCTCTTCCTTGAAATCTCCTATATACTTATTATCCTTCATTATCTGCAGTACCTGTTTAATTAATTTTGAACTAATACTGACTATGCATTCCTTCTTTCCTGCTTTCTCACAATTTAGAATGTGTGAAAGTACATTGCTTAATGTGTCATTTAGTGTCATTTTACATATATTTTTTGAATCCAAGTCTTTGAGCGTTAAGCCTAAAGCACTGCCTGCATATTCCCAAGCTATACTTTGATATGTGGGCATGGGTCCTGCCGCATAATTTGCATTTCTTTGAACTTTGTCCGAACTCTCTTTTCTTTGGAGCATTATGCTTAATGAACTTCTTTAATTTGGCAGGTTTTGCTGTTAACTGCTTGAATACCTTCTTATACTCACTAGTAGTCATCTTCTTCCTCCTTTTCGGTTATTTTAATATTGAACGTCTTTTTTATGAAATCCATCGATTGCTCCTTGGTTATTTTATGTTTTTTTCCTACTTTGTTTTTGTTTAATCTTCTTTTCACCCTGAATCCCGGCCTTTCTAATGTTACTGCAACTTCCAATCCAATTATCCCTATTTCTGGTATATATTCCACCCCTGGGATATTAAGATATTCTTTTATTCCAAATGAAAGATTTCCGTTTTCGTCGAATTTCTTTATTGCAATTTTATCATAAACTGATTTGAATAATTTCTTTAATAATTCCACTGCTTTTTCACCCCTTAATGTCACTTTTGTTCCTATTGCTAACTTCGGACGAATATTCCATGAGGGGATTCTCCTCATTGTTTTTGTTTTAACAGGTTTTGCCCCGCTAATTTCCTTTAACAACAATACGGCTTTCTCTAACTTATCTCCTGACTCCCCCACCCCAATATTAAGAGTTATCTTCTCTATTCTTATCTCTCGCATTTTATTCATTTTTTATCGACCACAAAAGCAAATTTTCTTAAAGTTTTTATTTTTTTATCATCTATATTTAATTCTATCATATCCTTTTTTTTATCATCAGATGAAGACAGCCCCCCTACCACTCCGTAGCATCCAACATGCTTTCCTCCAGTCAAATAAACAAGAGATCCTTTATCCATCTTCAAATACTTTAGAATTTTTTTATCCTTTAAACTGATTAACAGAGTATCCCCCACTTTGTAATCTTTTTTGTCCGTTATCAAATTGTTTCCGTTATAGAAATTCAATTGCATCTTGTTTTTCTTTAATACTGTTTTACCAATTATCTTCAATGGCTTTGATTCTGCATCCTTTTCATCTATTTTTTTCAAAAAGCATTTTCCTTTTTTGTTGATAAGGAATAAGAAATATTCCTTTGTTTTAGGAATCTCTATTACATCATATATTCCCACAGGAAATCCAATATCCTTTCTTGGGATTTTATCCACCAAGATTTCTTTTTTATTTAATATGTTTTTTACCTCTTTTGTTATTTTTGGATATTTAAGTAATTCTTTAAGGATAGTATTCAATGGCATTGATTCCTCTAACTTGTGAGGTCCAGAACTTGGCCTAGTTATCCACATATTTCTCTTCCTACTTATTGGCCAACTCTTTGGTGCATTTAATCTTTTTAAGTGACTTTTACCCATTTTTCTTTCCTATTTTTCTTTTTTTATCCGTTAGATTTAATTCCAATATTATCAAATTTGATGGATCTATAGGATAGTATGTTTTTGTCCCATCGTTTTTTATATTCTGAATATTTTCTATGTAAACTTTTGATTTTTTAACCAAAACTTTCACTATCTTTCCAGTTTTTTTTCTGAATTGACCCCTTACAATCTTTATTTTATCATCTTTCTTTAATGGAATATTTCTTGTGGAATATTTTTTTATTAATTCTTTTGACAAGTGGGCTGACAAAAATTTCCTCTTTATGCTTAAGGGGGCATTTGTCCTGTATTTTCTCTGCTTTCTTGGCTTTTTGCTTGCCTTCCATGATTTTGAAAATCTTTTTTTCATTTTAAACAATTATTGAAGCAACTTTGCTTATTCCAGGCCACTTTTCCGCTGCTTCTTTTGCTATTGGGCCTTTTAGGATTGTTCCTTTTGGATTTCCCTTGTCATCCTTTAAAACCACTGCTGCATTATCTTCAAATTTAATTCTGGTTCCATCCTTTCTCATATACTCTTTTTTTTGCCTCACTATTACTGCCAATACTGTTTGTTTTTTTGTTCCTGGCTTTCCTTTTACTGTTGATGCATTTACCAAGTCACCGACGCCAGCTGCAGGATACCTTCCCTTTACAGTCTTTGATCCTTTTACTGAAAAAATCTTAATAATTTTAGCACCCGAATTATCACAAACTGGAACCCTTGTTCCTACGGGCAATGATTTTACAATTTTAGCGTTTACTGATTTCATTTTTTATTATCTCAATTATTATGAAGTGTTTAGTCTTTGATAGCGGCCTTGTTTCCTGTATCTTTACTGTATCCCCTATATTCGCATTGATATTTTCTGGATTGTGAACTCTTATTTTTGACCTTCTTTTCTCTTGTCTTTCATATTTTTTTATGAAGTGAATATGTTCTACCCGAATGGTTGCTGTTTTTGATATATCTTTTTTTATCACTTTTCCAACTAGGATACGTCCTCTTGGATTTATTTTTTTCCTGTTATCTTTCTTCATTTTTTATCTTCACATGAGACAGGATTATCCTTTTTGTCCCTTCCCTTGTGTTTAGCGTTATTGTGTTTTTTGTTTGGTCTATCACTTTTCCCTTTAATCCAATCAATGTTTTGTTTTTTGATTCTATTATCTCTACATTGGAGCCTATCATAAGGCTTCTAATCTTTTTTAGGTTCATCTTTGAACGCTTATTGAGTCTTTTGGAAATCCATACTTTACAAGTTCTTTTTTTACTCTCTCTTTATGGTCTCCTTGTAATTCGATTGTTTTTTCTTTTATGGTCCCACCACACGCCAATGCTGACTTTAATCTTTTTGCTATTTCTTTTGTGTTCACGTCCTTTTCGAATCCTTCAATCAAAGTCATTAATTTTCCGAATCTTCTCTTTACAGTTCGAACTGTTATACTTTGGCTTTCCTTTGTTATAGACTCACCGATGCCAAGTTCTTTTGGCAATCCGGTTAACGGATCTATTCCAGTCACGTTTTTTGAATTTCCTCCTTATTTTTCATATATGTTTTGATTCTTGCTATTGTCCTCTTTGTGTGTTTGATTCTTCCCGGATTTTCTATTGAAGTTCCTGAAGATCTTTGGGAATTTATTTTCATTAAATCTCTTTTTAAGTCCTCAAGCTTTGATTTTAATCCCGCTTGATCAAGCTGCTTTAGTTCTTTTTTCTTTACCATCTTTCTCTGTTTTCTTTACAATTTTGATTTCATCTTTTTCCTCAATCTTTATTTCTTTTTCCTCATCTCTTAATTTAATAACATCTGGCAACACCACATCAGGAGTTAGTATATGAACCTTTATTCCGATTGCTCCTGATTTTAGCTCTGCAACCACCAATGCTTTTTTGATATAATTCTTTGAAATGTCCCCTGATTTCTTTAAATGACCTGCATAGAATCTCCATGTCTTGGATCTCTTTGCCGGAACACCTCTTCCTGAAATAATTATTTCTGCACCTGTTGCATTTGCATCCATAATATCCTGCAATGCTGAATATCCAATTGACTTGAATCTTTTTGGCCCAAATCTTTCAAATGAGGATAATATCCTTTCTGCAACTGATTTTGGATCCAAGTTAGGAGTTGTGATTTCAGCTATTTCAACCTGAGGATTTTCCATGTTGAATTGTTCTTTTAAAGTTTCAGTTATTTTTTGGATGTTTGCTCCTTTTTTTCCAACAACCAATCCCGGGCGGGCAGTATAGATTATTATTTTTTCCCCTAAAGGAGTTTTTTTAAGTTCAATTCTGGAATAACATGCTTTTGGCAATACCTTAGCCACATACTCCTGAATAATATATTCTTTCATACTCTTTGATATTATTTCCTTTTCTATCATTGTTTCTCTTTAACCATAATTTTTATATGAGTTCTTTTTGCTTTCTTTCCCATCTTTCTGCCATATCTTGATTGTGCTTCTCCTTTATGAGCTGAAATATGTGTTATTATTAAGTTCTTGGACATACCTTTATTTAGTGCATTTGCTTCAGCTGTTTTTATTAATTCTAAAATTGTTTTTGATACTTTGAAAGGATATCTTCCTGTTGCTATATTCCCTTTTCTATGAGGAATTTCTTTCAAGTATCTCTTGTATGGCACTGCCTGTTTTTTATCAATTACTCTTTGCAGCATTTTTTTTGCGTTTTCAGTTGTTTTCCCCCTAACAAATCTGCATACTTCAACTGATGTTTTTGTTGAAATTCCCAGATTTTTTCCGTTAGCTATTGCTTCCATTTTATCTCTTTGATGCACCGGAGCTTGATCTTGTTGCTCCAATGCCAGGATCAGAGTGCGTTATTCTCTTCCTTGTTAATGTTAATTGACCTAATCTTAATCCAATCATTTCCGGCTGAATTTTTACCATTTCAAAACTATTACCCTTGTGAATGTAAATTGTTAAACCAACCATTTTTGGCAGAACTATCATGTCCCTGCAGTGTGTTTTTATTATTTTTTTGTATTTTCCTTCCAAAGCAGAATCTATTTTCTTTAATAGAACCTTTTGTTGTTCTGTAAATCCCCTCTTCAATGATCTTCTTATTCTGGATTGAACTAATTTTATGAATTCACTTATTTCCATATTCTTCAATTCTTCCAATGTTTTGCCTTGATATTTAAATTTATATTCCATTTTACTTATTTCTTCCTGTCTTCCTTGCCCTTATTAATCCTACTTTTCTTCCCGGAGGTGCGTGCCTTGGTGGAGTCTTCGGCTTACCAACATGTCTTCCCCTACCAGATCCGAATGGATGATCCACTGCATTCATTGCAACCCCAGAAGTTTGAGGGTATAATTTGTTCTTTGCTTTCATTATGTGATGCCTCTTCCCTGCTTTTAGCATCGGCTTTTCTTTTTGTCCAGAGCCTGCTATAATACCAATTATTGCCCTGCAATTTGGATTGAATTTCTTCTGCTTTTTTGAAGGTAATTGAACTAAAATAAATTCATCAGTTTTCATCAGTATCCTTGCTGTGTTTCCCGCCGTCCTGCAAAAAGTTCCATTGCTCCCTGGAATCTTTTCTATATTGTATATCTCTGTCCCTTCAGCAATATCAGACAGTTTTAATATAGAACCAGGAGTTTGTTTTGAATTGTAGTAAATCTCAGAACCTTCCCTTACATTTAATGGTGCTGGAATATTGATTATTTCTTTGTTTTCAAATTCTATGATTGCTATAGGTGAGTTTCTTGCATTGTCATGCACCAATTGTTTAATAACCCCGTTTAATCTCTCATTTGTTTGAGGATATTTCAATGAGTATCTATATCTGTGAGATGGAGCTTTATAGGTGGAGGTTCCTCTTCCCCTTCTCTGCACTATTATTCTTTTTCCCATTTTATATTAATCCTAATTGTGTTGCAACATCTATTGCTGGTGTTTCAGAGGAAAGCTTGACATAGGCTTTCTTTTTTCCTGAAGGCAATATTAATGTGTTTATTTTTAATACTTTCACTTTGAATAATTCTTCAAGCACTTTTTTTATTTCTGGCTTATTTGATTTTCTATCGACTATGAAAGTCAATTTGTTTTCAGATTCCATCAGCCTGACTGCCTTTTCAGTTGATATTGGATACCTGATTACTTTGTATGCTTCCTTCATTTTGCGAATAACTTATCCTTTTCTAATTTTATTATTGCTGATTCTGTGTATAGTGTTAATCTTCCCGCGTGTGTTCCGGGAGCAAGCAATTCTGTGTTGATGTTCTTTATATCCACTATATCCACTCCAGGCAAATTTATTGCCGACTTCATTAGTTTGCAATTCTTTGATACTACAATCAAAGGACCTGTTTTCTTCCTGTATTTCCTTCCCCTTGTTTTTCCTTTCCCCGCCCTGACTTTTTTCTTTTCACACCTCTTTAATTCTTTTTCAAAGCCTAATTTGTTTAATATTTCCTTTACATCTTTTGTCTTTGCCATTGTTTCTATTTTATCATCAATTATGAATGGGAATTCAATCGGAATTTGGTGATTTCTTTTCTTGATTAGCTCTATGTTTAATGTAGCTGCCAATGCTGATCTTATTGCCTTTCTCCTTTCCTTTACGTTTATTTTCTTTGAGAAATCTTTTTCTGCCTTTGGTGGGTGCGCTTTCCTTCCGCCCCTTGTTCCCGGCGCTGTTGCACCCACATATCCAAACTGCATACCTCTTCTCCATATAACTTTTCTTGGGATCCTTGACATTCCCTTACCATAAACACCCTTGTATCTCTTCCTTCTTTTTGACAAGGTTGAGGAATATCTTAATCCTGCCCTTGGTTTAGCGCCATATGGTTGTCTTTTATTACTTTGTATCACTAGCACTGCCCTTTTTATTAAATTAGGATGATAAGATTCATTAAACTGTTTAGGCAATTTAACTTCCTTTACTTTTTTTCCTTCTAAATCCACTACTTTCATTTTTTAATTGAGATTATATTGTTTGGAAATGCCTTTTTATTCCTTAATGGCTCCGTCATAACAATCTGCCTTTTTCTTGGTCCGGCAATTGACCCTTTTAATATTAAATAATCATTTTTTATCCTGCCATATTTGTGAAATCCTGATTTTGGATGGATATCCTCATTGCTTATTTTAAATATCTGCTTGTTGTATTCTGTTCTTTTGAAGAATCCTGTTTGTCCCGGATGTGCCACCCTCCAAGTCTTTGCGTACCAGTTTCCCAGCGATCCTACTCTTCTTGTTCCTTTCTCTGATTTATGCTGCTTTAAAGAAACACCGAACCTCTTTACCGGACCCTGCAATCCTCTTCCTGTGGTTATTGCATGAATATCAACATACTGATTTTCCTTGAAAACTTCCTGAACCTTTATTTCCTTCTGGTTCAACAATGATTTGGCAAATTCCAGATCTCCAGAGACTCCCATTTCTATTATCTCTGGCTTCTTCTTTCCCATGCTTGTCATCTTAGGCTGGGTATAAATGACTAATTTCAGATAATCATAATTTTCAGGGATTTGCTCCTTTTGCTTTTTTGGAACCTTTATTTTCCTTGATAATTCCTTATTAAAATCTTTTGATAGAATTTCAGTGATGACTTGAGAACCGTAATGAGTTTTTTTGTAGAAACGAAGAGAAAAAGGCTTTAATGGCGGACATTCAATGATGGTCGCTGCAGAAAAGGTGTCCATTTTAGTTTTTACATGGGGATTTTGAGAAATGAAATGCAAATGGGTCATGCCCACTTTATAGCCAATGAAGCCAAGGAGTTTGTTTTCATCTGTTTTCTTCCATGCCTTGACATTAGGATAAACTTTTTTAAATCTCTTTCTAGGCCAATACTGTAAACTTCCTGCTCTTGGTTTTGATGTTGTTGGCATCTTTGATTATTTCCTTTGTTATGATTTTCCTTGATTTTTGTTTATAAAGCTATCTATCTTCAGAATCAGCGACTGATTTACAGTAGGGTATATTTTGGTTTTTGTCTGGGTTTATAAGGTTTTTTGTCTGTGATTTTTTATATTTTTTAAAACCGATATATATATTCACTGACATAAATAATTGGAAATATTTATGTTCCAATTATAAGATTTTATGAATTCATTTATCCCAATTTTAATTCCATTAAGTCATTGAATAATGTGCTGTCAAGCACATTCCTTCTTATCAATCTCCAGCATGTTTCTGTTGGATTAATAAGAGCAAGGAATACAGTAAGAAAGTTGTTTTATTGACAGTTGATAAGGACATTAAGGTTGGAAGCAGGATTAGTTAGTTTCTTTCGAGTAGTTACAAATAGAAAGGTTTATAAATGGAGAATTTATTATGTTTTTATATGGGAGATACATAAAATGAATAATTCATCTAAACAACAAAGAAAACTAAATCTTATGGATAGATTATCTAATATTAATTTTAAAAATATCTTTGATAATATTAAATACATAATTCCAACAGCTGGACTTGGGTTTATGATGTACGCTAGTGATTCTTTTGGCCAGGATAATAATATATTAGCAATATCAAAAAATAACCCAAAATATAAAGTGATAAAGACGTTGGGTGAAAATGTAATTAGAGGGTATAATAACAAGGGGAATATAACTTCACATGAAGCTTCAGGGAATGAAATATCATGGGATTTGTATAACAAGGTTCTTAATGATACCTTAACCATCGAAGTGGAGGATAAGAATAATGATGGTGTTTTTAATGAAGGAGATGTATTAAGAAGAGAGAGTGCTTTTTTTTATAATACTCCATATATTTTAACCAAAGATGGTGTTGATATAGATTACCCTTTTGTATGTCTTGCGTTTATGGATCGTTTTTTATCAATTTCTCAAAAAAATATTGAAAATGGTGCGGATAAAGAACAAGAGAAGGAAATAGTTAGGAAATTTATGCGGAGATTGGATAATGTGGTATATTCGAATGTATGCGAGGAAATAGACAGTTATAGGCAATTTTTGAAGTAGTTTTCTATATTCTTTAAAACCGATATATATATATATCAAAATGCTTTAAATTTTCTATAAACCTTTTTGGAAAAAAGCTTTACCAAAAAATTAATTGAAAAAAGGAGGCTGATTGAATTGAATAAAAAATTAGGTGTTGTTTTGGTGTTTGTTCTTCTTGCAGGTGCAGTGTTCTTGAGTGCATGCCAGCAGGATGCTGTTGGAGGAAGACGTACTGGTGATTTAGGAGTTCAGCAGGATGTTGTGGGCACTGCTGGTTTTGGGGAGATAAAAGTTGATTGTGGCACATGTCATAGTGATAGCGGAGATATTGATTGTCCTATTAGCACCTATGAGAGTGGTAATGCGGGGTTAATCAGTTGCACCGAAGGTGTTGGTTGTACTATAGGATCATGTTCTAGTACTGCAACGACGTCATAGTTCTAGGATAGCAATTTATTTTCTTTTTTTTATTCCACAATCTTTAAATAAAATGAAAACATAGCTGTTTTATGAAACATTCTTTGTCTTTGGCTGGAATGGAGAAATTGCTGAAGAAAGCTGGCGCTTTGAGGGTGTCTGACAAGGCTAAGGAGGCTTTCAGGGAAGTCTTGGAAGAGATTGGCGAAGATTTGGGAAAGAAGGCAGTCAAGTTTTCAGAGCATTCCAAAAGAAAGACGATAAAAGCCGAAGATATCAAATTAGCTCATAAGCACTAGGTTTTTATATTTTTCTTAATCTTTATGTTTATGGCGATTCTAGATTTGAGGGATAGGACATTTGAAGGTTTCTTTCAGTTGGGGTTTGGGGAATCTGGGCAGAAGTATGATTTTTCTTTTGATATTCTTTGTATGGAAGGTACTGGTTATCATTTATTTTTTTTAGGAATAGGAGAAGATAAAATTGGCTCTTCAGAAATTTCTGGTTCAATTGGGTATGATGGGAGTTTTAAGTTTATAAAAACGTATATTAAAAACATAATTGAAGCCTTAAAATCAAAAGGTAGAGTTGAACAAGGAAAATACTTTTATGATGGAAGATATGTGGAGGATGGAGGCGACCTAAAATTATATGGGACTTATCATGATTTTTCTGTATCTTATGAAAATGTTGATAATGACGGTAAATGGGAATTAAAATTAGTTCCTAAAGAACCTTAAACTTTATAACTTTCAATATTGTGTTCTCATTGACTTCTTTGTTATAATACCTTGAGTATGTTTTGTACATTTCATCATTTGATAAGAATTTCTCGTGACCTTCCTTATCCTCTTTTGTTAAATCTTTAAATTTTATCTCTTTTACTGAAATTACTTTAGCCTTTGCAAATTCCTTTCCACCAACATTACATAAAGACAATTCATCATTTTCTTTTATGTTTTTATTGTTGTCTATTCTCCATGTTGTGTTCTTTTTACCTTCTAGAATAAGCCTTGGCAAGGAATCTGAAAACTTTAAGGATTTCATTTCATCTTCTTTGTTATTTCAATCCTTTTCTTGCATTTTGAACAGTCAAAAACAACCGCTTCAACGGATTCCTTCTTTTGCTTTTCCTCGTTGAACCTCTGAACTTTTTTTCTCAAGAAAGAAACCTGAGTTTCATCCTCATGCTTGCAATAAGGGCATTTGTATTTTATATTGCAGGTTAACTTGTCTTCGTATTCTCCTTTCTCTTCCGTGTATCCGCAGGAAGGGCATGTATATTCCTCCGCCCTTATCTTTGCTTTTCCTGTCTTTGGATTCTTTGGCTTTCCCATCAATGATTTATTACATTTTGGACATAATTCCCTGAAAACCCATGCTGTTATCTGTCCCTCATTGTCTAGCAATCTGTTTGTAAAATATACACATTCACTCATTGATTCAGGCTCTTTTAATGTCATTTAACAGCACCTTCCATTCGTTAATATTCAATTCCCTCACTTTTTTTTCTTTAAATTCTAAATTGGTATTTATAAGATTTTTTAATTTCTTGTCTGACTGTATATAAATCTTTTTGATTAGTTTTTCATTGTTGTTTAGTTGCTTTTTCCTTATCTGGATTACCTTTGAATTCACTTTTGGCATTGGATTGAATTCTTTTTTGTCTATCTTCATCAAGGTTTTTATTTCCAGTAAGTTTGGAATTACCAATTGCAATAATCCTTTTTCCAGAAATCTCTCCGAGACTGTTAAAATAGCTAATTTGAAGTTTGAATTAATTAGTTTGTTGATTAACGGCTCTGATATTGAATAAGGTATACTTCCTATTATCTTGTCATAGTTCAGTTTTATTTTTAGAACATTCTTGTTTATTATTTTATGATTTGGGAAATTTAATCTTTTGCACAATTCATTGTCTAATTCAACTAAATCTGCTTTTTGTAAATATTGGGATAGAATTCCGTTACCTGGACCTATTTCTAATACCAACTCATTTGATTTTGCATTTAAATATGAAACTATCTTTTTTGCTATTGTTTCATTTGTTAGAAAGTGCTGATCGAGTTTCATTATTGAATCTTTTTAAAATTCTACTCCGAAACATTCCCTATGTTTCAACATTCCAGCATACTTCACTAGTAATTTTGCTTTGCTTTCCTGACTTTCGAGTTTAAGTTCTCCATTATTTATGGCTTTATTAATAATTTCACATAAATTTCCTTCGTTCATTTCAGAAATGTATCTTGTATGCATTGCCAAGTAAATTTCGGAATTTCCACTATTTAATAATTCATCTTTTCCTATTAAAAATTCATCATGCCATATTGTTTGACCGCCGTCATTATTAAAGAATCTTAAGGAAATAATCCCATTTTTTGGAACATCTTTTATAAAATCACTTGATAGCAAGGTTTGTTGGACTTTTGCTCTTTCTTCAGCACTTAATGGAACTACCTCCACTTGTTGTAAATTACTTTCTTCATTTTTAACGCTACTACCCGTTATATCTGTTAATCCTAATTTTTCTGTTATAACTAATGCTGAAATTGCCACAATGAGAAAGATACCTATAGTTATTCCTTTATTTACCATAATTTATTTTAGATTTTAATATATATAAATTTGACTGTTGAAATCTTGATTAGGTTTTTTCTATTACTCCCTTAAAATATTTCTCATGGTTTATATGCTCCCGCCGGGATTTGAACCCGGGTTGTCGGATCGAGAATCCGAAGTGTTAGACCGAACTGCACTACAGGAGCTTTTAGTCCCACCAGGATTCGAACCTGGGTCTCCGGCTCCAGAGGCCGACATCTTTGATCTTTAATCAGATTTAACTGATTTAATTAGACCGCTAGACCATGGGACTATATAAATATGTTAAGAATTTATTTTAAAAAGGTTTGCAGTAACTGGGAATCGGACCCAGAACACAAGCTTGGGAAGCTCGGATTATACCATTTAACTATTACTGCATTTTAAATGAAACATTTTTAAGATTTTATCTTTTTCTTAAAGGATGAATGAAAAGGATTATTATAAAACTTTGGGAATTAATCCAAATAATTGTACATTAGAAATTGTAAAAAAATCTCGGATTAAACTCCTTAAGGCTCATCCAGATCAAGGAGGTACCTCTGAGTTGTTTATAAAAACATACCAAGCATATAAGTTTCTTTATAACAAATATTTTCCTTCAAAAGTTTCTAATCCTTCAGAGGATTCTAGTAAAAGAAAGCATGATTTAGAAGAGGAAGTGATCGAAGCTTTTTATCAACAAATATTTTCAAGGTATATTCATCCAGAATTTGATTATTTTTTAGGAAAGATTCCTGATATAAAAAGATATTTTGAAAGGTTAGAGGAAAACAAAAACATCCTATTTAACGAGGATATGCTAAGAGACCCTTATTCTTTGATGGATTCCCCCGTCTTTTGTTTAAATGGAAGTTTATTCTATGCTCTTATGCCTGATGACTTGGTTAAGATGTTTCAATATTTAATTTCACAAAAACCCTTTGATACTAATTTATTTGAAAAATTTATTACATTAAATGGTCCTAAAGAGGACTTGTGTGGAAGTATTCCGTTGAAGGGTAATATTATTGGTTTAGATTTTGGGGTTATTTTGAATGCTCCTAAAAAATCTATGTCAAAAAGATATGAAAATGGCGGTTCATTTGTAAAAATATTTGGAGAATACTGGAAGACCGAGAAAGTTAAAGTTGATTTAAGAATGGGAGAATATTGGAAATATTATGATGGAATATATGCATTAAAATCTAATCCTATTGCCCTTGATATTAAATCAGTTCCTATATTCTTTAAGACACTTTTAGAGGGGATTGTTTCTAAGGATTTTGAATTGGAATTATCAGTAGATATCCCAAGAAAACACCCTAATCATGATTATTTTGCTATGCATACCATGTTAAAACAAGGAGAAGGATTTTTTGTAAAAAATCTAAGAGCTAAAGATGTT
>Ga0209542_10013114_pt1 | contig 14360 bp, 13 predicted proteins | sample RifCSPhighO2_01_FD_184028 | JGI IMG/M metagenome (GOLD analysis project Ga0209542, IMG submission 184028) | Soil microbial communities from Rifle, Colorado - Rifle CSP2_plank highO2_0.1 (SPAdes) (version 2) | ecosystem: Environmental > Terrestrial > Deep subsurface > Rock core/Sediment ...
ACCGCGAGCGCGTGTGCAGAGTGTCTGCCGGCAGCCTCCGCCACGACAACTGCTGCGTACGATATCCTTCAGGCAAGTACTGCGGCGGACCGGGCAACGACGGCAAGCCGGCTGAGGAAAACAACCACGACGGCAACTGCGTAACAGAATGGCACGAAGCGTTTTGGGATTCGGTCTGGGGGCGCACGTGGGAAGTGAGGTTCAGCCTGGCGAATTCTCCGGACTTGACTCCGGGCGGCACGCGAAACGGCCGGTATCCCGAAGGAGAGGCGGTTTCCACTCTCAACATTTGCGCGCAAGCCGGCCAGGAAATGCGGGAAGAAAAGGACGCTGCATTCTGCTGTTCAGGCAGGCTCGACTGGTGGAAAAAATGCGTCTAGCTTATCGCCAGCCTCAGTTGTCCCTGCGTGTAAAGAGCCCGGTAGTTCCAGCGTTTGCGGAATAAGCCGCGCAGGCTCCGGAAAACACCTGGTTATTTAAGAGTTAATCGAGCAGGAAAAGACATGCTTGAAATAGTTGCACTACTGGCGCTGATACCCCGCACGAAAATGCAGCACTAGGCATGAACGGTATAGTCATCTGTTCATCATTCAAAGCACCAAGTCAAAGGCTATTGCAAGAGCCATGGACAATGCGAAGAGCGAAACGAAAAACCAGGCGGTCGGCTTGGTCAAATGGCGGGTGTGCAACAGTCGAGAAACGACCGCGGCTACTGCCAGGAAAAGCACGGCGAGCATCGTGAAGAAAACGTTTAGGGAAAAGAGTGGCGAGAGCGAAGCGACTCCTAAGACGAGAGTTGAATTCACGAGCGTAGAGCCTACCGCATTGCCCAACGCAAGCGAACTGCTGTTTTTCCTTACGGACTGGAGGCTCACGCTTAATTCCGGGAGGGTAGTGCCTATGGAAATTATCGTGGCGCCGATTATGGTTGAGGAAAGGCCCAGGATTGAAGCGAGCGAAACTGCGGATTTCACGACGAAATCGGCGGAAACCAAGAGAAACGCCACTCCAACCGCGAAAAAGAATAAGGCGAAAGTCGCGTTTTGCCTCGTTATGCCATCCCCCGTTTTTTTAGACTTTTGCCTTACGCTTATCACGGCGTAAGAAACGAAAACCGCAAAGAGCACTAGCGTGGAAATGAGGTTTGGAAAGAAGATCAAGAGGAAAGGAGCGAGAGCAGCCAAACCGAGGATGTTGGTGGCTTTCCAAGCGTCGTTCTTGCTTATTTTAATGGCTGAAACCAACGCCGCAACTCCGAGCACGAGCGTAACGTCTGCAATGTTCGCCCCCAAGACGTTTCCAGCGGAAATTCCGGGCGCTTTTTCGAAAATAGAGGTTATTGCAATTGAAAGCTCGGGCAAAGAAGTGGCTATGCTCACGAGCAGAAAGCCTATCGCCATTTCGCTTACTTTCAAAAACTTTGCGAGAATGACCGCGTTGTCCACGACCGTTTCAGCGGCTTTGGCCAAAACCAACGCTGAAACAAGCAATAACGCCAACTGCTCGAACATAAAAATAGGACGCGGCTTGAGAATAAATTCGTTGTTTCCCCGTTTTGCTGCAGCAGTTGGACGCTGTTTCCGCAGCGTTTTAAAACTCAGCCTTTTCCTTTGGGCTCTTTGATTTTCACTACCTGCGGTTTTACAATTTCGCCAGACTTGGTTACTTCAAAAGCGAAAGCGCCTGCCGTGGCGATTACGTTCGTGAACAGGAGTATCAAGAACACAGTTTCGGCAAAGTACGGGATGATTATTCCCTTCTCCGCAGGCAGGAAAGCCAAGACTGCCGCGACAAGCCCGCGCGGCAGCATAGTGGTCAAGACCAAAGAATATTTTTTGAACGAGTAGTCGATCAGGAAGAGCATTTTTACTCCGACGACTCTTGCAGCGAAAAAGCCTACCACTGCCAGTATAGATACCCATAATGCGGGCGTTGCAAACAGAGAGGGGCTGAGCAGCAAGCCCAAGTAAACGAAGTAAAACGTCCTGACGAAGAAAGAAACTTCATTTTGCGCGTGCATTATAGCTGAATCCAGCTTGAACTCGCCTTCCCAACGTAGGAATTCGGCTATTTGCTGTGCATTCCCGAGTATCAAGCTGAACGTGAGGACTGCAATTGCCCCGCTTCCGCCTAGAAAGTTTATTCCTGCGTAGAGAATAAACATGAACCCTAACGTAACGACATAGCCTAAGGGCTTTCCGTAAAACCTTTTCAAAATTCCGAGCCAGAACAGCCCAAAAACGATGCCTGCGACCAACGCTACCGCGAACGCCGACGCGATGCTGGAAGCAGCTTGACTCGCGCTGAAGGAATTGATGGTCAAAACCTGGAGTATGACGAAAGCAAAAACCAGCGAAAGCACGTCGTTAATCAAAGACTCTAGTCCAAGCAAAACCCGAGTATCGTCGCTTACAGAAAGCCTTTGCACAATGGACAGCACGACGTTGGAACCAGTACCGCCAGCAATCACTCCCAAGAGCAACGCGTGCAGGAAATTCCAGCCGAAAATGAAGTGTGCAATGCCGCCAACGAATACCGCGCCTAAAACGAACACTGCGATTGAAAATATGCTTGCGTTCGGAATTTCCGTTAATACTTTTACTAAGTTCAAGTTCAAGCCGCTGTCGAAAAGGATTACGATCAGCGCCAGAGTCCCCACGGTGGAAGCCAACGGGAGAAAATCGCCGGAATCCACGATGCCGAAAACCGGCCCGAGCAAGACCCCCAAAAGCAGCAGCAGGAGAACGTCGGGAATTTTCGTCCGTTCGAAGAAAACAGATGCGAAAAAGCCCAGGAAGATTATTATTCCGAAAATCAAGAGGGTTATTTCGACCGCAACCATTGTTTATACCCGCTTTTTCGCTCTCTTCGAGCGTCGTGTATTGCTAAGAATGCTTTCAAAGAAAAATCTACCGATTTTGCCGATGCCGGTTGAAAAGTTAGCTTGCAAGCACTATGAGTTCCGCAAGCGAGTTCAACCGCACCGAAGCGCTTTCCTCAACTTTCTTAGAAGAAGGGTTTATGCACACGCTCAGTCCCGCTTTTTCGAACATTTCCATGTCCTGGCTGGAATCCCCGACCGCGATGACTTCTTCTTTTTTAAGTGAATGTTTTTGCATGAGGAATTTTAAGGCCGCCCCTTTGGAGAAAACGTTTTTTCCGGCATCGACTCTTGAAAACGGAATGGAACACCTACCCGTAAAAACGCCGTTCTTGTCGTGCAATCTGGGGGAAATGATTTCGTCAAAAAACCCTTGGGGAAATACGCTAGTTATCACCCTTTTGAAAGCGTAGGAAACCACTACGAGCTTGTAGCCCATGCGCTTTAGGTAGGTTAAGGTTTCAACAGCGTACGGATTTTTTGGTATTTCTTCCGCCGAGCGCGTCAACTGCCGTTCGTCCTTTCCTTTCAGCAAACGTGCGATGTGCTGTGTCAGCTGCCGCTCGGTAATTTTGCCCGCGTAAAATTGTTTTCTCAATTCGTCAAGCCCTTTTCTGAATCCGAGTTTTCTTGAAATAACGCCAATGCTGCTCGCCGAAACCAGTGTTTTGTCGAAATCCAGCACTATGAGCTTGTGTTTCTTTGCGAAAAAACCGGCTCTTTGCAGTATCGTTTTTATTACTTGCCTGGAAGTAATGGCGAGGCTGGATAACGGTCTGTGCTTGTGCTTGAGCGAGCCTATGTTAACTTCAACGATTTTCTCTCCCTGTTCGAGAACGTCCAAAACCAATGCAATGTCAACGCCCCAGTCGTCAGCTATTTCGAGCCGTTTCAAAAGGCGTTTGGTAGCACAAAACTGGCCGCTTAAAGGCTCGGAAAGAGAAAATCCCGGGAACAAATATTCCAACAAGGGTTTTGCCGCCAGTTCCGTAACCCTCCCGCCTTCGCCTCTTTTGAAAGTCGCTTTGGAAAAACTAGCTTCTTCGGAAACTACCGGCTCCGCAAGCAAGAAAATCTTTTTGGAAGTCATGTTTTCCAAATCAGCGTCTAGGAAAACCAAAACGTCATTCCTGGCGTTTTTGATGCCTGTTTTGATGGCCGCGCCTTTCCCGAGGTTTTGCTTGTGCCTAACCACGCGCGCCCCCAAGCGTCTTGCGGTTTCAGCCGTACCGTCAGTAGAACCGTCGTCCACGACGAGTATTTCGTCGACTCCATTGGTTGTTTTCAATGCCTTGATTACGTTGGAGATGTTTTTGCTTTCGTTGAAAGCTGGAATGACTGCTGAAACTCGCTGTCTTTCGAAAGAACTCCACGTTTTTCCAAAAACGCCCAAAACGCGGTTCAAGGGCTTGAACTCTTTGAAACGCATGAAACAAACTCCCTGACTCAACTTCCACAAAAATAATGCCTTGCTTCAATTTATTTCTTTGCGCCGAATAATGGCTGGTTTTGCGCTATTCTGCACGGCGTTTTTTCAAGATTTTCTCCAGCAAAGCATTGTTTATTTCATTTTTAGTTTCGCTTAGTTTCTCAAAACTAGTAACCCAAAAAGAAACGCTTAGCGAAAGAGAATCCTTGCCTATCTTTTCAATGGACACGTTGATTGTCTTCGTAGGCTTTAGTTTTGAGTTCAAGTACGCTTCTAGCTCTCTATGCTCAAAAGAAATAGGAACGTCTACTTGAATGCTGGTTTTGAAGTCGTTCGTAGGTTTTGACAAGTTGATTATTCTTTGTTTTGCAAACTCGCTGTTGGAAATTATTAGCGTGTTCCCGTTCAAGTCGGAAAGCTTGGTGCTGCGCGTGCCTATTTTTTCAAGCTTGAAGACCTCGTCAGTGCTAAACTTCAAGTAATCGCCGTACCTGAATGGCCTATCCAACTGCAAAGCCATTCCTGCGAAAATATTTGCCAGCGTTTCCTGCGAAGCTAAACCGAGAATCAAAGCGACTACACTGGTAACCGCAAGCACGCCCGTCAAGTCTATGCCGACAACCGCCAAAGCAGAGACAATGCCTAGCAACAGTATGAAGATTTTGGAAAACTTTCTAAAGAAAGGCAATAGCGTGACATCCATCTTGAGTCTTGACTTTGAACTGCCTTCAAAGTAATACCAACGCAATACTGCGCCTACAACCTCAGCGAGCAAGTATGCAAACAGCAGTATCGAAAGGGAAAGCGAATACGAGCCTATCAACGACCTTAACTCTCCCAACTCGTTCAGGTAACCAGAAAACACGTAAACTGAAAGGATTATCGTAACTAGCTCTAACGGGCCTTCAACTGCCTTGAGTATCTCGTCATCTAGCGTAGTAGCGGTGGACTTACTGAAAAAACCGAACATAAAAACAAATATTTTGTGCAATATTTTTCCCAGTACGAATCCGGCTATCGCAAGCGCAATTAATTCTGCAATTACTACGGCTAGTTCGCTCAGAATAATCCCTCCAGTTATTAACAATAAATCGTTTAAAAAACTTGAGACGACCTCTTAAATCCTACGCTTTTAGGCGTAGGTAATTTAATAATCGCACAATATGGTCTGCAAGATGATGGTTTCGGTTATTATCCCTGCTTGGAACGAAGAGAAAACGATTGCGAACACCGTAGCGCGAGCCAGGAAAGCTTTTCCTGAAGGCGAAGTTATCGTGATAGACAACGCTTCAAAGGATGAAACCGAGGCTAATGCGAAGCAGGCGGGTGCACTCGTCTTGCGCGAGTCAAAGAAAGGCAAAGGACATGCTTTGAAAAAGGGTCTTGCAAAGGCTTCTGGTGAAATTCTAGTCTTCCTTGACGCGGACATTCGCAACCTTTCGCCTTCAATGCTGAAAAGACTAGTAAGACCGGTTATGAATGGCGAGTGCGAAGCCGTTATCGGCACTTTTTCTTCGCCTTTCCCGCAGACTCTTACTGAGTTTGCTTACAAACCGCTAGTAGGCTCAGCATTTCCCGAAGTCGCAAAAGCCATTCCCGACTCTCCTTTAAGCGGCCAACGCGCATTGACAAAAGGCCTGGCTAGAAAAACTCGTTTCTTGAATGGATTCGGAGTTGAAGTAGGCATGAATATCGATTGGGTGCAGAATAAAACGAGAATAAAAATGATCCAGCTCGGCTCAATAAAACCAGTTTTCAAAGGAACCCTCGGTCCAAGGGAAATGAAAAAACGGGCGCATGAAATTATCAAAGCGGTTTTACTTAAAGCAAAGCAGTACAAGCGAGTTAAAAAGTTAAACGAAGCCCGCCTAAAAGCCGTTTACGAAAGAGTTTCCTATGTTCTTTGAAACTGAATTTAGTGTTTAAAGCTCAGTTCGTTCGCACCCATAATTAAACTCGTGAAACTCCCAAGCTTTTTGCTTTAGGACAGACAAATGCTATGCTCGAACTGCCCTCGGAAGAGCCTAGGAAATCGACGAAAAGCTTTTCGTTGCACTTCAAAACGGTGCAGTGTATATAACGCTCTTTGTCTTGAGGCTCACGTGACAAGAAAACCACGAAAACATTGCACCGAGACAAAAGCTAGACTCCTGAACGAGGCGTTGAACGTTGGTCTAGACTCCTTCACGATAGGGAGTCTAGACAGAAGCTAGGCGCCCTGGGCAAGAAACACGAAAAAAGTTAAAATTCAAGGTTACCGTTGTTAAGTCCTAGAAACTCTTGCCTCTCTTCAAGCCCATTTTAGTTAACTGACGCGTACTTGAAATTCACATCGCGTTGTTCAGCAGGAAGTTGATACCCCCCGCATTCGAAAGGATACGCGAGGACTCCACTGGGAAAAACCGCATCAGGACTATAGCATTTCCAGTAAAAGAACGAGCCCGGCTGGACCCAGTGAAGATAGGGGTTTCCTTTTTGAACTGTCGGGTTTTCCGAAGTATGCGATACTTTTAAACAAAAATCGGCGAAAGAGTGGGTGCCGACAGTGCCGGCAAATCCGATAAGCTCCCCGCGTTTTACCGTACGACCAATCATGGCATTACAGGCGGTCGCATTACCCTTTGAAACAACGTCATCATTAAACGCAAAGTAAAGGCGACCTTGCACCTGGAACGAACTTCCCATTTTCACACTCCTGTTGCAGTCCGGATTTTGTTGATGGCCCAGCAGCAGCGGCGAACTATACAAGTGATAGGCGAGCATTATCATGCCCGGCCAATCCGGACTGGCGGACTCGAAGTACAACTTCAAGTCGTCGACTGGCGCAAATCTTTCCATGGAATTAGTTTTTTCCACCCATTGAACGTCATACTCGGCGTTGTTATTTGTAAAACCCACCAGAACCATGTCGATAGGTGCGAGTATGGGCGTTCCGCGTTTAAGCTCGAAGCCCATGCCGCACTTGCCGGCGTACGGCGGCCAATCCGGATGGCCGCCGGTTTTAGGCCCGAGGGTTATGATGTTAGGGTCGGCACCCGTTCCGTACAAACTAGCATGCACATTGATTCCAGTCATATCCTGCGGCGGCGAGGTAATTGCGCTTGCGCTCGTAGCAGGAACTGAAAAAGGCATTGGCGAGCTCGTAGGCTGGAGAGTATTTTGCGTTATTGCTTCGGAAGTGGGTATGTACGGCGCAGTATTTTTTACACAACCGACGAGAAACAAGCATAAAAACAACGCCAGCAAGAGAATTAGTTTCTTCAGCACCACCACCGTTAAAACTAAGAGTTTAAGCGTTTAAAAAGAAGAACAACGGCTTAATCCTAAAATTCGCACACCACCCCTAAATTTAACTTTTGAAAAGGCGCCCTGGGCAAAACACACAAGACCAGAAAAACAAAAGTCAATAAACGTATGGTTTATACTTTTACTTTCAAGCCTCAGCTTGGAAAGGTCATTCCCGAACAATCGTTGGCTTTCGTTTTAACGTGAATCTTCTTCCGCTAGCCATAATTACGCTCATGCCCGTCACTTCCTCCAAAACCTCGTTGACGTGCCCACTGCTCCCTGTTTTCCGCCGGTAGTCGTACAACGCTCCAACCAGCCGCTTGGCTCTCGGGTCCTCGTCTTCCATCGCGGAAAGCGGTTCTTGCAGCACGATTTGCCTTGAGCCGTCAAGACTTTTGGTTATCGCGCCTTTTGCCTGTAAAACCTCGATTGCCTCTTGCCTTAGCGCCCCGGCATGGGCGAAGACGTAGGTAGTGTTTGAGCTTTTCCTCGGCTTCTCGGTTAATACCGGCATTCCCAAGACGCCGCTCAAGCCCTTCATGCCGCCGTGGTACGTGTTTAGCGCGTTAAGCAAGGGGCTTAAATCCGGGTTTTTCTCCTTTAAGGCATTAAGCCGTTCGGGAAGCTGGATTACCGCTTCGACATTGCCTTGCGCGTCTTCGTATTCGTGGTGGATTCCGGCTTCTTTCGCCCATTCCATGAAGAAATGCCTGAAAACGCTTGGACGAGAGAGATAGTGTTTAATTCCTTCATTCTTGCTTAATCCCTTCTTGAGTACCGGAATGCCTACAATCCCCGGCACTGCCGCTAGCCCCCCATATTTCGTGAAGGTATTTGACCACCTGCTACCCTTAGGGCATTTTCGAAGGTCTTGGGGAAGCAAAATAATTTCCTCTTCGCTTCCATCAGCGCGTTTGAAACTCCTGAGATAACCGTGTGTGCGTGCCCATTCCTTGAATCCTTCCCCCACGCGTTTTACGTCTTTGAGATACCCTTGCGGAAGCTTGTGTAAAAGCGCCATATTGACGTTAATTCCTGCAGCCTGTATTGCCCTGCTCGGACTCCGGTCATAATAGTCCACAACGCCCGTGAGACCGTTCTCCGCAAAATCTTGGTATTCAATTTCATGCGGGTCTTTTCCAGATTCGTGGTTAACATAAATCTGTATGGCCGTTTTACGGGTCTCTTCATTTTTCCAAGCTTTAGGAGGCGCTGGCGTAAGCATTAGTTTTTTCTTGCCTTCGTCATACGTATACCAACCATGGGCAACCCAAAACCGGTGTAAAGTAGAAAGGGGAGCCAAAGTTTGCCGGTCGTAAGCTGTAGCCAAGGAAGAAAAGTCGCCTAATCCATTACCGTTTCCGTTCAAGCCCCCGTTGTTGAAAGAATACGCCCTTACACTTGATGAATAGCGGATTGCTTTTTTCAATTCTGGAGGAAACCTATCGTAATTTCCGAACCTGTCGATAAGAGCTAACAGCAAACGCGCTTCAACCGGCTCTTGTTTCACAATAGAATCATTTTCACGCATGCCTTTAAAGCATGCAGAAATGACGAGGCGCCCGGGCAAGCCGCTAGCAGCAGGCTAGGGGCCTGATTTAATTTTACATCCTAGTGCAACAATTGACACTAAAGCAAATATAACCGCATAAACGGTTCATAATATAGGTTTTTAGTAATGGAGACGGTTAGCAATACAACGTCAAAAGCTATGGCGAATTTGATTCAAATTACAGTCGAGTAACTGCTAAAATAGGAAATTTAGCTTAGACGCGAAACTGCATTGACGCGTTCTTAATCCTTTCGACCATGAGACTTACCTAAGCGGTTTCATCAAGTCTTTCGTGCATAAGCTGCTGTGCTTTTTTTACGTCCTCGCTTGCCGGGAGCCGTGCGAAGAAGTGGTCTAGCGCTTGCTTTAAAATTGCGGGTTGAGCGAAAAACATTTCTTCAAGGTATCTGGCACTTGCATAGGCCCGTCCGTCCATCCCGTTGGGTTTAAGGCCGTATTTTTTTGCGTAGTAACGCGAGTCTAGATCTTTTTCTTTCGGGTTGAGCCTGTCGAAATCGATGACGTAAGGTACGGTTACCCCTGTTTTAGTTCGAATAAAATGCAGGCTGTCTTGATGAAAACGGAAGCCCGCGCCTACAATTCTTGCAGCTTGTTCAGCTACTTCCAAAGCGGTTTGAAGGTCGGGGTAAGGAAACGGCGATATTTTTATCTTTGATGAACTGCCAAAAAACGGCATTACTTGAACGTACTTTCCTTCATGCATCATATATCCGACTTTAGGCATCCTTACGTCGGCCTTTGCAAGTCGCTGTACCATTTCCCGATATGCTTTTACGTTGTCTTGGCTAAGCGGTTTATCAAAAACTTTGACGGCGACTCGCTTCCACTCGCCGCCCTTGAACTTGAGTCTTCCTGGATAAACGTATCCATAAGTTCCCCGGCCAATTTCCGGTCTTGAAACTTTCAGGCGTTCTACATCATTTGGACGAAGCCAACTTTCAAAAGAGCCTTGTTTAATCACGTAAAAATATTGGCGGTTATCTATTAAACTTTGCTTAGCAATTAGAAAAAATTCAGCGCCCTGGGCAGGACTCGAACCTGCGGCCTACTGATTGCTGTCCGAATAATGAACGGTTAACAGTCTCGACTTTTGTTTAACACAAAAACAGTCGCTCTACCGTTCAGCAGCTCCCAGGCTTTTCGCTTGAGAGTTGTGGCTGAGCTACCAGGGCACTAAAACAATTTGTTTGAATTGGTTTTTAATCGTTTCACGAGAGTTTTTCCAGCAGTTTTGCGTCGATTTTCAGAAGCTCGTCGATAAGGTTGCTTATGGTTTTTTCGTCCGGATGCTTGAACCTTACTTCCGCTTTTTGCTTTTTCACTTTAACCGCCTTAAACAAGAAAGCGTTTTCAGTGTTTTTAAGGTCTGCGAAGTTAGGCACTACGCCCTTCCTTTTAGCAGCTTCATCCTTTTCAATAGCCATTCCATCACCTCTTTTTCGTTTACCTTTCCGCTGCCGACATCAAAACAAAATCTAGCAGCTTCGTCAAGGCTGTATTTTACGTCAAACCCATTGAGAATCAATAAAAGTCTTGCCGACTCAAAGCCCGTTCTTTTGTTGCCGTCGACAAAAGGATGGGTTGAAATTATGAAATGCAAGAGTTTTCCTGCTCTCGCGGCATTTCTTTCAAGAGGATTTTTTTCCGAAATTCTTTTGTCAAACAAGTAGTCCGCTGCGAAGTCAATTGTTCCGGGGTTTAAGATTCCTCTTTCGCCTCCGAATTTTTTGATTGCTTTTTCGTGAATTTCATTTATGTCCCGAGAAGTAAGATAATTAACGGTTTTATCGAAAACTCCGCTTTTGCCTAAATATTTTATTACTTTCTGGACTATCCTGCTGCCTTGCCTGAAGTTTTCTACCAAGTAGAAGTATTCGTGTCCTTTGATTCTTTTGCTTCTTATGAAAGCCATTGCTATACTCGCAAAAAAGCCTGGTATAAAAACTTAATTAGAGTGGCTTTCCGGTGCTCACGCTTTCGCGTGCTTCGCGCTTTTGATTCCCTTCAACAGCAGCGCTATCGCCGTGGAGGGAAGCCATTGCGTGAAGCCCTTGCCCTTGATTATTTCCAAAGCCGAGTTTTTCGTCTTGTGAATGTGCTCGGGAGAGTCTTCGAAAACCGGAATCATCTCTTCGCCGTGGTCGCCGAGGCACAAGCTCTTGTGGTTTCCGCTGACAGTGCGCAGGCGGATGGTGTCAACCAAGTTTCCGATGCTCACGACCCGCGCTTCGCTCAAGCCGGTTTCGTGCATGAACAGTTTTTTCATGACCGTGTCTGGATTAGTTGATATGACGAACCGCGCGTGCTGCGGTGCAATGGGCTTGAGCTTGCCTGCTATTTCCTTTATGACCGGCGTGTTTTTTTCGATGAGCGCATCGCGGGTGGCGTCCGCCGGAGAACGCCTGAAGCCTGCGGTGATGACATACGCGTCGCTTTCGCCAGCGTTCTCCCACCCTCCGGTTATTATGGTCTCGTGGCCGAACGCGGTGACCGCCTGCCGCAAGTCTTCCGCCTCCGCGTTCTGCCTAGCAGCGTCAATGTCCACGAGAACGATTTCCTCTGGGTTGACTATCAACGCGGTTGCGTAGGCTGCAGTCGCGCCTATGGTTCCGCACCCGATGAAACAAACTTTCATTTTAGCCTTCACGCTCGCTATTCAAGGCAGGAAGTCCTTGTTCCTGATTTTTTCCGGAAGGTAAGTGTTGGAAATGTACTGCAGGTTTTTGGATGACAAAGCCTGGATTTCCGCTTTGATTCTCTTTTCCAAAAACTTCTTGATTTCACTCTGCCATTCTTTCGCTTTGAACCAGTCGTAAGCCTTGATTTCCTCTGCCCTTTTCACGTCCACGTCCTTAGCTTTGATTGTAACGTTTTTCAAGTCGTAGTGTTCGATGTCCGTAATCGTCATTCCTAGGAATTTCATTTCCGGGCATCCGAGGCGGTCGCTTTCGTGCGCCAAAGCCATGGAACCGTACTTCATCGTGCTGTAAATGTACCACCCGTACGGGTCTGCGTCCGTAAGGCAGTAAATCGGCAGCTTGAGTTCTGTTGAAAGGCGTTGCAGCAAGCGCCTTGCCCCTCGCGCAGCCTGCCCTGCGGTCGTCATCAGCAGGCACTTTTGTTTCTTCCAATAACCATCTTCATTCAACCTGTCGAAAATGGCGTTTTTTTCCGCGACGAGAACGTATTCGATGTCGGCTTTCTTGAATTCGATTTGTTCTACGATTGAGGGAACGGCCCAACCGCCCGAGCCCATGTGGCTCAAATCAATCGTATCCACTTTCCCGCGAACGCTGTCTTCAATGACCAAATCCCCCGCCATTCGTCCTTTAGGTTCTGCACGCAAGTGCAAGCGTTCTCGGAAGGATTCCATGGCGACTTCCAAGTCGACGATCGCCAAGTCTGATTCCTTTTGCTCGTCGATCGTGTCTTCCTTGGTTCCCTTGATAGTGTGCTTTTTAGCGTAGTACAAGTCTCGAAGCGTCGCCGTAAGGTCGTTTTCAAGCAAGTCTTTCTTTACGTAAGAAGCGACGAGCATGGTCTGCATGAAGCGCCGAGCGTGGGCGACGTTGAAGAAATACCTTTTAGCAATCTTGTCTCCCAGCACGATTTTCTTGGCTTTTTCGTCGAAAAAGACGTTTGCCGAGCCGCGGATGGGGATTTCGATGAACGGATTTTCGTTTTTCTCGATTTCCCGAATGAGTTTTTCGCACAAGTCTATGACGCGCTTGTTCATTTCAGCGATTTTCTTTGCTTTCGATTCCTTTGTTTCAACTTGCCGTGCAGACGCCATGAACATTCACCTTTTTCAGTTTCCCTTCCTTTCGCCGCTTTTTGTTAAAATAAGCCTCTTTCCTTCAATTCCCTAGCCTTGTCTATGGCCACGAACGCATCTTCGCGGACGTTGTTCCACAAGTCTCCCTGCTTCAATTCCAATTCCGTGAACCACTTTATTCCCGCGTGCTCGCGGTGGGCACCTTGGATTATTTCCCCTTCAACTGCGATGCACAAGTAGATGATGTCGATGTGCTGGTGTTCCGAGTCAATGTTTTCCAATTGCATTATCATTGGAGTGTGCAGGGTTTCGGTCTGTTCGTCCGAAACGTCGAACGCGTCTGAAATTATCTTTACTTTCAACCCCGTTTCCTCTTGGACTTCGCGAATGACGCAGTCGTCGGGCAATTCGTTTTCGTCAACGTGCCCTCCGGGCGGAAGCCAGGTGTTGAGCTTCTTATGCTTGAGAAGCAGGACTTTCGGTTCCCCCTGCAGGTCGACGACGTACGCGGTTGCGACGAAGTGCTTTGCTTTCTTCAATTGTGAAATGGTTTTCCTCAATGCAGGAGCGAATGCTTGTTCCATTGCGTAATCAGCCTTCTTCCTGAATTTCTTTTTCCGCAGCCTCTTCCAAATCTTCTAGGTCGCCGTTGCCTTCCTCTGCCGCCTCGAGAATCGCAGTCCGCTCTTCAGCGATTTTCTTGAGCTTTTCTTCGAGCTCGGCGCGCGGCTTTCCGGTGATTTCGTTCAGCGCCTGCGCCACTTCGGAAATGTACTTGAAGAAAATCTGTTTTCTTGCCTCTGCATCTTCAGCCTTCTGCAGGCCATGCAGGTAAATCGCGACTTGCCTGCCGCACTCCATCAGCGCAAAGCGTATTTCCGCGATTATTTCTTCTTCTGCGGAGATTGCAAGCTTGCCTGCTCCGGTATAAGGAACGTAAACGCTGACGAAATTGATGAATATGGAAACTGGAAGGTCTTCCCAGTTTTTGAGCTCGTAGCGGTTCCATTCGATGCTCTTGACTCCTTCCATCGTCGCGCAGCTGCCGGCGTCGAACAGCAAAGGAACGCGGTTGGCGAAACGCATTACCTCGCCTTTCGTCGTCCCGTTAGAACCGTGTTGTCCTGACTTTCCTCCGTAAGCGATCGCCGCCTCGACTAAAAACGGGATTCCCCCTCGGAACACTCGCGGTTTTCTTTCGCACACGGCGAGGATTTCCGGCTGCAGCAGGTTTTTCAGGCTTTTCTTGATTTGCTCTTCGCCAATCGGGATAAGCGTGTCCATGTCGGGATTGAAAAACTTGACTTTGCGGAATGCGTTGACTATCATTTCCGCCTCCTGCCACTGCATTTTCGACGGGTGTTTCTCGAAATCAACTCCGGGGCACAGGGCCTTGATTTCGGCTACCTTGTCT
>Ga0209542_10013116_pt1 | contig 14360 bp, 25 predicted proteins | sample RifCSPhighO2_01_FD_184028 | JGI IMG/M metagenome (GOLD analysis project Ga0209542, IMG submission 184028) | Soil microbial communities from Rifle, Colorado - Rifle CSP2_plank highO2_0.1 (SPAdes) (version 2) | ecosystem: Environmental > Terrestrial > Deep subsurface > Rock core/Sediment ...
GTGAATGGTTGAGAATACGAGGTGGCCGGTAAGCGCAGCTTGGATGGCGAGCTGAGCCGTTTCTTTATCTCGAATCTCACCCACCATTATGATGTCTGGGTCTTGGCGGAGAGTGGTGCGAAGCCCAGATGCAAAAGTGTAGCCGATCTCGGGGCGCACCTGGGATTGACTCATACCCTCCATGTTGTATTCGATCGGATCTTCGAGAGAGAGTACATTTTTGTGATCTTTATCCACTTCATTCAACATGGAATAAAGGGTGGTAGATTTACCGCTTCCAGTAGGCCCGGAAATAAGTATGAGGCCGTAAGGCTGATTGATGGCATTCATAATTTTCTCCAGATTACCTTTACTTAGCCCTAGCTCGGAGAGTTTGCGGATGCCCTTCTCTTGATCGAGAATACGGATCACCACCTTCTCGCCAAAATAAGTAGGAAAGGTGGAGACGCGAAAGTCGATCTTGCGTTCGTTCAAGCGCGCGCTGAAACGGCCATCTTGAGGTTTGCGCTTTTCATCCAGCCGCATGTTGGACATGATTTTTATACGAGCCACTACAGCAGAATGTACTCTAGCTGGCAAGACGAGCGAAGTATTCATGATACCGTCCACACGAAAACGGATCTTGACATTTGAGACTGTCGGTTCGATATGGATGTCAGAAGCCCTACCATCGATGGCATAGCGCAGGATGGTAGCTACGATCTTGGTCACCGGTGCATTCTCTATAACCTTGGCATCTTTGTCCTCCGAAGCAGTCAGATCATTTTCATCATCTAGGTTCTGATCTGCTTTTTCTTTCTTTTGGTCTCCCTCTTCTTCGTCATCACTTCTTTTGGTTTCGGTCACAAACTCTGTCTCCAACTCTGTCAAAGCTTTGGTTACCTCCCCAGATAGGCCCTTATAAAGATTAACTACTTTATCAAAATCAGTTTGAGATATAAGAAAAGTTTTGAATGGTAAGTTTACTTTGGAAGATATGAAGTTTAGAGCATCCCTTGCCACGATGTTGTCTGGATCTAAGACCCCAACTTCTAATACTCCTTTGTCAATACCGATCGGTACAAACTGATAATATACCGCCGCTTCTTCTGGGATGTAGTCCAAAATTTTGCCAGTGATAGATGGTAGATCGACATTTCGGAGAGGCACACCATAATATTCTGCTTTGGCTTTCAAGATATCTTCTTCACTCACACCCAAAGTCAAAAGTACCTCATCTAGGTCTTTGCCACCTTCTCCACTTTTGTCCCTTATGGAGGAGATATCTTTGGTTTCGATAACTCCCTGTTTTACCAAAACGTCCAATATCGACATATTATTTAGAGAAAGGATTTTTCTTGCCAATAGGTAGGGATGGTAGAGGGGTGTCAATACTCTTCAAAGATTGAAACTTGGGATCATTCAAAACAGTAGTATCAAAATTTATATTTTCGACCTGTAGGAGAATCGCCTGCACCTTTTCGCCGACCGCAGCATTTTCATCAAACACAAACTCATCTGTAGCTGGAGGTGCTACAAAAATAACTTTATAGGCTATAACCAAAAGGCCTACTAAGATTATTGCTAAGACTGCAGTTCGTTTGTTTTTTGAATTTTTCATCTGATTACAAATTTGATGGCTTTAGCCAATATGTTTCAAACTCCACGGTATAAGAATAAACTCCTCCCTCCCCGGTCTCTACCTTTATGGATTTTATATCTAATATGCGCAAACTCTTCTCCAAATCATCTATAAACTGATTGAATTTTTCGTAAGAAGCCTTGAAAGAGAAGCCCAATATATTTGACTGGAATGGCTTTGGTGGAGCGGCTTCGCTTATAGAACCTCCGACCGAAGAGCCAACTTCTCTGGAAGAAATATTGTCTATAGATATGGCATATTTTGCCGCTACCAAATCGATTTGTGAAGTCAATCTGACGAAATCAAAAGAGTCTGGCATGATTGTTTCTATTTCTTTTTTATCTTCTGCAGAGACTTTGTTGAACTGTGCGAGTAGGTCATTTTTCCTATTTTCGATATTAGCTACAGTCTCCACATAACCCTCATATTTTTGCTTTTCATCTCTCAATATAGAGACTTCGCCAAACTTCGGGTAGGCGAAGGCGTACCCGATAGAAAGGGAGAGAACTAAGTATGTGATTATTGCAATATTACTCATGTTTTATTTATAAATTATCTAGATCAGAACTTATATCGTCGAGATCAGAAAGGTTATCTAGTTCATCATCTATATCTTTTATAGAAGTGCTTGATTTTGTAGTAGTAGCGGTAGAAGTAGAAGTGGGTGTTGATACAGGGACGGTTTCCAGAGAATAAACAGAAATTTTCGGATCAAGAGCGATATTTAAGTCGAAAGAGACTAGTCCGCCATCAGCCAATGTCAGATTTGAAAATACTACCGATTTGAAATTTTTATTTTTCTTAAAGACACTCTCTTGAAGAGCCACCGCCGCATAGCCAGAAGCCTTACCCCTCATAGCAACCGAAATATTGTCCTCAGCCGTATTTGTATAGCTAAAATCTGTAAAATAAACCGAGCTTACTGTTTCATTAGAAAGTGCCTCGAGAAAGCCCGAGATCACTTGGTGCTTTAAAATAATAGATTGGGTAAGGCGCAACCTCTTGCTAAACTGAGACATTTCATTGATCGTCTTTTTGTCTATGCTTTTTTCAGTAAGCACTAGCTCAGTCTGAAGCGCTGTTATGTCACTCTTTAGCATTCCTCTGTAAATAAACAAAGCGATAGAAAGTACAATGGCAGAAGCAAAGAGCAAAACTGCAACCATACCGAAAAGGCCAGCTTTCTTTTTTTTGAAGACTTCTCCGGTCTCCGGCTCTTTGGGAATGAACGATGATTGAAATCCAGGTGTCATAATTTAAAACAATTATATCTCACAAACACTCACTAGAGTAAACAAATGTGTTGATAAAAAAGCGGCTCAACATCACATTGAGCCACTTATAGTATTTATTACAGGCCACCGACTCTTTGAACAAGGGAAAGGAACTTGCTAAGAAGTCCTTGAGTAACTTCTGTCTCCAAAATGTGATTACCCCTCTCAACCGTAAGAAAGTTTGGGACATCATACTTATCAGGAGCAAGCCATACGATCGGAACATTCGGGAAAAATTCTCGCACAACATCCCAGATATCTTTATGAGAATATTCTTCGCATTTGAGTGGTGGAGAGATGATGATACAACTAGGGTCACGAGTCTCCCCAAACTTCGATTTCAATTCTGGAACTTCCCATGGGTATCCGAATATATCCACTCCGAGAGAAACCCTCAAGAAACTTGATGCGATATCATATTCGCTCGTCGCATGGCTACAGATATATAAGATGTGTTTGTCTTTTATAGGTTCAGGACCTTTTGATTTTGCTGCAGACAAGTCTTCTGCAGACTCTACGGGCATCTCCAAAATTGCCGATGTCATACTTCCCTCTTTTCTAGAATGATCGCATTCTGGTGCTTAAACTAGCACAAGATTTTTGGTTTGTAAATGTTTGTGTCTTTCCTCCCTCCCCCTCTTAAGGTAAGAGGGGCAAGGGAACACTTGTGGGGTGATATGAGAAGTGAAGGGGTGAGTTATATTTCTCCAAGACACCTTAGCGCCGCGCCGACAGCCACAGTAAACTCTGGACCAGTCACTTTCAAAGTTTCTTGTAAGAAAGCCGGAGTTTCTACTTTTTCAAACGGATCACCAGAAACGACCTCCACTTTGAAATTGAGAGCGGCCAGATCTCGAAAACCGTGCAGAGCAGAGCCGCCGCCCGTCAAGAAAACTGATTTGATATTTTGGTTTCTCTTTTTTTGAAATTCAAAAAGAAATCTATTCGCCTCGGAAAAAATATGGTCGGAAACTACAGAAACAGTCTCTGCCAAATCTATGCCGTCCATAGTTTTACCCATGCCAACCGAGCGTTTGACCACCTCTGCCTCTTCTATTCTAATATTCAAAATCCGCGCGATATTTGCTGTGATGTCTTGCGAGCCTTTGTTGATGGTATGCGAATTGTAGACCAGTCCGCGCTCCACGATATAGAGTTTGGTCGTCGAAGCCCCCATATCAAATATCATAATAGGCCCCACCACTCCCTCCAAAACCGCTCGCATGGTGCTGAAAACTTCTATCTCAAAAAATTTGGCGTCTAATCCAGTCTTAGAGACTATCTCTTTGTACTGATTGATGATGTTGTTGTGAATAGCGACAAGCAATATGTCTACCGTTTTCATTTTGCTTTTTTCTTCGATTGGAGCGGCACCCTCCTCCACTTCTCTTTTTGGAATTATTGACCAATCAATAGTGACATCTGATATAGGTACCGGTATGTATTTGCGTGCCTCGATTGGCACCATACTTGCCAGCTCTTTCTCACTAAGAGCTGGCATCTCTATAATAGAGAGGAGGCTCGCTTTGAATGGTATAGCCAAGCCACAGACTTTGGTGGTCAGAGCCACTTCTTTTTCTGAAAGCAAATCATTGACTGCTTGCACGATCTTCTCGGTTGGTAGATTGGTAGATTGGCCGATAGAAACCTGACCATATGGTCCGAGAGAGAGCTCGCCGTAAGTTTCCAAAATAGCTTTGTTGCCCTTTTTTTGTAGCTGCACCACCTTTATAGAAGAAGATCCAATATCAATACCCAAAGCGCTATTATTTTTCTTTTTGAAAATATCAGAAATAAAGCTCATATTGTATGATTATAACATGTGGCGAAAATTTATAGAACAGATCCAAAATCTATTAATCCCAGAAAATAAGAGGGTTCAAAAACTTTTGGAGCTAGATGCAGCGGTGATGCGAGCTCTTTTGCCCAAATCTCCTACTAATATAAAAGATATTTTGGTCCTTTTCGACTATCACAACAAGATAGTGAGAGATATCGTAAAGACTATAAAGTACAGAAATAATGCTAGTTTGAGGAAGAGAATCGCAAGCTATTTGTATGAAGAGCTTACCGAAATATCTTCTGACATACTTCTTTTTGGAGGCTCCCCTCCGATAATAGTACCCATGCCGATGAGCAGAGGTGAAAAGCAGAAAAAGGGCTTCAATCAATGCGAAGAAATTTTGAGAGAAGTAGAAAAGTTGAGTAATGGAAATTTAGAAGTTTCTTACAATGCTCTGCAAAAAATAAGAGAGACCAAAAGGCAAACCGAGCTTGGTCGAGAAGAAAGACTTTTGAATGTTGAAAACAGTATGCAAGTCTTTGATTCTGACTCCTATAAGATAAAAAACCAAACTATAATAGTTTTGGACGATGTCTACACCACCCTCTCTTCTTTCTCCGAAGCAAAACGCGCCCTGCTCTCTTCCGGAGCAGTGCGCGTATATGGGCTCTTCATCGCCCACTAATTTTTTGCCTTCCCTCACCTACTAAGGGGAGGGCAAGGGAACACTTGGGTGGGGTTTATTTCTTCTTGAATGGGAAGTCTAATGCTTTGAAGAATTCAAGAGCAGAAGATTTATCTTTTAGATTGGTGACGATGGTAGCCGAGAAACCAAAGACATCTTTCAGATCTTCATCAGCTGTTTCTGGAAACACAGTATGCTCTTTGACAGAGAGAGTGTAGTTGCCCATCTCGTCTATTGCAAGAGGTGAAATGCCACGGAAGTCTTTGGTACGAGGTAGAGCTATATTGAAAAGCCGGTCCAGGAAGCTCCACATCTTTTCACCACGAAGAGTAGCCTGCACACCAACGATATCACCCTCTCTCGATTTGAAAGTAGCGATAGATTTTTTGGCTCCTCTCTTTATAGGCTTTTGGCCAGTGATCTTTGCTAACCTATCCAAAACAATATCTATCTTTTTTTTATCAACCATAGAGCCGACACCAGAATTGACCACCACTTTCATTATCTTTGGTGCTTGCATAACATTCTTCAACTTCAAAGTCTCCTTCAAGTCTTTAAACGATTTATTCACTTTTTCTTTCATCTTCATCATATCTTTGTTTTTATTTTACTTTTTTCACATTGGAAACATCCACTGGCGCCGCCACCTCTACCACCTTACCTTTCTCACCTTGCTTCCTTGGCTTTCTATGAACTTTTTTGATATTCACACCTTCTACCAAAACTTGATTATTTTTTGGAAACGCCTTAAGCACTGGGCCACTCTTGCCCTTATCTTTGCCTGTTATGACTGTTACCTTATCTCCCTTTTTTATTTTCATTTTTATCATACTTTTTGTTTTATTTTTGTTTTCCTGGATGTTCCCTCACCTACTAAGGGGAGGGTCTACACGCGAAGTGAGGGGTGGGGTTAAATCACCTCCGGTGCCAATGACACAATCGCCTGATGACCTGCTTCAGCTATCTCTCTTGGTATTGGCCCGAAAATACGCCCAGCCTTCGGTGTGATCTCCCCTTTCTTTTGTTCGACTACCACTACCGCGTTTTCATCAAAGCGAATATAAGATCCATCCTTCCTACGGAGTGGTGCCTTTTGACGCACTACGAGCCCCAAGAGTACAGCCTTTTTCTTTATCTCTTTACGAGGTTCAGCTTTTTGGACCGAAAAGATAACCAACTCGCCAATCCTAGCATATCTTTTTTTAGAACTACCAAGTACTTTGAAAATACGGCCGATCTTGGCACCACTATTGTCAGCTACTTTTACTAATGTTCTTGGCTGTATCATATAATTATAAAATGTTTATCTTTTGAGATCGGTTTACACTCTCTTATCTCCACTTTGTCTCCTATCTTTTTCAAATTACCAGCGTCATGAGCTTTGTATTTCTTGCTTACCTTATAAAATTTCTTGTACTTTGGATGCTTCACAAACCTGACTACCAAAACTGTGCAAGTGTCTTTCATTTTATCAGATACAACCACACCCCGAAGGATCTTGCCCCCTTTCTTCACTTCCGTATTCTTTTCTGTTTTTGTTTTCTTCATAATTCAAGATTCATAATTCCTAATTCATTTCTTTTAGTGCTGTTTTTATTCTGGCAATCTCTCTTTTTGTATTTTTTTGCTCTTTGACATTCTTACTTTTAGTCCCTGCTGCACTGAAACGTATATCCCTCAAAGATACAATCTTTGTTTCAAGATCTTTCTCTAGCTCTCCTTTATTCTTTTTTACCATTTCTTTCTTCATGTGATTTAGCGAAATCATGTCGCACGATACGTCATTTGGAGTGCGACGTTAACTCCTCACCACTATCTTCGTCTTCACTGGCATCTTAGTCCCACCCTTACGCAAAGACTCCACCGCTACTGGTGCGAGTGCTCCATCTACCTCAAACATTACTTGCCCAGCAAGCACTCTAGCACAATATCCTTCAATATCACCCTTACCCTTACCCATCTTCACTTCTGCTGGCTTTTTGGTAAACGGCATGTCGGGAAAAATACGAATCCAAACTCTACCTGTTTTTCCTAGGTTTCTAGTGATCGCCTTTCTAGCCGACTCAATCTGATTTGAAGTGATCCGCCCTGGAGTCAGCGCCTTCAGCCCATGTGAGCCAAAAGAGACTTTCACCCCACGAGTAGCCGCCCCCACTTTGATCGGGTTTTTGCGCAAAGTTTGCCACTTTCTGTATTTTACTTTTTTAGGAAACAACATTTTTTTTAAAATTATTCTAATTATTCTAATTTCTAATTGTTCTAAATTTAGGATTTAGGTTAATTAGAGTAATTAGGTTAATTATTTTCGCGAAGCGAAAATCTCTCCCTTATAAATCCAAACTTTGATGCCAATTTTACCAAGAGGCAAGAGCGCTTCATGAAAAGCATAGTCTATATCAGCTCGCAAGGTTTGGAGCGGGATCCGGCCCACTTTTTTGGTCTCCACTCGTGCCATATTTGAGCCTCCCATGATACCAGAGAGAGTGACCTTCACTCCCAAGACATCCCTATTAGCAAAGGCTTTTTCTACCATCTGCTTCACTACTCGCCTAAAAGGTAGTCTCTTCTCCAACCCTTCAGCTATCATTTGAGCGGCTATCATAGAGCTCGACTCTGGCGACTTGACCTCCTTTATATCAATTTTTAGCTCCTCCTTCAGGCTCATCTTACCTTTCCTCATAAAGCTCAGAATGTCCTCTCGAAGCTTGGCCATACCCTCCCCACTTCTACCGATAATCATACCCGGCCGTGAGCTCTCGATGATTATTCTAAAAGTTTTGACATTTCTTTCTATTTCAATCGAGTTTATAAACATACCCTTCAGGCGCTTTTTCAAATATCCAAAAATAAGAACATCACCTTTCAAGTTTTCTTTGTACTTCGCTTTCACTCCAAACCAGCGTGACCGCCAGTCGCGAATGATACCAAGCCTATGTGCATATGGGTGTACTTTGTGTGACATGTTTTATTTTTTACTTGCGCTTTGCACTTTTTCGCTTAAAACTATTTTAACCTCCGAAACTCTCTTCCTTATTGGGTGAGCCGAGCCGTGAGAAACTGGCCTCCGTCTATATAAAATCTTACCTTGGTTGACAGTAATACCTTTGACTCGAAGAAGGCTCACATCTACTCCCAAGTTTTTAGCATTTGCTATAGCTGAATTCAAAAGTTTGTGCAGAGGCCCAGTCGCTTTTTTAGTTATAAAATCCAATCTATTTTTAGCATCGGCGATCTTTTTGCCTCGTATAGCATCTGCCACCAAGCGTACCTTTCTTGGCGATTGTCTGTAGCTATTCAGCTGTGCTGTTATCTCTTTCATTTTACTTGTTTTCTTTTTTTCTTATTTTCCTGAGTGTTCCCTCACCTGCTAAGGGGAGGGCTACACGAGAGTGAGGGGTGGGGTTACTTCTTAGCATCCGTCGCAGCTGCCTTCGCACCCTTAGCCGCCGTTATTTCAGCTTCCTTCTTTTTAGCTTCAAGATCTTTTTGCATCTTTCCTCCATGCTTTATAAACTTGCGAGTCAAAGAAAATTCACCCAATCGGTGCCCTACCATATCTTCGCTCACCAACACTTCTACGTGGTCCCTACCATTGTGAACTCCGAAAATGAAGCCGACCATCTCGGGCGCTATGACGCAAGCTCGCGACCAAGTCTTTATAACCCCAGTTTCCTGTGGCTTTTTGCCCTCAATTTTTTTGAGGACTCTTGGATCAACATATGGGCCTTTTTTGAGCGATCGCGACATAATAAAAGCTCACCCGAGCTTCAGACCATACTATCAAAAAGCCCTATATTGTGCAAATCAGCTAAAGTTAGTTTGACAGGACTTCTATTTCTTGTTATAAAGTACAAAAGCTGTGAAAAGCTATAGAGTCCAAAAACCCGTCCTCGACGACGCCTAACCGCGCCGTTTTTCTTTTTATCATCATCTTTCCATAATTTACTTTATAATTTTATTTTTATGAAAAATATATAATTACAACTATTCTACGATCGTAAAGGAGTTGTAATTTACTTTTTAGAGAGATCGAATTTTTTACGAAGCCACTCATCATCTTCTATTGATTCAACTGTCATATAGACGACTTCATCTCTAATTTCTAAATGGGTTTTGAGCAGATCGACTGCCCCCCTACATGGATATGGATAGACCCAGACGCTATTTTGAAGTCTGACAAAACCAAATTTCAGAAGCATATACCTAAGATCATCCCTAGAGAATCGAATATTTTCTTTGACATCAAAGATTACTACACGATATTTACCATCCCATTTTTTCGGTTTTTGCTTGGAGAGATTTTCAAATTCAAATCTAGCGAGCGCTTTTCTACCAAGAGGAGTTACTCTGAAATGTTTTGAGCCATTTTTAGTTACCTCATCAATAAAACCTTTTTTAATAAGACGTTCCAGAGAATCGTTTATATAGTACTGCTGTCTTTTTAACAACTTTTTCCCTACTCCAAATTTTTGTAAGGCATACACTACTCCCGGCATAATACTTGTAAGACTCATTAAAGCTACTCCTGCTACCACAAAAAGGATTACCTTACCGACAGGAATTAGTTTTTTATATTTTTTATTATTATTTTTTATCACTAATCAATTTTACAACTCTTTTACGATCGTAAACAAGTTGTAATTGTGAATATCAAAAAAGCCTAATGTTTTAGCCACTGAGCTTAACCTAAAAAACTGAGATTCAGTTGAACACAAAATTCATGACTTCACCTCTAATTCGAGGATCTACTTTCTTTCTCCTTTTAGGAACACCACTATCCTTGAGTTTCTCTGCTTTCCTCAAAAAGAGCTCGAAGTCTTCTTTAGTTCTGATTTTAAAAGACTCTGTCTTTTCATCCATTTGTCTGATCATTACTTTCTCCTCTGATGAGTATTATAGCAAAATACCTATTAATCACATTCTCTCTGGCACTTTGATACCAAGGAGATAAAGACCGTTTTTGAGGATGTGAGAGACAGCGAGAGTAAGGGAGAGTTTGTAGACAGAAGCAGCTTGGTCAGATTCATCAATTATCTTTTCATTACCATAAAAGCTGTTAAATGTAGAGGCAAGCTCGGTTAGGTAGGTCACTATGTGGTGTGGCGCATATTCCCTGCCTGCTCTCTCTACCACCTCCGGAAATCTATACAACAATTTCTCCACTTCTGTTGTTTCCCAAGGTGACACCTTAGGAACATTTTTAAAAGTGTCACCTTGGGAAATTTTTGCTTTTTCCAAAACAGACTTTGCCCTCACATAAGTGTATTGCAAATATGGTCCCGAATCCCCTTCAAACGAAAGTGACTTATCAAAATCAAAAATAATATCTCCCCCAGTCGCCTGCCTTAGTATCGAATATTTGATCGCCCCAATCGCCACCACTTCAGCTACCTCCTCCTTCTCATTATCCGAAAATTCTCTGTCTTTTATTTTTTCTCGAACCAAGTCTTCAACATCTTCAATCAGAGATTCTCCTGTTATTACATTCCCTTCTCTGGAGCTCATCTTTCCAGTACTAAGCTTCAGGATGCCGTGAGACAAGTGCTTGGTCTTCGCCGCAATCTCTGGATTCACTTCTTGCATAGCCCGGAGTACCACCTTGAAATATTCGTCCTGCTCATTGGCGGTGATGATGATTGATTTATCAAAAGCATAGGTCTTGTACTTGCGGATAGCGTGAGCGATATCTTTGGCTTCGTACATTGGGATATCTTGCGAGCTTACGAAAACTCGGGTATGAAGCCTTGGATCATATTTTTCACCTTTGAATACTATTGCCCCTTCGCTCTCTTCAAAAACTCCTTTTGAAACAAACTCCTTAACAATTTTAAGTGCATCTTCTGTAACTTCGCTTTCGAAAAAATAATAGTCGAACTTAGTGCCAAGCTTTTTGTATAATTCTTCGAAATGAGCGAGCGAGACTTCTCTGCCCCATTCATAAATCTTATTTAAATCTTTATCACTCTTTTCAAATATTTTTTTATTTACCTCTTTTATTTCTTCTTGAGAATTTGCATCATCTTCGTACTGATTGGAGCCAAGTGCATAAGCTTTGCCAATATAATCAACCTTTTTGCTCAATTCTCCTTCTATTATCCCTCCTGATTTCTGAATACCCCATACAGCTTTAGCAATATGCAGACCGCTATCCCCCTGATAATTATTCCTCTTTATTTCTGCTCCATTCCATTCGAGGATCCTAGATAAGGACTCGCCAAGAACATTACCCATCAAATGACCTATGTGCATCGGTTTCAAAACATTGGTCACCGTATACTCGATAATTGTCTTTTCTCCATTCAATAAATTACTACCTCCAAACTCTTCTTTATTATCATTTATCTCACCTATAGAATCTCCAAAAAACTTTGGTGATAAATGAAAGTTTACAAACCTCGGTTTAATAAATTCTATTTTTTCTACTTCTGGTATTTTATTTTTTTCTAGTTTTTCTATATCAGATTCAGAAATCTCATTAGCCACCCAAGTATAGTCTCCATTCTTCAAATCCTTCGGATGCACCAAGGTAACACTATCTATACCAAGACTATCCTTGATCCACTGTTCTATTTTTTCTTTGACATGCATCTTATTTCTCATAAAGCTGACTGTGAGTACCGATCGCTTTAAATATAATTATACCACTATCCTCTATATAAATAGCTCTAATGTCGCCTGTTATATCTATACTCCTGTGCCCCAGCCATTCTACGGTTAGTTGATGATTATTTAATTCAAATGAATACGCATCAGATATAAAAACCATTAACTTTTGCTCGAATTTTTCTTTTACTTTTTTAGGAAGCTTTTTGGATTGCTTGGTAAAGATCCTATGTCTGTAAATAGAAATCATTTCTATTAAGATCTAGTGCCTTTCATAAATTCTTCAGCAGTATAGAAAGGACCTTCAATATTTTTACCCGCTCGTCGATCCTTTTCTGTCTCTAGTAATATTTTTTGAAGCCATTTTGTAGGCTTTAGTGGTGCTTCTATAAAAATCGCCCTTTGAGTTACAAACTTCCTTAGTGCATTGTTAACAACGAGGCTCATCGGTATACCCACTTCTTTGGCCAGCTTTTGGGCATCTCGTTTGAGCTTAAGATCAGTCTTTATATTGATTACAGTTTTCATAACCAAAGTATATACAATGGTTAGTATTTGTCAACTAACTACTTTGCTGCTTTTTTGTTTTTTAACCATTTACCGGTCAGGGCTCGGTGCCAATCGTTTGGGCTGGTTTTTTGTATTTGGTCCCACATTTTCTTAGCAGTTTTGGTATAGAGCTTTTTTGCCCTAATGGTAGGTCTATGATCTTTTTGCATACTGGCAGCGCTAGAATCTCCAATATCTGCTAATTCTTTGAGCTCCAAATCAACTTCTATATTATCTGCATCTTTGACTATCTTTGCCTCAAGGGAGGTCCTTTCAGCATATTCTTTGAAAAGTGCCGGCGTTTCCTTACCAAGCAGAGTGTTTTCAAAAATATGTTTCTCGGCCAACTCTTCGTGTCTGACCACATAGTCTCTATGCATAAAAGCTATGTCTCCGGTTCTAGCTTCAGCAATATTATGGATCATGACATATCTTGAGCACTTTTTCTACATCAGCTTTTTCGGCTACAGCAATCACCCAAGCCACCATAGTAGTTCGAAAGATATGTTCAGCTATATTTTCAACTTTTCCAGTCAAAATTTGTTGCCATGCTCTCGGAATCCTCCGTAATGATCCGATCTCAAACAAAAAATCAATTTCTCTTTTCATGTGTTTAGTTCTTTTTAACTGCATACCTATAATCTTTTCCTAAATTCATCAGCTGACATTTCAACATCTTGCAGGATTTTTCTTAAAAGTCCAACCCCAATATCTTGATTACCATGTAACGGAACAGAGGTAGTTCTTTTATCAAAATGGTTCAAGAAAAAATGATGGCTACCTCTTATCCTCACACATTTAAAACCTTCTTTCTCCAAGAATTTAAAAAGTTTCTTTGGAGAGATAGGTGATAAATGAGGCATTAGCGTAAAGAAAAAGCGATATTTTGAAATCCAATAATTCTACTGGTCTGAATTTTGTTGCCAAAAAATTCTTTTTCCGCTTCAGCACAAAGTTCCACAACCTCTTCTAGATTTTTATAAAGCTCTTTGAGGGTCTTACCTTGGGTATAACAAGAACGAAGAGACGGTACAGATCCAACATACATGCCATTTTCATCTTGTTCAATCAGCACTGGTAAGTCCACTATTTTGCTATTTTTTACTTTTTTAGTCTTTACTTTCATTTCTTTATTGTAGCACTTCTTGATATTTTGGCAAAGTCTGGTATCTTTCTTAAAGATGAAGAAAAAAATAATTATATTTGCTTCTGGCTCCAAGGATGGAGGTGGTAGTGGTTTTGAAAACATGGTCAATGCGTCTCATAACGGGATTTTGGATGCCGAGATTTCGGCTGTAGTTTCTAATCATGAAAACGGCGGCGTGCGTCAAAAAGCTGATAGGCTCGGTATAAGATTTATTCACTTCCCTGCCCCTTGGGCAAGGGAGAGATACCAAGAGCTTACTCTAGGCGCTGACTTAATTTGTCTTTCTGGATGGTTGAAGTTGGCAGTCGGGCTTGATCCAAAAAAGACAATCAACATCCACCCCGGCGCTCTGCCAAAATTTGGCGGCGCCGGCATGTACGGTCACCATGTCCACGAAGCTACTATAGAGGCTTACAAAAGAAGCGAAGTGACTCACTCGGCTGTATCAATGCACTTCGTCACAGAAGAGTACGACCGCGGGCCTTTGTTCTTTTCACAACCAGTGCCGATATTGCCAAGCGATACTGCAGAAGATTTAGCCAAAAGAGTAAATCAAGCCGAGCACCAGTGGCAACCGATCATCACCCAAAAAGTGCTCTCGGGCGAAATCTCCTGGGACGGGGAAAACCCAGCCACTCTCAAAGGTGCCTCTGTTTGATTTTTTTCGATTTTTGTGGAGAATACGGAAAGGAAGGAGT
>Ga0209542_10013117_pt1 | contig 14360 bp, 14 predicted proteins | sample RifCSPhighO2_01_FD_184028 | JGI IMG/M metagenome (GOLD analysis project Ga0209542, IMG submission 184028) | Soil microbial communities from Rifle, Colorado - Rifle CSP2_plank highO2_0.1 (SPAdes) (version 2) | ecosystem: Environmental > Terrestrial > Deep subsurface > Rock core/Sediment ...
TTTAAAATTATTTTCCATTGATGATTTGTTTTAAATTATCAAAAAAATATTTCATCTGCTCAATATTGCCGATGCTTACTCTGATGCATTTTTCCAAAGGAGCAGTTTTAAACCCGCCGGCTATCAATATTTTCCTGTTTTTCATCTCTTGCCTAATCTGAACGGCTTTTTCAAAAGATGATACGTCAATCAGCATAAAATTAGCGTAACTTTTAAAGAAAGGGATTCCCGAATCGCTTAATTCTTTTTCCAGGTATTCTTTGGCTCTGTTGACCTCTTCCACGTTTTTCTCAACTATGCCGTAATTATCCAAAATCAGTTCTCCAAATTTGGCGGCAAAGGCGTTGGTTTCATACATCGGCCTGACTTTGTACAAATACCCTATAATCTCAGGCTGGCCTACGGCGAAGCCGAGGCGGCAGGAAGCCAGCCCGAATGCCTTTGAAAAAGTCCGGGTGATGATAAGATTGGGAAAATCTAAAATAAGGGGAAAAGCCGAATGGGGATAATACGGATAATAAGCTTCGTCTATTAAAATAATAATATCATATTTTAAGCAAAAATCCGCAATTTTCCTAAGGTCTTCGGGCGAAATAACGGTGCCCGTGGGGGCGTTCGGATTGGCCAGGCAGATTAATTTTGGCCTCTCTTTCTCTATCAGATTCAAAATATTTTCCGCATCCAGCGACAAGTCTTCCTTAAAATTTATCTTTAACAGCTCCGCTCCGAATGTCTCCCCGTAAACATAATACATGGCATAGGTGGGATCTAATAAAGCCACCTTATCGCCCCTCTCAACGAAAACTTCAAAAACTGCTTTTATGGCCGCATCGGAGCCGGAAGTAATGTAAATATTATTTTCCCCGCATTTCAAATGCGAAGCAATCTTACCGTAGAGAGAATCAATCTCGGGGTAAGCCGACAAGAAATCAGAAGTGATCTGGCTCTTCAAAAGTTCCGTAATTTCCTTGTCAAAACCGATCGTATTTTCATTCTTATCCAGACGCAAAAAAGAACCTCTCCGTTCTTGGGGATTTTTGACCCGCTGAATATTAATTAAGTGAGCCTTGGCCGGAATTTTTGCCATATTTTTTATAAAGATCGCCGATTAAATCCAAAATTCCCTGGCCCAAATCAACATAATAAGTGCTCTGGATGCGCTTGGCCAATTTGGGGGTAAAGCTGTAAGGAGTGATGTTGTAATGAGCCGTATAATTCGCGGGCAGGAATTCCAAATCAATTTTATCGCCCAATATTTCCTTTATCATCAGCAGGGAATCTTTTATTTTCATGGGCTGGTTTCCGGTGATGATCACCGCCTGATTTTTATATTCTTCGGTTAAAATATCAGCGCTTAATCGGGCCGCATCGTAAACGTGAATATACTCCCTGATTTCTTCGCCGTTGCCCTGCCTTGTAATTTTGCCGTCTTCAATGGCTTGCTTGATAATTCTATGTACCCAGTTTTCTTGTCCGGCCCTGGGGCCGTAAAGGGAGCCGTATCTCAAAATCGTGTAATCCAATCCGTAAACTTCGTGATAATTTTCAAGCAATGATTCGGCGGCCTGCTTGGAACTGCGGTAAAATGAACCGGCTTTGCTGTAAACGTAAAGAGTGCTGGCCAAAACGAACCTTTTGACTTTGTACCTTCTGCAGGCATCCAAAATTACGGTATTGCCCCAAATATTGGTCTTGACCGTTTCTATCGGCTTGGCTTCGGCGTCATCCATGTCGGCAACGGCCGCAAAATTGTAAACAATATCACAGCCCTTAACCGCCTCATCAACCTGTTTCGGGGAAGCCACGTCTCCTGCTATGGAAATTTGGTCGTCTCTAAGGTAAGGGGACACTTTCAAATCAAAAATCACCACCTCATAACCTCTATCGCTAAGGGCGTCAGCCACGTGGCTGCCGAGAAATCCCGCTCCTCCAAAAACTGCCACTTTTGTTCTTGTTTTTTCCATCATGCGGCTACTTTAGCGCTTTTTAGGCGCAATGTAAATGATTATTGCTTAACCCGTTTTTCAAAAATTCCTTGACGATTTTTACGGATTTATCGTTAACATGGGTGTGATCGGCGACGCATTCCTCGGAGATAAAGCCATTCTCATCGGAAACTTCCGGGTAGATATTTATATATTTATAATTTTTAATTTCGCAGAATTTTTTCAATCTTTCATTGAATTCTCCGTTTATTTTGCTGCGCATCGCCGGATCGGCATAAAATTGAACGCCCGGAGCGTCCTCTCTTCTTGAAGCGGCGGGAATGCCGAGGACGAAGAAATTTACGCCCATGGCGCCGATTTGCTTCAGAATGTCTCCATAATTGGCAATTGTATTATTGATTAACTCGGCCATCGTAAATTTTCCATTATTTTTCATGTATTCGTTATATAGGTGAATCCGGCAGTCTATTTCGCCGAAAGACAGAATAACCGCATCTCTTTTTTTATTAATTTTATCCAATGCGGCAAAAAATTTCCTGTTTGAATCGGTCGTGCTCTTCTCTTTTTTTAAATTATACGCGGTGGCGGCGCCGATATGATGCACTATGAACGGCTTTTTCCGCTTAAAAATCAGGGTATGGCTGTCGCCTATCACATGCACCAAGGGCTTGCCCGATAATTTTGAATATAAAGACCAGCAAAAATTATGCAATTTGTCGTCGTTATTCAAATGCCTTGATTCAATCAATCCCGCCATTTTAAGCCCGGCCAAAAAAAGATAATAAATCCCCCTTTCTTTGTATATTTCTTTTATTTTCGATAAAAATCCTTCAATTTTATTCATATAATTTTGAACATCCGAGAAGCTTGGCTAATTTTTCATTGTCCTCGGCGTAAAGGTTTGCCAAATATTCCCTGTCTTTGTCGGAAATGAACTTGGAATCGTTCAATTTTGATAAAAATTTCCTGTCGAGATAAAAAACCGGCTTAGCCGCCCAGGAAAATCTTCTTGCCGCAAAGTTTACTATTCGCAGAATTTTGGCCCCCCGATTGGTCAAGCTTACCTTTGCCTTGGTGTTGATTTGGCTGTAATCAAACTTATCTATGCCGAAAAAATCTGAAATTTTATCCAAAAAATTCTTCGGATCTTTTGATAATTCTTCATAAAACAACACCAGAACATTTCCCCGGCCGAATAATTTGAAATATAAATCCACTATTGCCGAATAAAAACCGACTTTTACGAAAGCGTCTTCTTTTATAAATCTTGAAAATGCGCGCAACTCTTCTCTTCCCCTTATGAAGTGCTTGTACACGGAAGCAAGCCAGTCCGCCTGATTTCTGATGACTATCAATATTTTGGCATCGGGCGCGGTTTGGTGAATTCTTCGGGCGATCAATTCGTTATCCATGGGCATGGCAAATTTCTGAACTGCCTTGCCGAAACCCTCGGTTTTCTTGTGGCAGCAATCCCAGCCGAAAGAACGATATCTGAAACCTGCGGAATATTGCTCGTCGGAATCCAAAAATATTTTGTTGCCGGAGTTAGGCTTGAACAAACTTAAATAAAAATCCTTGCCTTTGGAAAAACAGTCGTCCCAGTGAAAAAATTTCGGCTTGTAAGCAAAACATATATCCTTATGCGCGGCAAAAAGATCCTGCAGCCAGGTGGAAGCAGTTTTGGGAAAACCTATATGAATAAAATGAGGCAAGTTTGCCATATTACCACTTGGCGATGGTTTTCTTTGCTTTATCTTTAATCTTTTTATAAACGTCGTAAACCTCTGTTTCAACTTCCGGCGAAACCAACCTTAAAATTTCGTCTCCCCAAATGCGGTATTGTCCGCCGACTTTGTATGCCTTAATCACGCCTCTCTTTAAGAGCCGCTTAATGGTGCTTTCAGAAATCTTTAAAAACCCGCGGGCCTCCGTGGTGGTGTAAATTATACGAGGTTTTATTTCTTCTGCCATACCTATTTTCCATTGTAGGTAAGCTGGGGAAGGGTGTCAATAGGTGTCAAAAAGTCCGAATAATAAAAAGTCTCCCCATTGGGAAGACTTTTAAACAGCGACAATCAACTCCTTTTATGTTTATTTTCTATATCTTCTCTTTCTTTCTTTAACTCCATGGAGACCAACCTATGCCACCAACATAGAACAATCATGGCAAATGCTAATATCGCCAATATTGCCAGACCTCTTGCAAATTCGCCTGGATTATCTGTCGCATGGCTAGGTAGCAAAAATCCGGGCTCTAATCTAAGAATCATTATCCACGCCGCCGCGAAAATCACTATCAGGGCAATGCTTATAATTATAATCTCCCTATCTATGCGTCTTATTTTTTTATTCCTGACATCTCCATCTGTCATCTCAAATGCCTCCCTTTTTTACTGATTTTACATATTACCGCCTACTTCCGCAAAAGTCAACAACCGCATTAAAAAATTTAAAAAGCTCTCAAAAAAAATAATTAAATCACGCTCTCCGTTCCTTGCCATGGCAACAAACGGACATAGCTTAAACTAATTTAAATAATCTTCTCCACTCATTATCCTCGCCGATATTTTCGGCTATAATTAATCTCAATTCTTTATCGGATAAATTGAAAAAATTTCTTAATAATTCTATTTCCGCCTCGCAGTTAAACGGATGAATCCAAATACTTTTTTGAAAAGGGCGAAATCCTATTTCTTTTAGTTTTCCTCGCAGAGCCTCCCTGGAAAGTTTTTTTGTTTGGGCGATATCAAACATCGCCATTCTCCATCTTTTATCCCACCTTTGGGGCTTGGCTATTTTTAAACTATCAATCTGAAGCCAACCGGCTTTTTTCTTCCCTTCATCGGTTAGAGAAATATATATTTGATGATTTTCCTGCCGAATATTGATTAGTCCTTGCTTTTTAAATTTATAAAAAGCGCTGCGAATTTTCTGTTTCGGGTACTTATTTAATTTTTTACGAACCGTAAGAAGATTGGTTACAAAATAAGGAGAAGTTGCGGCGATAGCAACTGCGCCGGTGATCATTAGCCAGCGAAAAACATCTTTAGTGATTTCCGACTTTGGCTTTTTAAAATAGTATTTATATTTTCCCACAGCCATACTCTAATCCTATATCCGAATTGAAGCCATGGCAAGGAACGGATACGACTAAATAAGGGAGGTTGCGTTCCGCGCGCATCCTTTATTTGAAGTATTTCTCTTGATAGATTTTCTTGTATTTTTCAAATATCCGATTCCCCTCTTCGTCAAATTTTTCGGCTATTTTTATTTCCGGCCATTCAGACTTGGGGAATCTGACATACAAAAGAAATGTTCTTTGAAGGCCCTTTAATTCTTCGTAGCTCACGGTGTTCATTCGTAGCCTGCCCCCATCCAAGACATGATGAACTACGTCTCCTTCCTTGAAATACCCCCTCTCAATGCAGTATTTATATAAATCTGTTCCCTTATATGGCGCAAAGATATAACAATTAATGGTGCGGGAATTAATCTGGCGGTTTAGCTCAATCGTATCAAAAATCAAATCTCTCGTTTCGTCGGGAAAACCCACGATATTATTGATGGTATAAGGTATCTCATATTGATCCACTATTTTTAAGGCTTCCACTATTTGCCGATTTGAACCGTAGCGCTTAAGAACTCTTTTGCGGAATTCTTCATTGCCGTGTTCAATGCCAAAATTCATGCTGTTGCAGCCCATTTCTTTTAAAATTCTAATTTTTTCCTCGGTCACGGTTTCCGGCCTTGTTTGGCACCAAAAAGGAATCTTGATCTCTTCTGCATATCTAAGAGCGAGCTCCCTTAATTCTTCTACCGGCTTAGCCAAAAATGTTTCAGAATTAAAGTTAATGTAATCGGGATTATATCTTTTGACCAAATACTTTAATTCGGCTATAAGCCGGTCCGTATTCTTCCTTCTATAATAAATACCGCAGTCTTGCTCTCGAAACAGCCGCATTAATTGTGAAGACTCGCAATAAGTGCATTGGTAGGGACAGCCTCTGCCCATTTCAACGTGAATTAAGGCAAGAACTTTCCCGAACATCGGCCTAACCAATCTCTGCCGTCCAAAAATATCATAATCAAGAAAGGGAAGCTTATTGACATCAACAAGGGGCCTTAAGGGATTTTTAATAATTTTGCCGTCTCTCTTAATCCAAAGATTTTTGACGGTTGAATAATCTTCACCTTTAGACATTTTCTGGCAAAGCTCCACTAAGGCCTCTTCTCCCTCGCCCATGCAAATTATATTGACAGCGGAGTGATTAATAACTTCTTCCGGAGAAAAGGTGACAAAAACTCCGCCGGCTATCACCGAGATATTAAAACTCTTTATTTTTTCCAGTAAAGATTGAGCCAATTTCCAGGTATCTTCAACTATGGTGACGCCAATTAAGTCCGGCTTAAAATCAGCAATTTTTTTCGCCAAATCATCATAAATATCGCTTTCTTTGAGAAAAATCCCCTTTTCGGCAAGATTAAAAGGCTTTAACTGCAAAAGCTCCACTCTTCTTTGGTCAAAACTCATTTCTTCCGTTTTGTAAAAAGTGGTATCAAATAAATCAACTTCGAAGCCCTTTTCCTTCAAGCAGGCGGACAGCAAAGGAAGGTGTACCGGCACTAAGCTATCAAGCATTATGTTCGGATAGATAAATAATATCTTCATATTTCAGCTACTTCAAATTAACATTTTGGAGATTTTCTGGCAATAAGCGCGAAAATTCATAAATTCCCTTTACAAGTTCAGGCAAACGAGTTAAGATGAGCTAAATTTCAAATTAATTTATGGACCAAAATAAAAAAACGGTGCTGATAATATATCCTGCATCTTTCAAATTATCGGGATTGCATATCGGCATAGCTTCTTTAAGCAGCGCTCTGAAAAAAAACGGCTACGATGTCAAAATATTTGACACGGTTTTTTACGATTTATTGGGCCAGCAGGAATGGGATAAGCTAAGGTCCGACAGGCTAATGTCTAAAAAAATCGTTAATGAAAAAGAACACTGGAAAGTTAAAACTACGGATATGAAAGAAGATTTAATGAAAATTCTTGACGAGTTTAAACCGAAAGTAATCGGCTTATCAATAACGGAACCGGTTTATGACTTAAGCCTGACGTTGTCCCGCCTGGCAAAAGAAAAATGCCCAGACGCCATTATCGTAGCCGGTGGCGTTTTCCCCACCCTTTCGCCGGACATTGCCATCAAAGAAAATTCAATTGATGTTCTTTGCGTCGGCGAAGGCGAACTGGCTCTACCTGAATTGTGCGACAGAATTTATGAAAAAAAAGATTTTCTTGATATTCCCGGACTATGGGTCAAAAACAAGGGGAAAATTTATAAAAATAATCCGGCTAAACTCCAGGATATCAATGATTTGCCTCATCCGGACTTTTCGGTCTTTGACGAACAAATCTTTTATAAAGCGATGCAAGGCAGGCTTTACAAAATGGCGAACATTGAAACTTCGCGAGGCTGTCCCTATAACTGTTCTTACTGCTCATCTCCTTACCTGAAAGAATTTTCTTTTAAAAATGAAGTCGGCAGCTATTACAGAAATCTGAAAATGGAAAAAATTATCGAGCAAATGCATTATCAGATAGAAAAACACTCCCCGGAATTTATTTATTTCTCAAGCGAAACATTTCTGGCGATGCCAAGAAGAGATTTTGAAATGTTTATTGAGGAATACCGGAAAATAAAAATACCGTTTTGGTTTCAAACCAGATTTGAAACAATAACCGAGGAGCGCATCAAGGCGCTAAAAGATGTCGGCATGTTTTGGCTGACCATGGGAATTGAGCATGGCAACGAAGAATTCAGAAAAAATGTTTTAAAGAGGGCTTGCCCGGACAGGGTAATTATTGAAGGGGCTGGCATTCTGACGAAATGCGGCGCAGGGGCTTCTTTTAATAACATGATCGGATTCCCTTTCGAAAACCGGGAACTTATCTTTGAGACAATCAAGCTGAATAAAAAATTATTTGAAATCAATCCCAATTTTGAATCCAATGTTTTTATGTTTCTCCCGTATAAAGGGACTGAACTATACGATCTTTGCCGACAAAACGGTCTTTTATCTGCCGAAATTTGTTCTCATGGGCACAGCCTAAGCGATGAGAGCATTTTAAATTTTCCGAAAGAATATAAGCAAGAGCTGAAAGGTTTAATGAAAACATTCAACCTTTACGTCAAACTCCCCGAAAAATATTGGCCGGAAATAAAAATAGCCGAGCGTTCCGACGAAGAAGGCAATGCAACATTCAACCGCCTGTCAAAATTGCTGTAGCAATAATTTATACCAAGAGAGAGTTTGGGCGACATGGCTATCTAAATTAAAATCTTTTTTAACTCGCTCGTAGCCGGCTTGGCCTAATTTTTTTGCCTTTCGGGGATTCTTCAGCAGATCAATAATCTTTTTTGCCATTAATTCGGCATTAAGCGGATTAACCACATAACCCGTCCGGCCGTCTTGCACTATTTCGGGACTGCCGCCATAGCAAGTGGCAACCACCGGCCTTTTGCAGGCCATGGCTTCCAGATTACTCCTGGGGAACGGATCCAAATAAATTGACGGCACGACGACAATATCAGCCGACCAATAGGCGGCTTTCAATTCGTCGCCCTCAAGCCAGCCGATACCCTGCCTGCCGGCAGGCAGGCTTCTTTCTCCGGCAACCAATAAAACAGCCTTGGGCACTTCCTTTTTAACTATGGACATTGCCTGATTAATCTGACCCCATCCTTTTAAGCCGGAAATTCTGCCGCCGAAAAAAACTATTTTTTTGCCCGAAAGCCCGTATTTTTTCTTGAATTTCCTGACGGCATCTTGGCCTATTTTCCAATCGGCAACATCTATGCCGGTGTGAATAGTTTCCACATTTTGTATGCCGTTTTGATTCAAAGCGTTTTTCAGGGCACTACTTACGCTGAAAATTTTATCGGCATTTTTTAAATATCTTCTGATCAAAAAATTCCTAATGGGATTATACCTTTTCCTGGCCTGTTTTAAATTATCCGACCAGGAAATCTTGGTATTAAAATTATCCAAATAGCGTTGGGTCGCTAATTTGCCATAAGTGAACTCCATGGTATCTCTTGCCGTGAAAAAAATCGGTTTTTTGAATTCTTTGGCTATTTTCAAGCAATGGTAAGAAAGATACCAATTAATATTATGAGCATGAATAACATCCGGGTTTATTTTTCCAATAAGCTTCTTAACTTTTCCAACCGTTTGAGGATTATATAAGCTTAAATACGCCCGCCATCTTTCATGATAATTGGCAAAAATTCTAAAAATTTGCAGGCCCTGATACTTAAAATTTTTCTCGCCGGATTTATCTTGGCAGGTGGTGACCACAGAAACTTCACAATCCGCCTTTTGCAATCCGCGGGCCAAACCGAAAACAGAAAAACCGGCCCCTCCCAAGCTTAAAGGCGGAAAATTACCGGCTAAAATTAAAACTTTCATCTTCATATCTTTAGGAGCGACCCTACTAATTTATAAATAAACCTGGCGAAAAATCGCAGTCGCGGCTTTGAAACGACAAAATCCTTTAACTGTTCTTTTTTTTCTAAAACAGCCTTCTTAACATCGTAATGCTTATAAATATTGAATTTAAAATTTTTGACGGCCGACTCTATCTCCTTCTTGGAAATCGTGGGAAGCTCTAAAATTGACTTCTTAAAATAAGTATCGGCCGAATCATTTCTTATCAAGCCCTCTTTTTGGCATCTTTCCCCTAGGGTTGTCCCGGGGTAAGGATAAAATACGCTCACCTGCATAAAATCCGGACGAAGCTGAACATTCAAATCAACAGCCTCCTTAACGCTTTTTTTTGTTTCCCCGGGAATGCCGATTATGTTGAAAGAATAAGTTTTTAATCCAAGATTTTTCGCTTTTTTGAAAAGCTCAATAATATCTTGGTTGCTGATACTTCTGCCCAGGGCCTCCTTCCTTAATAATTCATTGCCTGATTCAATGCCAATCTTAATCATGCTGCAGCCCCCGGCCTTGAGAGCGGCTAATGACTCATCGTCCACACTGCCTGGCCTGATATTACACTCAAAGGTCATATCAAAATTATTAGGAAATTTGTCGCAAAATTCAAGCAGCCAATTTTTATTTAAAGAGAAGGTGTCGTCATCCAGCTTAATGTGGCGGAAATTATAATTTTGCTTAAGATCCCTGATTTCTTCAATTGCCTTATCCACGCTGCGAAATCTTAAATATTTTCCTAAGCCGGCATACTTTTGCTTTAAGGCGTGGTTGCAACAATAAGTGCAATTAAACGGGCAACCCCGGGAAAAAATAAATCTGGGCATTATTTCCTTTTGCCTATATTTTATAAAATAACGGAAAATATGCCTGTCGGGAAAGGGCAATTCATCCAAATTCCCCACTAATCCCATAGGCTCATTCTTGATAATTTTGTTATCGTTACGGAACCAAAAATTTTTGGTATTAAAATAATCCTCTCCTTTCTGCATCTTATTGATTAACTCCAAAAAGGCCTCCTCCCCTTCTCCAAGGCAGACTCCATCAAACGCCTCTTCTTTTTCCAATGAATTCGGAAATAAAATGATGTGCACCCCGCCGACAAAAATAGGAATTTGGCATACTTCTTTTATTGTTCTGGCAATTTTTCTGGCATAAAGAAATTGATGAGAATTAGTGGAAATACCTATGGCATCCGGCTGATTTTCTTTTATTCGCTTTAAAAGATCGGCTTGCTGTTTTAAGTCATCTATTTCAAACAAATCAACCTCGTGCCCGGCCTTTTTCAAAACTGCCGACATTGAGGCAATGCCGACGCTCCAAAGACCGGCCGACCCGATTTGAGGAAAAATAAATAATATTTTCATCTTATTTAACCGCGATAAATACCGAGTGGCGCCGGCGATAAAAACGGCCCCCCTGAAAAATACACAAAAGAAGGACTCCCAGGAATTCTCTGAATAAGCCGCCGTAGCCGCACTGTTTTTTTATTTCAAAAGCTCTGGCAATTTTACTTTTGGACTGAAGGGAAATTGCGTCTTTCCCCTTATTATCGCCGATAACGCCTTTCAAATTATCGCTTTCATTGAATATCTTTATTATCTTGAAGCCCGATCCGCCAATAATCTTTTTTACTTCATTGCGGGTAAAGGCGTAGGGATGCCCCCAGTTGCCCTTGCCTATGCTTTCCAAAAACATCTTAACCGACTTGACCCACCAAGGAAAAGTATCAACCGTCAAAAACAGGAAACCTTGTTTTTTTACGGTTCGGTGCATTTCGGCTAAAGCCTTGCCGGGGTCTTGAATGTGGTCTATAAAATTCGTGGAAATTATCAAATCAAAAAAATCATCCTGGAACGGCAAATTTTCTCCGCGCCCCTTTATCCATTTTACTTCTTTTGCCATGTCAAAATCCTGCAGAAAATAATCCATCAGCGTATCCAAGCCGTATCTTTCTCCATAATCAAGATAATTAATCAAACCGCCCAAACCGCAGCCAACATCTAAAATTTTGCTGCCGGAGTTAAGATTAACATATTTTTTCAGCAAATCCGCCTGATACCTGCGATATTCGCCGGTTCTCTCCTGCCGTTCGCAATTGCCCTTCCATCTCTTTTCCCAGTGATCCTTATGGGCTTTTTGCGCCAATTCGTATCTTTGATTTGAAATAATCATTTGCGTAAAGGAAAATATCTTCTGGAAAAATAACAATTGGGGCAGGAGGGGAAATCTTTGTAATTTATTTTGGAAAACTTCTCCCTTATTTCATTAAACTTCTGGCCATTCCATAAATCGTACAGATTATAATCTTGCATCACGCGGCCAACGATAAGATCGTCGGCCATCATGGCATTACAGCAAAGCCTTACTTCGCCGTCCCAATCAACAGTCATGCGGCTAAAGGGAAAGGAACAGGGCACTTGCATATAGACGCCCTTTAAAAGTTTTGGAAGTTTTAAGAAACCCGCCCAGTTTGCCATTGTTTTTGGCTCGTGAGTGTCAAAATGCAAATTGGGATACTTTTGATAAAATTCTTTTTGGTAAGCGGGCGTCTCTTTGGCGAAATCACTGAAAGGCCTCAATCTTATCTGACCCTTAAATCCTGATTTTTCGGCGGCGGCTAAAAAATAATGGATGTTTTCTAAAACATGATCGTGGGCCTCAACGCCGACTATTTTATTATAATTTTCCCTATTGAGCGTATAAAAAGAAACTTCCACCAAATCGGTCTTGGCATCAATGAGAGCTTGCGATATTTCCCGGCTGACGCTTACAAAATTCGTGGAGATATGTATTTTCAAGCCGCGCGAAGAAGCGTAGTTGAGGAAATCAATAAACTTGGGGTGCAAGGTGGCTTCGCCGAACAAGCCAAGTCCCAAATTCGTCTTTGAGCGAAATTTATCCGCCAGACAATCCGCCAAAGACTTAAAAAGGGATTCTTCCATAAATCCCCTCTTCTTTTTTATGCTGCCATTCAGGCAAAAAGAGCACTTCAAATTGCAGGAGTTAGTCAGCCCCACATCAACCTCTCTGGGAAACTGCAGAACAACCGGCTTGTCGGCGACGCCGGCTTTTCTGGCTATTTTGTAAAAAATATCCGGTATTTTCATATTAATTCCGGCCTCCAATAATCTAAGGTATCTCTTAGAGTTTTATCAAAATTGATTTCCGGCTGCCAGCCGGTGGCCTCTTTAAACTTGCCGGAATCGCAAATGAGAACCGGCACGTCGCTGGGCCTCATCAAATTCGGATCTTGCTTTATTTCCACCTTGACTCCGGAAAAAGAAATCAAGGCATTCAGCATATCGCCGATCCGATGGCCCTGGCCCGAACCGATGTTATACGGCTCGCCGAACTTGCATTTTTCGGTTGCCAGCCAGTAAGCCCTGACAATATCTCTGACATCCGAAAAATCCCTGATTGCTTCCAAATTTCCAACGCTCATCACCGGCGCCTGTTTTCCTCTTTCTATGTCAGCTATCTGCGAGGCAAAGGCGGAGGTGACATACTGCTTTCCCCTTCTCGGACCTTCGTGATTAAAAGCGCGGGTTACAACGGTTTTCAATCCGTAGCTTTTATAATACTGGCAAGCCAGCATGTCTTGAGTCACTTTTGATACCGCGTAAGGAGAAAGCGGCCTCAAAGGATTAGTTTCTTTGATGGGTAATTCATTTTCGTAAACCAAACCGTATTCTTCGGAAGATCCGGCAATATGAATAACCGGATTAAGCTTTAATTCTCTTAAAACTTCAAAGATATTCAGCTCGGCGATAATATTATTGTATAAAGTATGTTCCGGCGACGCCCAGGAAGCCGGCACAAAAGCTTGAGCGGCCAAGTGAAAAATCTTATCGGGCCTTACCTGCTCAAGAACTCTGGCAACGCCGACCCTGTTGGTCAGGTCGCATTCTAAAAGCTTAACTCTGTTTTTTATCTGCTCAATTCTTTTGAGTTCGTCTCCGAGATGGTGCGACAACACTGTGCCGAAAACCTCCACATCGGGCAAACCCAAACAATACTCAGCCAAGTGAGATCCCACAAAACCCGTGATACCAGTAATTAAAACTTTCATAGTATTGATTTATATACTTTAAAATATTGATCAACCGTTTTATCCCAACTCATTTTCTTGGCTAGAACCATGCCGTTTTCTCCCAATTTTTTGGCAAAATCCTGATTATCAAATAATTTTATTATTGCTTTAGCGGTGCTTTCAGCATCGTTTTGGGGCACCAGCAATCCGTTATAGTCATTTCTTATTATGTCTTCGGCTCCGCAATCTTTGGCGCCTATGACCGGCAAACCGGAAGCGTTGGCTTCAAGATAAACCAAGCCGAATCCTTCAAAATTATTTTCAATGTTGATCGGGGTCAGCAAAAATACATCAGCCTGGCCGTATAATCCGATCAATTCTTCGTCTTCTATATTCTGCCAAAAAAAGATGTTTTCTTCAAGTCCTAAATTTTTTGACAATTCCTTCAATTTATTGAAATAAACTGTATGCGACTGGTCTCCCACGATATAATATTTAATATCCGGATATTTTTCTTTTGCTTTGGCTACCGCCTGAATGGCGACATGATAGCCCTTTCTCGGTTTCAATGCTCCGACGCTTAGAATTACCCTGCCCGTTTTTTTAATATTCGTTGCCTTAACAAACCTCCCGCAATCTACGCCCAGATTAACGACTTCGGTGTTATCCAGTTTAATTCTTTTTAAAATTTCTTTTTGAGTAAAATTGCTGATGCACAAAATCCTGTCCGCTTTTCTGTAAGCCCATTTCAGCAGATTTTTTATCAAAAATTGCTCCAGCGGCAGAACGGAATAAGTGCCGACGCCGTTAATAACCAAACGCTTTTTCAAGCCGATTCCCGCCAAAGCTCCGATAATGCCGTAGGGATAACCGTCCAA
>Ga0209542_10013118_pt1 | contig 14359 bp, 13 predicted proteins | sample RifCSPhighO2_01_FD_184028 | JGI IMG/M metagenome (GOLD analysis project Ga0209542, IMG submission 184028) | Soil microbial communities from Rifle, Colorado - Rifle CSP2_plank highO2_0.1 (SPAdes) (version 2) | ecosystem: Environmental > Terrestrial > Deep subsurface > Rock core/Sediment ...
CCGCCTCCGGAAGAGGAGCCGGCTCCCGAACCTCCGCCCACCGATGAGCCTGCCCCAGAACCTGCGCCCGAACTCCCGACTTCTTAAATTTTAATTTTTCTATGTATTACACCTACATCCTCGAATCAAAAAAAAGTGGAAATTATTATATAGGTAGCACTTCTGACTTAATCCGTCGGTTGGCAGAACATAATTCAGGGAAAGTAAAATCAACTAAATTACGCGCACCGTGGGAAGTGTTCTACGTCGAACAATTTCGAAGTCAGAAGGAAGCTATCTTACGAGAGACACAGATAAAAGGTTGGAAAAGCCGCGCTATGATAGAAAAATTAAAATTTAAGAAATCGAGGATCCTCGATTTTGTAAACCCGATCGGGTTGGAAACAAAATCGGGACCGCCCCGGAGGAAGAACCCGCCCCAGAACCCGAACTTGCTCCTGAAGCCCCTTCCGCCGAGTAAGGTAGGATAGAGGTATTAATAGCCGTTCGGCTTAAGCTTCTAATATTATGAAAAAAATATATTCAATAATTTTTGTGGTTGCTCTCGCTCTGTCCATGCCTATAGATGCCCAGGCAGTGATACAAAGTCTTAACAGTCAAACCGGCCAGAATCAAACCTTTACGAACGATACCAATGTTAGCATAAGTTCGTCAGGAAATACCCACACTATTAATTGGAATGGTTTACTTTCACCAACCAGAGGAGGTACAGGTATCAATCTCAATACGTTGCCCGAAGGTTCAATTCTATTCAATGACAGTGGAACTATGAGCGGAAAAGATACTTTTTGGTTCGATAAAGATGGCAGCGGCGATGGGAGAGTCTTTGCCTCGTTCTTCGCGGCTGCCACAGCTTTCGAACTATTAGAGGGCGCCAGTATAGATTTTACTTCTAACTCTGGAAATGATTTAGGTGGTATTACCATGCCTGCATCAGGTAGGTATGCCTTTTTTGGGCCGCAACCAGCAATCTTGGATACAAATTCTCTGACTGCAGACAGGGACTTTACCTTCCCTAACGTCTCCGGCACATTCGGTCTCCTCGAAGTCGATCAAACCTGGAGCGGCGCTAATACTTTCAGCAAAGGGGCTTCTGCAACCACGACTGTAAACTTCGGAGAAATTGGAGATTCGACCTCTCACGCCTGCTTCAACACCAAAAACACCGACGGTAATGACATTTCCTTCTACTTTGTAGGCACAAGCATGGTAGTAGAGAATAATATCTGCCAATAGAAGAGAGTTGGACTTATCACTTAAGAGCAACTGCGGGTATACTATTAGTATATGCACAGGCGGTGGTATTTTGTTCTTTTTCTCTTCTCATTTTTCGTGGTATTTTTTGCCTTGCCGAATGAAACTCAGGCGGCGATCAGTTTTGTCGGCAGTGCCGAGAACTCGTCTGACCCATCCAACAACGCTGATCCCACGGCTAACCTGACCACCATCTCCGGGTTGGCAGAGGGTGACCTCGTTATCGCCGCTTGCGGGCTTGCAGACGCCGATAATGTCACCACTGCTAACGTGCTGATGAACACCGCAGGCTATACCGGGCTCAGCGACCTGTTCATAGACGACACTCACGAAACCAACTTCGAAGTCTTCTACAAGTTCATGGGCGCCTCTGTGGACACCAGCGCGATATGTGAAGGAAGCACCTTAGGAATTGACACTGGTACTGCGATAGTTGTAATGGCCTTTCGCGGGGTGGACACTACCACCCCCTTTGATGTCGCCTCAACAAGCCAGGCCACAGCTAACGACCCCGACGCGGATCCGCTGTCTATCGACTGGAGCACAACTGGCGTCTGGACGGTAATTGCGGTGGCGTCCGCACACGTTCTTAACTTCACCTGTACTTCGGATGCGTATATATTTCCAACGGGCTATACGACTAACGCGATTGAGTGTGGCGGAAACGACACAACCGACATCTCGGTCGGAATGGGCTACAACTCCGCTCCCGCCGACCCGGAGAACCCCGGCATTGTGGACCACAACGGGACCGACTCTACAAGCAACTCGTGGGCAGCCGTCACCATGGCGCTTAGACCGGCCGTTCCTCCCACCGTTACCACCCAAGACGCTAGTTCTATTGGCGCAACCTCTGCGACCTTCAACGGCACCATTGATGCAACGGGAGGTGCAACCAGCACGGTTCGCGGTTTCGCCTGGGGCACGAGCGCCACGATGAATGGTGATGTCGCGACTACAACAGAGAGTGGAAGTTTTGGCACAGGCGCATTCACCGATTCCGCGCAGACACTCATCTGTAACACTACGTATTATTACCGCCCGTATGCTGTCAACATTGCCGGCACCAGCACGGCTCCCATTTCCAACTCTTTCACTACCTCGGCTTGCACTGTGGCTCCTAGCGTTACCACCAACTTTGCCAACCCTGGCTTTAACTTTGCAACGCTCAACGGCACCAAAACCGGGGGAGACGACGCCACCCAGCATGGCTTTGCCTGGGGCACTAACGCCAACCTTTCGGGTGGAGACACGGCAACCACCAGCAACGGCGCGCTTAACAGCAACAGCTCTTTTTACAGTGTTGTCAGCGGGCTTTCGGTAAGCACGCCGTATTTCTTTAGAGCGTATGCCACCAACACGGGTGGCACTGCCTACGGGGCTATCCGGAGCTTTACAACCGGCGTTAGCACCGCGACGCGTAATGCGAGGCTCTTTGAGGGCTTTCGTGTCAAACTTATCGACAGCCAGATAATCATTAATCAACAATGATAAAGCGGATAAAGCGCTCTACCCCAAGCATTGTGCTGGTGCTCGTGTGCGCTTTGGCGGGTTACCTTATATATGACTATTTTTCCAACCCGCATGTTGTGGAGCAGGGGATACGCCTTGAGCCGCCGCGCAGCACTCCCTTGGGGAGCCGTGAGTATCGCGATTTTGCGCATCAGTTTTCTCTTTTTTACCCGGAAGCACTCACCGTACAAGAGATAGACGAAGCGGGCGGCGGCTCCACTATCATTTTTCAAAATCCAGAAGCGGGGGTAGGCTTCCAAATTTTTATCGTTGGCTACAGCGAGCCGGTGGTAACCGAGGAGCGGCTTAAAAAAGACATTCCCTCCGGTGTGCAAACTAATAAAGAAGACATCATAGTAGACGGCGCCAGTGGGGTAGCATTTTACAGCCTCGACCTAGGGTTAGGCGAGACACGGGAAGCCTGGTTTATAAAAAATGGATTTCTCTACGAAGTCACAACCCCTAAACCTCTCGAGGCCCATTTGTTAGAAGTGCTTAAGAGCTGGAAGTTTATCCTGTAAAGATGTTGTGTGTGGCCACCACATACTAAGCAAATGAGATATACTATATATTGTATGAAGCAAGTCCCGAGAGGTTTTACCTTGCTCGAAATCCTTCTCGTTGTCGCGGCGATTGCAATACTTGCGGGTATTGTCATTGTCGCTATCAACCCCGCGCAGCAACTCGCAGAGACGCGAGATGCGCAACGGCATTCCGACGTTGAGGCGATTTCGAGTGCGATCCTACAATACACAATTAAAACAGGTGCATACCCAGCAGACATTCCTGGCCTCGCTGGTGACGACTGTCCAGATGATACAGAAAATCTTATTTGCCAAGAGGGAGAGGCATGCGATGGCTTTAGCCTTGATGAATTGGTTCCTAACTATATTGCAGCGCTGCCCATTGACCCTAGTCAGGATGGTAGTGAGGTTACCGGGTATGCGGGAGGTCTCACTTCAAGTAACCGAGTGCTTATTTGTGCACCAGATACCGAAGAAGGAGACGAGCTTATTTCCGTCACCCGCTAATCGAGGCCGCATCGAGGCCGCATCGAGGCCGCATCGAGGCCGCATCGAGGCCGCATCGAGGGGCCGCATCGAGGTTGAACCTCGATGCGGCTCACAAGGAGTGGTTGTACGTTAGCCAGTCTGCAATTTCTTTTCTAAATTCGCGCCGGGTTTTCCAATAGCGGGGCAAAGAGCCCATCGCGATAATCCCTCTCTCTTTTCGCGGTACGTCAGTGTAATCAATATAGCTTGAGTAGCGATACTGCTCAAGAAATTTTTTGGCTCGGGTAGAATTTACAATGCCAGATTCTTTCCATGCGGGGTCGATAAGTTTTATAGGATTTAGGTGAATGTAAGAGATAAGATATTTCAAATAACGATCATTTTGGACATGCTCGGAACGGTACCTTCCTTGAAATAGCGTTCCAGTACGTTTGTTTTTTGTGTTGAAATACATAGTATATCCGGTCATAAGTTTTTGCATGAAGTTACTAATGCCGTTCTCTTTGCGTTGTCGCACGAGCAAATGGAAATGATTTGGCATGAGCGCATATGCAGCTATATCAATAAGTGGCTCACCTCTATCCATCTGAAGCCACTGCATCAAGGTTGAACCTCGATGATTGCTGATGTGGGTTGGTTGTGTGCCGTTACTTAAATAGAGAAGACCCAAGAACCGCTCATAGTCGCTCTTTGTGTCAAAAATTCTCCGCTTTTCGGTACCTCGGTTGTATAGGTGATAATACTCCTTTGTTAGTAAGGGTCCTCTGGTCATGGCTGCACTGTATACTATACCGCATCGAGGTTCAACCTCGATGCGGGATTATTCGTTCTCCCTGCGGCAGGTTCTCGTCTTCATTTTGCGTGGTAGCATTGGGGGGTAGTCATAACACTCATTTTTTATGAAAATTGAGCAAAAAAAGTGGACCAAGGAAGGTGGGTGGAAGCTCAACTCTAAAACTCCGCTCACGGAGGTGCCTCAACTGGTTTTGGTGTTTGGAGCGAGCGCGTTAGTTAAAGAGGAGAAAACATTTAGTGATGTTAAGGGCGCATACCCAAACTCCCACATTTTAATGATGTCGACCGCGGGGGAGATTCTTGATACCTCCGTGTCCGACGGGACGCTGTCTCTTACGGCAGTCAATTTTCAGAAAACAACGCTCCAATTTGCCGAAGCCAAAATTGATAAATCGGCAGATAGCAAGGCAGTGGGGCAGACACTTGCCCAAGCGCTCCCCAAAGAAAAGCTCCTTCACACGATGGTGTTTTCAGACGGTCTCAAAGCAAACGGGACGACGCTGGTTGAGGGCATCATGAGTCAACTGCCACCGAAGGTTTTGGTGACCGGGGGGCTTGTAGGAGACGGAGCCGATTTCAAGCACACCTATGTGGGCTTGGACAAAACGCCGACAGAAGGCACGATTGTCCTCGTTGGGTTTTATGGGGACTCTCTTTCGGTGAGTTATGGCTCCATGGGGGGTTGGGATGTCTTCGGGCCGGAGCGAATCATCACGAAGTCAAAAGAAAACGTACTCTACGAGCTCGACCAAAAGCCGGCACTCGCCTTATACAAAGAATATTTGGGTGAAAAGGCAAAAGAGCTCCCCGGGTCGGGGCTTCTCTTCCCTCTCAGTTTGGGGATTTCAGGGAAAGATGGAACGGTACAAGTAGTGCGCACACTTCTTGCCGTTAACGAAGCCGATCAGAGTATGACCTTTGCTGGAGATATGCCCGAAGGCGTCAAGGCCCAACTTATGAAGGCAAACTTTGAACGCTTGGTTGGCGGCGCTTCGGGGGCCGCGAGCATGATAAAAAAAGAAGAAAAGGCCACGGCAGAGCTAGCAATTCTCATCAGCTGTATCGGCAGGAAGCTGGTCTTGAAGGAGCGGATTGAAGAAGAAACAGAAGCTATTAGACAGGTATTTGGCCCCAATACCGCACTCGCGGGCTTTTACTCCTACGGAGAGATTTCTCCCGGTACACCGACCTCAAACCAGTGTCAACTACATAATCAAACCATGACCATCACGACCTTTACCGAGATGTAAAAGCAATGAACAAGGTTCTTGAGAGGCAAATCAAAAAAATATTTGGAAATATTGAGAGTGTTCCGCAGAGCCTCTATGTGTTTTTGGAGGTGGTGAGTGAGACCTATGATCATGCGGAGGAGGACCGCCTTCTTATCGAGCGCTCTCTTGAGATTAGTTCCAAGGAATTAGGAGAGAAGGCGTCACTTCTTGAGGCGACACTTAACTCAACCGCCGATGGTATTCTCGTGGTCGACAAAAACGGGAAGATAACTAGCTTCAATAGCCGTTTTACCAAAATGTGGGGAATACCGGGGGACATTCTTGCAGTACGAGATGACAATAAGGCCCTGCAGTTCGTCCTTAGTCAGCTCAAAGATCCGGAAAGTTTTTTAAAGAAAGTCAAAGAGCTCTATAGTCAGCCGGATGCGGAGAGTTCTGACATACTGGAGTTCAAAGACGGAAGGACCTTTGAGCGCTACTCCCAACCACAACGAGTAGGCAAAGAAGCCATTGGACGGGTCTGGAGCTTTCGCGACATTACCGAGCGTAAGCGTATTGAACAAAAGGAGCAGAAACAGATAGAAGAGGTCAAGCGTATGAACAAGCTCATGGTTGACCGGGAATTAAAGATGATAGAGCTAAAGAAAGAGGTCGAGGCGCTTAAGGCCCAACGCGAAACAGTGGCTTGAACCCCGTTGTTATCGGGATGATGTTAGTGGCGAAGTCATGGAAAGACAAGAAACAATACATTCAACCTCCAAGGAAGCACTACGGTCAAGAATTTCAATTCAGCGGTCTTCACTCTTCATATTGTTTTGTTTGTTTTTGTTTTTGAGTACGGTTGGTACGTACCTGATCTATAGTAAATATAGTAACTATACAGTAAGCGCCCTTTCTCGCAGAGAAGCAATTGCATCTCTGGCCGCAGTAACCTTGAAAGAAAGAACCGATAGAGTGATCGACGTTGGTATTTCGCTTGCTACTCGTGTGCAGTTCCAAAAGTTAATCGAAGCCGGAAAATGGGACGAAGCGATCAAGGTAATGGAGCGGGTTCCGAAGGATTTTCCGTATATTGAAAGGGTCGCCCTTTTTGATCCTCAGGGCATATTCGAGGCGGTGACTCCACTTACTCCGGAACTTTCAACCATTATCGGACAAGACTTTTCTTACCGCGATTATTACCAAGGAGTGAGTAAAAACTGGGAACCGTATGTCGCCGAGGCAATAAAACCAGCAGTACCTCTAGGGTATAACCTTGTCCCGGTGGCGGTTCCCATAACATCTGGATCTGGCGAAAGGCTCGGGATACTGCTTCTTAATATAAAACTCGATACCATTACGGCTTGGAGTAAGAGTATTAACGTGGGCCCGGCCGCATTTGTGTATATAGTCGATCGAAAAGGACACCTGCTTATGCATCCCACGCTTTTACCGGCAGAAGATATTGTGGATTTTTCTTCGGTGCCGTCTGTACAAAAAGTTCTCAAAGGGGAACGAGGAATCGAGATAACTTGGAACCCGATTGAGAATGAAGAACGCGTTACTGCGTACGAGCCGATATCAGAACATGGCTGGGGAGTGATTGTGGCGCAACCTACAAAAAGTGCTTTTATGGAAAGAGATCGCGTGGTTAGGAGTGATGTCATCCTGTGGATACTGATTATTATTACATTGGAAACAGTCACCTTTTTGCTTTTGCGCAATAAGAACACTATGAAAATGCAACTGGAAAAAGAAAAAGCATTAACGGCAATGGTTGAGTCGGCAAACAAGGAACTTAAGACCCTTAATGAATCTGTTTCTGCTGAAGCGGAACGAAAACTGAAAGAAAAAGTGTTACAGCTCGAGACGTTGAACCAAAACATGATGGGTCGAGAGCTGAAGATGATAGAGTTAAAGAAGGAGGCCCAAGACTTGCGCACACAACTGGGAGAGCACGCGTAAATAGGCTGTAGAATATAAACGATGCCACCGACCAACGCTTCCCCACAAGAAACTTCTCAAGCACCCTCGGTTGCTCCCAGCGCTCCCGCAGGTTATCCGCCGTATCTTTGGTGGACAGGTGCGGTCGTGGTGGTCATTGCGCTGCTCGCAGGAGTGTATTTTTTCGTGTTACCAAAAGCAGGTGACGGTGGCGTGTCGAAGGTCTACCACGTCGGAATACTGAATGCTTTGGATTACTTCGCCCCCACTATCGACGGTTTCAAGCAAAAAATGACCGAACTCGGATACGTCGAGGGGAAAAACATTGTCTATGATATACAAAAAGCTCCTGCGCCAGTCGGCAACCAGGCTATCCTTAAGAAGTTTGTAGATGACAAAGTCGATCTCATACTTTCCTTCCCTACGGAGGCGTCGCTTGAGGCGAAGGAAGTGACCGCAGGTACGGGGATTCCTGTCGTGTTTGCCGATGCAGCTATAGAGGGCAATACGCTCATAGAGAGCCTGCGATCTCCGGGAGGGAATGTGACCGGCGTTCGTTTCCCTGTTCCCGAAATCGCGACTAACCGTCTTGAGATTTTGCATGAATTGGTGCCTCAAGCTACACGCATCTGGATACCCTTTCTCAAAGACTATCCGACCGTTGCCCCCTCGCTTGCGGCAATACAGCCTCTTGCAGATTCGCTACGCATCACGCTCATCGAGGCGCCATTTAGCACTCCGGACGAAGTGAAAGCGTATCTTGACGCGCATGACAAAAATCCCGACATGGACGCCATTCTTTTGATACCGGAGCCGATCTCCATTTTACCGCCGTTTATTGATCCCATATATGCATTTGCCGATGTGCACAAGATCCCTGTGGCTGGCATTGTTTTACAGGACGGGGACACCGGGCCAGCGTTTAGTTTCATGCTAGACGTTTTCAGCGTCGGTGAATTGGCGGCACCTCTTGCGGACAAGATATTCAAAGGAACGTCTGCCGGCAGCATACCGGTCGTAACGTCGGAGTCCGTGTTTGAGATTAATTACAAAGTGACCCAAAAATTAGGTCTTGTCGTGAGTGAGAGTTTGCTTAGTATCGCCGATAGGGTAGTTCGCTAAATAAACAAATCGCCGATCGGTGACTTTTTGTAAGGTACAATAGCTTCAGACATCTTTATGTCTGAAGCCGTCAAGACACAACCACCCAAGCGTTTTCGGAGCTTGACCGTTACATTAACACTCGCGTTTCTGGCGCTAAGCTTGTCTGTCCTGTTCGTTTCCACAGGATTAGAAATCTATTTCAGTTACCAAACGCAGAAAATAGTCATTCGGAACCAACAACTGCTCGTAGCGCAACATGCGGCCAACATGGTACAGAGCTTCGTGGAGGATAAGCTTAGGGTCCTAGCCCAAGCTGCTGACCTAAATGATCTCGCTATTTCTTCAGAGAGAAGAGACGTACTCGGGAATAAACTGCTAGGACGTGATTCTTCGTTCCGTCAGCTCTTCCTTGTTGATGCTGATGGCAAAGAGCTCGCAACAGCTTCCCGCCTGTCAGGCTTGACCTCCAGCCCGCTTTTTGGACGGGAAGAACCCTTACTTGTGGCGGTACTAAAAGGAAAATCGTACATAAGCTCTGTATACATTGACGAGAGGACGAACGAGCCCCTCGTATTGATAGCAGTCCCCGCGATGGATATTTTTCGTGAGCCTAAGGGCGCGCTTATTGCCGAAATAAATCTCAAATTCATGTGGGACCTCGTGGAAAATATTCACGTTGGGGATACGGGTCTTGCCTATGTCGTTGATAAGCAGGGAAACTTACTGGCGTTTACTGACACCACCCGGGTCTTGGCACACGAGAACCTGACTACGATCCAAGCAGTGGGTCACTTCGCAAGCAACGTATCCCATACGGGACAGGAAGATAAAATATCTACGGGGATTCAAGGCGTCGCGGTGGTGTCCACTTTTGTGGCGCTCGGCACTCCCGATTGGGCGGTAGTGGTTGAGATGCCTGTCTTGGAGGCCTACGCGGCCGTTGTGGGGATACTGGGGTATTCACTCCTCATAATGCTCTTCAGCGCCGTTTTTGCTGTGGCGAGCGGCGTGTATCTCTCGCGACGAATAACCGGAGAAATTATAAACCTCAGCACTGCCGCTCAAGAGCTCAGCTCAGGGAAATTGGATACAAGAGTAAAAATTCCCTCACAGGTTCGTGAAAATGAGATTGGACGTCTGGCCGCCTTCTTCAATACCATGGCCGGAAGTCTGCAGGAGCTGTACACGGGCATGGATAAGAAGGTGCAAGAGAAAACAGTACAGCTTTCCGAGCAAGTTACGGAAGTGAACAAGTCCAAATCTGCCATTCTCAATCTCCTTGAGGACATCGATGCCGAGAAAAAGAGGGCCGAAGAGATGGTCGTTGTGCGCACCCGTGAGTTAAGCGACGAAAAGGCCCGCCTCCTTGCCTCTATCAACTCGCTTTCCTTCGGGTTTGCGCTCGTCAACAGCGAAGACCAGATTCTTTTGCAAAACCCGGTTCTCAAAAAGGTGTTGGAGTTTAGCGCCGAGCCGAAAACCATTCACGATATTACCGAACTATTCAAGGCCGCTGATTCAAAAATTGATCTTGATATCGCGGGTTCCTGTAAACGGTGTATGGAGCTCAAAGAACCGGTTGAGTTTAAAGAAGTGCCCTACGGCAAAAAGTTTTTGCGCATTATCTGCGCGCCCATTCTTGCCAAAGAGGTAACGATTGGGTATGTCTTTTTGGTTGAGGATATCACCGAGGCAAAAGTTATGGAGCGCAGCCGAGAAGAATTCTTCTCAATCGCCTCTCACGAACTACGTACTCCTTTGACAGCGATTCGCGGCAACGCCTCGATGCTTCAGGAGTTCTACGGCGACAAGCTCAAAGACCCGGAAATACAAGAGATGCTCGCCGACATGCTCTCTGCCAGTGAGCGGCTTATCCGCATTGTGAATGACTTTTTGGATGTCTCTCGCATCGAGCAGGGGCGCCTCGAGCTCAAGAAAGAGCAGATCGACCTTGTCGACATGATAGAGAAAACCGTGCAAGAATTCCAAAAACTTGCGGGGTCAAAAAAACTTTCCCTCACGTTTGCACCGCCACAAGCCCCACCTCCCAAAGCGCTCATTGATAAAGATCGCACAAAGCAAGTACTCGTCAATTTTATCGGTAACGCCTTAAATTACACCAAGGCGGGGCAGATTACGGTAACACTCGCGCACGAAGGACAGTCGCTTACGGTGCGCGTTACGGACAGCGGGGTGGGAATACCGCTCGCAAACCAATCGCTCCTCTTCCATAAATTTCAACAGGCCGGCGATCCACTTGCGCGAGACGTCTCGCAGTCAACGGGCTTGGGGCTCTATATCTCAAAACTCATCATCGAGAATATGGGCGGCGCAATCGGGCTCGAGGAAAGCGAGCAAGGCAAAGGGTCCACGTTCTTTTTCTCGGTGCCAATTGCGGCGTGATACACTTTTTATATGACAAGTGAGAATCTGATATACCTGGTTGAGGATGACGAATATGTAAGCCGTATGTATGAACGGGCATTCCGCCATGAAGGTCACCAGGTTGTCCTCTTCCACGATGGCGAGAGCGCTCTCAAAGAGCTTCTTGCTGCAAAAAACCTCCCTGCCGCCATCATCCTCGATATTGTGCTGCCGCAACTCAATGGGCTCGATGTCCTCCTTAAGCTGCGCGCGCAGGAGCGTTTTGCCAAGGTCCCCATTATCATGCTCACCAACTCCTTCAGAAAGGAAGATTCAAAGAGATTTCTTTCCTCGGGTGCCGATCTCTACCTCGTGAAGATCGAAAACCAATCAAAGGAGGTCGTCAAAAAGGTCGAAGCGTTATTGCACCAATAGAACTATGGCAAAATTTTTTATTGCAGAAGATGATCCCTTGATGAGCCATATGTATGAGCGGGCGTTCAAGTTTTCGGGACATGAGACGACGCTTGCTCACGACGGTGAGGAGGCACTCGCCACACTCAAAGCTGCTACTCCGAAGCCGGATGTCATAGTCCTCGATATTATGATGCCAAAAATGAGCGGGTTTGATGTCCTTAAAAATATCAAAGAGGACGAAACGCTCAAAAACATCCCGGTTGTTCTTTTGACTAACCTTGCGGGCAAGGAGGACGCGCAGAAGGGCTTAGCCATGGGTGCCGTGCTCTATCTCATCAAGAGCGACTACAACCCCAAACAGGTGGTTGAGAAGATTTCCTCGCTTCTGCCGGGGAAATCCGGGCAATGAGCGATTAGTATATGGATATTCTCGGGGGAGTTTTAGATGACGCTCGCTTGCGGGAGGTTCTTATCGCCGGCGGCTACGCCGGAGCGGAAGAACTCGATGGGGCGCTCGTCTATGCCAAAGACAAAGGACTTACCCTCCCCGAGACCCTGCTTGGCGGCACCATTCTCACCAAAAATCTCCTCGGACAAGCGGTTGCGGAGGGGTTGGCGCTGAAGTTTGTAGACTCCGACTCCTTGCCCGCAACACAAGAGGTCGCCCAGAAAATTCCTGAAGCTGTCGGCCGGGCATTTCGGGTGGCATTCGCCGGGCAAGAAGAGTCGGTAGTTATGGTTGCAACTGACCAGCCGAAGCGAGAGGGGCTTTTAGGGGAGCTCCAGAAGGTCTTCCCCAACCTCACACTTGAGGTCCGCTATACGCTTCCTGAATTTATCACGACAACACTCAAGCTCTATGAAAAGTCGCTCGCGTTGCAATTTAAAGATTTGTTTGGCGCTAAAACTACCTCGATCCCGGATATTGTAGAGACTATCTTTGCGCATGCTACTGAGGCTGGGGTTTCTGATATTCACTTTGAACCGCGTGAGGGTGAGGTCCTCGTGCGCTTTCGCGTTGACGGAGTTTTGCTTGAAGCAGGGAGGATCCCAAAACCCCTCTACGATAGAATCCTCAACCGCATTAAGGTCTTGGCACTTCTCCCGATTGATGAACATATGCGGGCGCTCGACGGTTCACTGCGCTACCAGCGCAGTGAGGGCGTTGTAAATATCCGTGTTTCTATCGCACCAACAATCGAGGGAGAAAAAATAGCCCTGCGCTTGCTCTCCTCCTACCTCGGGTTTGCAATCGAGAAGCTCGGACTCTCTGAAGAAAACACAAAAATCCTTGAGGGTGCGGCGCGCAAACCCTTCGGCATGATTCTCGTCACGGGCCCAACCGGTTCCGGCAAGACAACAACGCTGTACGCGTTTCTCAATGTACTCAACAAAACAGAAGTTAATATCACGACCATAGAAGACCCGGTCGAGTATAAGATAGCCGGCCTCAACCAGATGCAAACCAATGAAGGAACCGGGCTCACCTTTGCTCGGGGTTTGCGCTCCATTGTGCGCCAGGACCCGGATGTGGTCTTGGTCGGCGAAATCCGTGACCGCGAGACCGCCGAGATCTCGATAAACGCGGCATTAACGGGACACCTCCTCTTCTCGACTTTTCACTCCAACGACGCAGCAACCACGATCCCGCGCCTTCTTGATATGGGGATTGAACCGTTTCTTTTGAGTTCAACCTTGGAGCTTATTGTCGCCCAGCGCCTGGTGCGCAAAATTTGCGACAACTGCCGCACCACCTATGCGCTTAGCGAGAAGGAACTCCAAAAACTTTCACCAAAGGTCCGCGAGTATCTCCCCAAAGGCAAAACCATAACGCTCTACCGCGGCAAGGGGTGCGAGGTGTGCCGCGGGGTTGGATATCGCGGCCGCAGCGGCATCTTTGAGATGATCCGGGGAACTCCCGAGCTGCAAGATCTCATTGTTACCCGACCTCAACGTGGCGACATCTGGAAGCTCGCCAAATCGCAAGGGTCACGGTCACTCTTTGAGAATGGGTACGAAAAGGTGAAGGAGGGCGTTACAACACTCGATGAGCTCCTGCGTGTTGCGCAGCCCGAGTAGCTATGAGCGCTTCTCCTCTCAAGTTCTACGAACGATTTGGAATAGCGAGCGATCTGGAGTACTTGACCGAGAACTTAGGGCTACTCCTTGCTGCAGGGGTCGATGTTGTTGGGGCCTTGGAGTCAATTGAGAGTGGGGTCAAAAGCAAGGCGCTCAGGCGTATCATCCACTCCATGCGCGAGGACATCGCTTCGGGAAGCTCACTCTCAAGCGTCCTTGAGGCATCAGCCCTTTTCCCCTCGAGGATTGTGACGCTCATTAAAGTGGGAGAGGAGAGCGGCCAGCTTGTCTCGCATTTTAAGATGGTTGCGGTGCAGGAGGAAAAGCAACGGGCGCTCCGCTCCAAGATCCGCTCGGCACTCCTCTATCCAAGTTTTGTATTTATTGTGACGCTCATCGTCGGCGTTGGGGTCTCGTGGTTTATCTTGCCGCGACTCGCAAAAGTATTTTCGCAATTGAAGCTCGAACTTCCGCTTATCACAAAAATTGTTCTGGGGTTTGGGAGCTTCCTTGGCTCATACGGGCTTATCGCGGTCCCGATTGCCATTCTTTGTCTTGGAGCGGTTATCTATTTTCTCTTTATCCATCGTCGCACCAAGGGCATCGGCGAATATATCCTTTTCTCTCTCCCCGGGGTCAAGCGCCTTTTGCAGGAGGTTGAACTTG
>Ga0209542_10013119_pt1 | contig 14359 bp, 11 predicted proteins | sample RifCSPhighO2_01_FD_184028 | JGI IMG/M metagenome (GOLD analysis project Ga0209542, IMG submission 184028) | Soil microbial communities from Rifle, Colorado - Rifle CSP2_plank highO2_0.1 (SPAdes) (version 2) | ecosystem: Environmental > Terrestrial > Deep subsurface > Rock core/Sediment ...
GGAAGAGGCTTGGATTTTTCACCGGTCTGATGATTTTTGCATCAATGCTGTATTTTGTCGGGTCGAAGCTGCACCTGCTCAGCCTGCCGTATGTTTATCTCATATCCGGCGTAGCCGTGCTCCACATGGTGTATTCAGCCTTACGCAAAACATCGAATGGTGGATTCAAGTCAGGCTTCAAGGAATTCGGCCACCGTATGAACAGCGCAATAACGGTTATAGTTCTTGTACCGGTTTACTTCATCGGAATAGGTTTTACATCTCTTATCGGCAAGGCTGCGGGCAAAAAATTCCTGAACATGAACCCCCAGGGCGACAGTTATTGGATAGACGCGCATAATGATGAGACAATGGAGGAGCATAGGCACTCCTTCTAGGTGATTTTTGTGTACATACTGGGCATTTCCTGCCACTACCACGACGCCGCTGCGGCACTCCTGAAGGACGGGGTAATTGTAGCCGCAGCCGAAGAAGAAAGATTTACAAGAAAGAAACACGACACAAGCTTTCCGATAAATGCAATAAATTACTGCATGAAAGAGGCCGGAATCACATCAGACCGGATATCGTACGTGGGATTTTACGAAAAACCCATGCTGAAATTTGAACGTCTCCTTAACCAGCACTTCAACGCGTTCCCGAAATCTTTTCCGGTTTTCCTGCGCTCCATGCCGTCGTGGCTCACAGAGAAGCTCAAAGTCCCGTCAACCGTCAGGAAAAAACTGAAATACGACGGCGAGGTTTTATTTGTACAGCACCACGTGTCGCACGCGGCATCGGCATTTCTTGCTTCGCCGTTCAGAAAGGCGGCAATACTTACTGTTGATGGCGTAGGCGAATGGGCAACGACAACCATGGGTGTTGGCGAGGAAAACAGGATAAAGTTGCTGAAGGAGATCCATTTCCCTCACTCTATCGGGCTCTTGTACAGCACCGTTACGGCATACCTTGGTTTCAAGGTGAATAACGATGAGTACAAGGTAATGGGTCTTGCCGCGTACGGCGAGCCAATTTATTATGATAAATTCAAGAAACTTCTGGAAATCAAGGAAGACGGAAGCTACAAACTTGACATGTCTTACTTTGTTTATCACTACAAAGAGGCCATGCCGTCCAAGAAATTCGTAGAGGAATTCGGCCCTGCCAGAAAGCCCGAATCGAAGATGGAAAAGCGGTATGAAGACATTGCTGCGTCCGTCCAGAAAATAACGGAGGAAGCCGTAATAAAAATGCTTAATCATCTGCACGATGTAACAAAATGCGACAACGTCTGCCTGGCAGGAGGCGTGGCCCTCAACAGCGTTGCAAACGGAAAGATTCTTTGCAATTCACCTTTCAAGTCGGTGTACATCCAGCCCGCTGCCAGCGACGCAGGAAGCGCCGCAGGCGTGGCTCTTTACATATACAACTCTATTCTCGGCAAAGAACGCAGATACGTTATGGATCACGCATACTTAGGACCGTCTTTCAGCAACGAGGAAATACGCGGTTACCTGGAGAACAACGGCATAAGTTTTACGGAATTCGCAGGCGACAAAGACCTTGTCAAAAAAACAGCTGAGCTGATACACAACAACAAAGTCGTCGGCTGGTTCCAGGGGCGTATGGAATGGGGCCCGCGGGCACTTGGCTCAAGAAGCATACTGTCGAACCCATGCAACCCGCAGATGAAAGGCATACTTAATTCCAAGGTCAAGCACCGTGAAATGTTCCGTCCGTTTGCCCCGGCCGTTGCCGAAGAAAATGCAAAGGAGTATTTCGAAACGGACGACCCGGTGCCTGTTCCGGCTGATTTCATGTTAATGGTGTACCCTATAAACAAGGAAAAAAGACACATGATACCGGCCGTGGTGCACGAAGACGGCACTGGACGCCTGCAAACAGTCAGAAAATGGCAGAATCCCCTTTACCACAGCGCAATAAAAGAGTTTGAAAAGCTGAGCGGCGTGCCGATAATAATAAACACGTCATTCAATATACGCGGCGAGCCCATCGTCTGCACTCCGCAGGAAGCGTACCGCTGCATGATGGGCACAGGTATAGATTATCTGGTAATGGGCAACTACCTGATAGCACGCGAAGACAACCCAAAAGACATGTGGAACAGCGAAAAGCTCGCCAGAGATTAGGCTTTTAATTTTAAGTGTTAAGTGATTGTATTCCGTAAAAGTACGATAATCGGCGTGAAGATCATTATCTGTTGATAATGATCTTAGCTGACCTGTTCGTCAACTGATGAACAGGTCTACGCCGATTATCGCTCGTTAAAGGAATACAATGATATTAAGTGATCACATGAATCTCTACCTAGCCAATAAGTACAAAGTTTTTGTCGGAAAAGGGGAACACGTTGGTCTCTGTACCTTATGGGACGACCCTGAAATAATTCTCAAAGCTGAGCCGCAGATTCTTGATCACGTTGCCATACTGGGCTCGCTTTACAGCAGAGAAGGCGTCAATATAATGCTGCGCAATTTATGCCTCAACCCGCAGATATCCCATGTGCTTGTATGGGGAAAGGGAAACCTTTCAAAGACTCCGATAGGTATCGTAGGCAGAGAAACTCTGGAAAGGCTGTGGAGTGGTGAGCTGAACGGCGGTACAATTGAAAGTACTGGATTCCGCATGCACCCGACAATAAGCAGTGACATAGTAGGGCTTGTGACAAGTAATGTTGAGTTAGTTGATGTAAGCGCACTTGCCCTGTCTGAAATTATTGAGAAGATCAAAACCCTTGAACGTAAAGAGCCTTACATGGAGCCTGTTATGTTTGAGGAATTCCGCCGTGGCGGGGATTTCACGTTCCCTTCTGAAGAAGTCGGCTTCGTCGTGCATGGGAAAAAAGTCACTGACGTCTGGATAAAGGTCGTGGACAAAATCATGAGGTACGGAACAATTAAGCCCACAGAGTACGGAAACAACCAAAGAGAACTGCAGTCTGTGACATGGGTCGTTGAGGCAGAGAACACGGACAACAGGCACATACCTGAATGGCCGAGCGAGATAAAGAAAACTGTCGGGCTTGAAAAAAACTCCCTCGACAAATATATTTCTACTATATTCTTCGACCCGTCTCCGCCCGACGGCACTGCATACACATACGGTAACAGGCTGCTGGCCTACGACCAGATATACAACCAGACGAAATTCATGATAGATAAAATAAAGGAGTGCGAGTCGACGCGACGCGCCGTTTCTGTGCTTTATCACCCGCCGACGGACCACAAAACCAAATCTCCGCCATGCCTTACGCATATTCAGATACTTGTGAGCGGTGACAAACTCAATATGTTTGTCGTTTATCGCAGCCATGATATATTCAAAGCCGGTATATCCAATGCTTTCGGTCTGCGCGCGCTGCAGGAACACATAGCAAAAGAAACTTGCCATGTGGTTGGCAAGCTTGCCATCACCAGCAACTCGGCCCACATCTATGAGGAAGACTGGGAGAACGCGAAGAAACTATGCATGTGCGAGATATGGGAGCGACCGCCGAAGGCGGCGTACAATGAATTGCAGGACGGCGATGCGCGCGGCATGGTCATCATAAGCGTCACAGGCGACAAGATAGTTGCCGATATCAACTCTCCGTCAGGCGAACCGCTAATCTCGATAGAAGGCGATAGCGCCAAAGAAGTTGCGAAGAAGATGACGAGTCTTGACCTGTTATCGCGCCCCGACCACTGGACAGACATAGGAATGGAGTTGCAGAAGGCCGAAATTGCAAAACGGCTTGGTGTAGCTTACAGCCAGGACAAACCGCTTAAATTGAATGATGTCATAGAATGACGTTGTTAAGAAATGGCTATTCTCATCACTAATCGTATTTGACTAAATTCAGAGAACCGGTCTACTTCCTGGCGTGCTTGATCTTCATGGTCTTGACATTCATAACTTTGCCGCAGCTTTTGCACTTGGCAAGTATGCTCTTTCCTCTTTTTCCTCTTACTTTGAAATATTTTTCTTTGCAGCCTGTACAGACAAGTTCCCAGTCATATGCGTATTTTTTTGTTACCATTTTTTCGCCTATTTATCTATTCATTTCAGCCTTCTTAATGATTATTTCACGCGGTTTCAGGAGAATCAGTTCTTTTTCACAAAATCCCAAGTTTTATTAAAAATTTTATCTCGCCAATACTGTAAATTCTTTTTTAGCTTGTTCCTGATACGATCTTAGTTTCTCTAGCTGATTCTCGTTTGGTGGATGTGTTGCCAGGTATTCTATCCCTTGATCGATGTCTGTTTCCAAAATTGGGGCTACAAGGCAATAAGAATTATTCAGGAATGCATTTGTCACAAATTCACCGCTTTCAACTCCGCGATCTTTGAAACGATCTGTATAATCATTATAACCAAGCGATATGTTTCTGCAATCTCTTAGAAAATCTAATGTATTCCGGCTAAAATACTCTGCAATCCCTTCCGCAATCATACTCTTTCTTAGAATTTCTCGTCTGTTCCTTAGGTCTTGTATATTCAAAGTAGAGTCTGAATTTAGTCCCTTTTGAAAACCTCTCAACTTGAGGAGGCTATCAGAATAGTAGTGTCCTAACTCGTGCGACAGAGACCTGTTGACACCTTTTTCACTGAAGTTTCTTCTGGAATATACCTTCATTGTGCCAGATTCCGAATCATAATCCGCTACTGCGCTTGAAGCTCCCGCCGGTCCTGAAAATACTGCTATTTGCGGAGCCCCAGAATATTTGATGCCCAATTTTTGTTCCTGTTGTGCCATTATTCTTGGCAAAGCTGTGTCAACATACTCTTTAAGATTACCTTGGAATTCGCTCGTACATGCAGCCATAAGAACAAATAAGCTCAGAGTAGCTGATCTGATTAATTTCATGCTGGAGATAAAGCAGAATCTTATTTAAGTTACTATTTACCTGCAATCAGACCTTTTATTATCATCTTCGCGGCGCGCGGTATGTCCTTCTTCTTTATGGTGGACATATTCGCAAGGTAGTAAAGCTTTACGCGTTCGTCTGCCGTGTATTCCTTCGTGTCAAAGACGGGCTTTGGCCTTGCTCCTATATGGAAGCCCTCTTTCCAGTCGCGGTGCAGCCGCGTATCAGGATCTTTCTTTATTTCTTCCCAGACTTCGGTGCCGGGATACGGTACAAGTATGCCCCACGACGCCGATATGCCGACCCGTTTTGCAAATTCTATTGACCGTTTATCAGCATCGTAGCTGCTGCCAACAAGACCTATTATGAAAAATCCGTGAACCTTTATGCCAGCAGCCTTGGCCAGTTTTATTCCGCGCTCAACATCTTCCAGTTTTTCCCCTTTCTTTATCTTGTCGAATACAACAGGATCGCCGCTCTCAACGCCTATTGATATCGCGTAGCATCCCGCTTCCTTCATCAATCCACATAGCTCTTCATCCAAGCGGTCAGCCCGTATGCCGTTCGGGCACGTCCACTTCATATCGAGTTGTTCGCGTATGAAGAGTCTGCATATTTCCTTTGCCCTGTCCATCTGTAGTGTGAAATTATCATCAAGCACTTTGAATTCCGTGCTGCCATAGCGTTCGCGCGCATACCTTAGTTCTTCCAGTATGTTCTCGCCAGAGCGTGTGCGGAATTTCCTTCCTATAACTGTAGGCACGTTGCAATTATTGACCAGGAAACCATTGGCAGTATATGTGTGGTCTTTGGCAACCTCTATATTGTAAACTGTTCCAGAAAAGTCTTCGGACTCAATGCTTTCTACTGGAAAATAAACGGCATTCTCATCCCTGATCTCTATAGAACTTCTTCCGACAGTCATATCCAGTTCCATTCCGAATATGCTACCTAGTAGCTGCATTACATCGCGTTTCGATTTGAAATTCAGGTGATAATTATATCCGCAAGACCTGACTTCCCGACCGTCTATAAAGCTGTTGCCCATTGTATTTTTTTGCAGGCTTGGCGAAAGCCCGACTTTTTGAGATACAATAAAAAACTGATAAGCCAGAGAATCCGATACAGTAGAAGCCTTGATCATTTTCTTGCCTTCGTAATTGACGATTCCGCCGTCTCCTAGAATCCAACCCTTGAGCAATTCCGCAAGGAACTCTGGGTGAAATGCCATCATAAATCCCGGTATTGATTTCTTGTCAGATCCTGACCCGAAAAGATTCTTTATTAGCAGCCCAATGATTGCATTAGAGACACAAATTCTTGTAACATTATTCTGATTCACTAGAAATGGCTCTATATCAAAAATTTCTCTTATAGTATTGCAAACGTCTTCGATATATGTGAGCTCATTTCTGTTAAATGTCCATGAAACCTCATAGCTATTGGGTCTGTTTTTACTCTTTGATACAGAACCCTCTGCAAGGTAATAGCCAAACAGCCTCATCAGGTTCTTGGATATTGGAAGTTTGGCTGGCACACTTCTTGAGAACTTGAAGCTTATTTTGTCGTTATTTATCTCAATTTTATTTTCAACCGTTTTCTTTTCCTTTAAATTACCATTTATAGCTGTATGAACAAAGCTCTTGCTCAGCCCTGTTTCGGAGGCTATTTGTCTTGTAGAAAGGCCGCTACTATGAAGCTGGACAGCGAGTTTTATTTTTTCGTAAGGCACTTTTCTTGAATACTCGTAGAGAAGTGGGTATTCGCCGATTGTTTGCTTTACATCAATGAACTCTGAATGAACAGTTCTGGGGAGCTGTATGGTCAAATAGTCACCCGTTTGTATTTGCTCCGCGGGTGTTTCCATTTTTACGCCGTTCCTTAAGATGTGGAATTTATGATTTCCTGTCGTCTTGATGGAAGGCAATTTACGTGCCTTAATTTTTATCAACTTGCCATTGTAAGGTCTTTCGTAGAAACGTGCGACTGATACCCATTTGCCGGAATGTGAGAGAACCTTTGCGCCTTTTTTATCCCTAAGGTTCTCGATTTTTGTGAGCCCCTTATCCGTGTGAATAAGCGTTTCGCCGGGAAAACAGTACGTGCACGTGTACGGGCATCCGCGGCTTGTGACAAGCGGCCATACTTCGATTTTACCGTCCATCGAATCAAAGTCGTCGTATATCGGAAACTGCAGCGCGTCCAGGTTTGTGTCCCACTCCTTTGGGGCGTTCTTTATTATCTCCTCGCCGTTTCTGTATATGATTCCCTTTATCTCGGAAAGCGGCCTGCCGGACAAAAGTTCCTTGAACGTATGCTCGGCCTCGCCGAATACTGCTATGTCAAAAATAGTGTTCTCTTTCATCAGGTTGAGCCCGTCGACCATAACATGCGGGCCGCCGGCTATTATCTTTATGCCTGGATTTATTTCCCGTATCATATTTGCTGCCATGATAGATTCGTCGAGCGTGAAAGATTTCATGGATATGCCGGCGAAGTCTGCGTCCCTGACTGCCTCGAGCCGCTCGTGAACATTGCCTGACTTGTTGACGAAATCGACAACCTTAACGGTGTGCTCTTGCCGTATTCCGGCGGCTATGTATGCCAGCCCGTTGTTCAGCCCTTCCCATACGCCTTTTGGGTCGACAAATACTATCTTCATATAAATCAGAACCTGTGAAATTAAACTAACACCCGATACTTCTTAAACATAATTCATCAATGCTGTTTTGGTACAAGCGTGGAAATGATATTGCTTAATAAGTTTTGCAAAAGAGTTCTGATAATGAAAATCGCTTTGTGCACTGAAATCATGTATCCCGTGTTCGGGGTAGAGCGGCGTGTTTTCGAGATGGCGAAAAGGCTGCCAAAGCACGGGTATGAGGTGGACCTGTACACGTCAACACCGCCTTCAGACATGGAAGGCTCGGGGCTGAATGTTATTCAGGTATCAGATTCCACGATAAAGAACCCACCTAAAAGAAACTATTTCAACTGTGTTGCATTTTGGTTAAATCTTTTTCGGAAGCTATCGGCAAGCAAGTGTGATATAATAGACGCTAACGGCCATATGTCGCTTTTGCCGTGCTCTTTAGCCGCGAAGATGAGAAACCGTGCATCTATAGCAACAATACACGACATGTACATAGGTGAGTGGCGTGGTATGTACAGCGGGATCATGGCGCTGCCCGGCGCGCCGTTCGAATTTTTCTCGGCGAAGATGCATTTCGATAAGTTCCTGTGCGTAAACACAACGCTTAGGAGAAAACTCATAAGTATAGCCGGCATAGATGCCGGCGCCATAAGGGTTCTTCAGAGCGGTATAGATACGAGATTCATCGACAAAATAAAGTCTGGAAGAAAGAAGCAGCGCATACTTTTTGTCAACCGTCTTGCCCCGCAGAAAAGCGCCGACACACTGATAAGGGCTTACGCCCGCCTCGATAAGGAGACACGTGATGAGTATGAACTGTGCGTAGTCGGTAAGGGCAGGGAACGTGAAAATCTCGAAGCGTTGGCGAAATCCCTTGGTGTTGGTGTGAATTTCACGGGTTTTGTTAAAAGCGACGCAGATGTAATGAAAATGATGAAGGAATCTGAAATATTTGTACTGTCGTCAAGAAGGGAATCATTAGGTCTCAGCGTACTTGAGGCCATGTATTCGCGCTGCGCTGTCGTCTCCACAGCGTGTGACGGTCCAAGAGACTACATAGCGCACGGCCGCAACGGCCTTCTGACGGAAATAGGAAGTCCTGAAAGCATGACCCATGCCCTTACCCGTGCTATAGAAGACGGCAAACTGCGCAAAAGAATGCAGGCCAGCGCAAGACAGACTGCAAAAGGCTACGACTGGGATATTGTCGTAAAAAGAATCGCAGCCGTCTATGGTGAGATGCTATGATAGAGAATATAAAAACTAAAAAACACAGCGAGGTGCGGAACGATTACGATAAGGCATACCGCTCTGGCACGCCTTTCCTTAACCCGGAATGGTTTATCCGAAGTGTCAAGAACATAGTTGACAAAAATACACACGGAAAAACGCTGCTCGATATAGGATGCGGTGACGGGCATTTTCTTTCTTACTTCAAAGGTTACAATCGCTACGGCATTGACCTCAGCAGAGAAGCTATCAAAAAAGCAAAAAGCCACGCGCAAGGTGAATTCCGCGTATCTTCTGCCGAGAAGCTCCCGTTCAAAGACAATTTTTTCCACGCACTTATTTGCATGGGCAGCATGGAGCATTTCATAGACATAGAAAGGTCGTTGCGTGAGATGAAGCGTGTCTCGAAGAAGGGTGCCGTTGTAGTGATCCACGTTCCCAACTCGTTGTACCTCGTAAACCGTGTCCTTGGCATCGACACGCACCACCAGATAAACGAGCGTTTTGCCACGGAGGCCGAATGGAAGAAAATCATCTCTCCGTTCTTTTCGGTCGAGAAGACGGTAAAGTACAATACGAGATGGTATCTGAAACTGCTTCCCAAGAAGTACTCCTGCCATTTCACGTTCGTATGCAGGGCCTAAAGCTTGCGTGCGTAGCATACCATGCTTCCAGAAATATTCAGCTTTTCAAACAGTTTATAGTAGAAAAGTCGTGCATAATCAGCAGCTTTGGCTTTGCCAAGAGCAATCTTTGCAGGTTCTATTTTTTCCGTATGGGTCTTAAGTAATACGATTTCGAACCCTGATTCCTTCAGAAGTCTGCGCAGTGTGTGTTTTGAAAAATAATTCACGTGGCCCAGCTGAAAATACGGGTTATTTTTGCCGCGAATCTTTGCTGTCATACTTCCCAAATTTCCCGTCTGTATAACAACCCAGCCGCCTTTTTTTAGCAGGCTATTGATTTTTTTCATCTCGTTAAGCGGCCTGTCGATATGTTCTATTACCTCGAAAAGTGTTACAACATCAAAATAATTGCTGCGGAAACCGGCCGTGCCTGCAGTGCCCGTCTTAATGTTCTTAATGCCGATCTTTCTTGCCCGATCGGCGGCATACCTCGAAAGATCGCACCCGTAAGCGTTCCATCCCCTGCTGCCGGCGGTTTTTACAAACATGCCGAAAGTGCATCCGATGTCAAGCAGCCTGCCGTGTTTCAGGCCTGTTACTTTCTCTATCATTGAAAGGCGTTCTGTGTGCATGAGCCTGGTTTCTTTTTCGTACTTCAGCGGGTTGGTAAAATTGAAGCCGGTGCGGGCAGTTCCGTGATAGTAATCCTTTTCGTAAAGCTTTTCGATATTTTTTACGACGGGATTGACATACACCATGCCGCATTCGCACTTTACTACAGTAAATGGTATTTTGGATTTTATCTCGTACTTTTTCCTGTAACGGCCGCTGTTGCAAACACCGCACCTGGTCCGCTTGAACTTCAGCATAATTAGCCATCGAATTTTACTTTGAATAGCTTGACTTCGCCGCCCCAGCTGTTGACATATTCAAAGTTCTCCAGGCCCGCGCCGTTGAACAGGAACATTCTTGTAAACATCGCGTTCTCCAGCTCCGGTGGTATAAAGAGTATAGAATTGAAGCCCGGATCTATGTACAATAGCCCCTTTATCTGCGCGTCTTCCTGTGTAATCAGCTGGCCTCTTCCCTGTTCGTCGAAATATATGTACTTCTCCACACGCAGCGGCTGGGAATTTCCCTGCTGCTGCAGAAATGCGAGCAGCGTACCATTTGTTACGTAAAGTATAAACGTTTCCTGCTGTGAAACAGGATAACTGTACACCACTGCATTGCGCGTCGGGTCCTGCCTCGCGTTGCCGAGGGGGATGGACGAATATACGTACGGCGTGCCTCTCTTGTCCACGGGGTTCCATGTGGAGAAATAAGTCCACCAGGTGCTTTTAGGTATTAAGTCGGCCGACGCGATGTAGTACATCTCATCGCACCCGGGTTTTCTGTACTCCTTTAGTATTTCCACAGCCAGTGTTTCGTTTGCTGTAAGCAGTGTGGTTGATATGTCCTGTATGCGCGCTGTTGTTTTATTGCCGTTGCTGTAAAGAATTATATGATTTATGTTTGCATCGTATTTGTCGACGACAAGCCCCCCAAGTGTGTAATTGTACGGCCTGATAAATAAGTTGCTCTGTGATGCGCCGTCGAACACAACAGCGCGTCTTGCTATTCCTGTTATGAAATGTCCGGGATCCCAGTACGTAGCGATCACTGAACATTCTGCCGTGTTTTGGTTTATCCAGTTCAATCCCTGCCACCAGTTATCCGAGAGCACCGTTCCCTGCCCGCGGGCCACCTGCAGAGCCGGCTGGTAGTAAAGATAGGACATCTGGAAAAATATGAGGAACAGCACGGCAGCAAGCGCGGCTTCGCGTCCTGTAGTTTTTTTTGTGAGTACAAGCCCTATGGCTGCGGCAAAGAATATCACCATGCCAACGATAGTATCCAGATATGTCGTAATAAGTATAGCCGCTATCAGTATCACAACTATTTCTATTTTCATTATTCAACCCCCTTGTCCTCGCCGCTGGCGATTCGTATCACCTTTGATAAGAATATTGCGGAGCCCAGTGCCAGGGGAGCCGAGAAAAGAACGCTGAACCTTATTGCGACTACCGTTGCCGTGAGCGGGCCTATGAACCATATGGCAAACAAAAGTATTGTATCGATATGTTCCCTTCTTTTGTAGTACGAATACAGCAGGTAAATCATGGTGTACACAAACATGAAAAACGGCGATACCAACAACCCCGCCCCGCCTACAACGCTTGTACGTGCTATCACGTCCTGCACGCCGCCCGACTGCTGCAGCTCTGCGACTGATACGTAAACATTCGGAAACTGGTTATCCTCGCCTTTTATGCTTTGGAATTGTATAGGACCGGCGAGCGCTGATGTAACCGGGCCGAACCCTTCGAACACCATCATTGCCAGCCCGAACGCTATCACCATGTAAATAGCGTAGCTGCACAGCACAAACTTTGATCTGTGCAATCCTTTTGCGAAGTTTTTTGTCTCAATTATATCGAACAACAGCCTCATTATAACAAGTCCCGTAAACAGCCAGAAAATATACCAGTAACCGGCCCAGGAGTTGTACCACACCCAGACAACTATGCCTGTTATGGCCGTGTAAAGGAAGAATTTCTTGCTGAATTTTGTTTCATTCACGGAATATTTGTACATGAAAAGCATGACGGCTATCGTGATCATTGATGTAAGAAATACTATGGCATCCGAGTCCGGATCGCCTCCCAGAGATCGCGCCAGGTTGTTGATATCAAATGTGTATATGAACGCCGCTATGACGCCGGCTTTCCTGTCGTAAATCATCTTTCCTATGAAATAAACGGGTATGGCGGCAAGCGACGCAAGGAATGCCGGGAAAAATATCAGGAACTGAAACAGGGACAGGTCCAGAAAAGACCTTGCCAGCATAAAGCTGTAAGCTCCCATGTAAACATAAGGTTGCAGACCGGTAAGTCGCGGCATGCCGACCGGAGCCATTACGTAGTGATCCCACTCCGGCAACACTCCGTTGTTTGCAACTATTTCGTCCATTTGCCTGTAGAAAGTATACGAGTCTATGTTGCGGAGATAGTCCCACCTGTAGTCAATGAGGCGTGTGTGCATGCTGAGAAGTATTATTAAAATAAGCGCGATGGCAGGCCAGTAGTTTTTTAATATTTTTGTGACTTTCTTTGTTTTATTGCCCTCGGTTATAGAAAAATAGTACAGCAGCGGCCCGATCAGTGGCACAACCGTAAGAATTATCCGTTTTACGGGCTTGCGCGTCCTTATCGAGTCATACAACGCCCATAAAGAAGTGAAAAGCCAGATAACGGCAGCAATTATTGCCGAAGTAGCAATAACACCTGCCATCTCGTAAGACATTTCAATAAGTTCGCAAATAAACTTTAAATCGGCACATTTTATCTGGTATACCATGAGAATACTGATCACTGGTGGTGCGGGTTTTATCGGATCCGAGCTTGCGAAAACGCTTCAAAATCACGAAGTTGTGACATTTGACATGGCAAACGCCGACATAGAAGGCGACGTTCTTGATAAGGACAGCCTAATTGAAGCTGCGCAAGACTGCGATGTCGTATTTCACCTTGCTGCCTTTCTCGGCGTGAAAAACACGGAAGAAAACCCGCTAAAAACGCTTGACATCAACATAATGGGTGTGAGGAATGCACTGGACGCATGCGTAAAGAACGGCGTCAAGAAGATCGTATTCTCCTCTTCTTCAGAGGTTTACGGCAACCCCGAGAGAACGCCGATATCCGAAACCGACCGTCTGGCGCCTGTATCGGTATACGGGTATACGAAAGTCGTAGGTGAGAACTACGTAAAAGCGTATTCAGCCAAGTACGGACTGAAGTACTCGATAGTAAGGTACTTCAACGTATACGGCCCGCGGCAGCGCCTTGATTTTGTCCTTCCCAAGATGGTTCACAAAGCAGTCAGAAGTGAGCCGCTTGAAATATACGGTTCCGGGGAACAGGTGCGTGCATTCACGCATGTGAAGGACGCCGTAAATGGTACGATACTCGCAATGGAGAAAGGGCATAACGATACATTCAATATAGGAAACGACAGCGAGCCCGTAAGCATCAATGAGCTCGCGGCGCGCATAATAAAGATAACGGGATCGGGCAGCCGAATTTTGCACATCCCGCTGGCGAAGAGCGACCGCAGCGAGGCGCGGGAAATATTTAAAAGAGTACCAAGTATCATAAAGGCACGAAAGGAACTGGGATACATGCCTGCAAAGACCCTTGACGAAGGCATATCAGACGTTGCTGATAGTTATGAAGATTTACAATGAGCCGCGGGAGATCGCGCTGGAGCGCGTTGAAAATGGAGACGTAACTGCGTGCGTAGTCGGCGCGGGGACTATAGGTCTGCCTCTGGCCACGTTTCTGGCCAATAAGAATTTCAGTGTTGCCTGCTACGACAAAAGCAGCGAACGTGTGAAGCAGATAAACGGCGGGCAGGTCGTGTTTGAGTACCACGAAGAGCTGAAACGTGCGCTGGAAAGGGAAAAAATATCTGCCTCAACAGACCCTGCCGTGATGCGCTCCGCGGAATTAATTTTCGTTTGCGTGCCTACGCCTCTTACGCACGACAAGGCAATGGACATATCGATTCTTTTCGATGTGGGAGAAAATATAGGAAGAAATATCTCCGCAGGAAGCATGGTAATATTCGAAAGTTCTGTTGCCATAGGCACAACCGCGCAGGTGAGAGCGAAAATAGAACAAATAAGCGGCCTGAAGTGCGGCGTTGATTTTGGCGTGGCGTACTGCCCTGAAAGGTACAATCCCGGGCTGCCAAAGGAAATACACCCTGAAATAAGGTATTCGGAAGGCGACAGTTTTCACGAACAGCATAGGTTTGACCAGATAGGGCGTGTCGTAGGCGGCGCCGACAAAAAAAGCCTGGATTTGGCAAAAGCTGTTTACTCCACAATAATAAAAGCAAAAATAAAGACCGTATCTTCCATAGAGGCTGCTGAAGCAACAAAACTCTTGGAAAACATATTT
>Ga0209542_10013120_pt1 | contig 14359 bp, 17 predicted proteins | sample RifCSPhighO2_01_FD_184028 | JGI IMG/M metagenome (GOLD analysis project Ga0209542, IMG submission 184028) | Soil microbial communities from Rifle, Colorado - Rifle CSP2_plank highO2_0.1 (SPAdes) (version 2) | ecosystem: Environmental > Terrestrial > Deep subsurface > Rock core/Sediment ...
TATAAATTTTTCCAACTATATCTTGATGAACTTTTTCTATGATTTGCTCTCCGTTGATTCGCAGAAATTTGTAATCGGGACTGTTTTCAAAAAATTTCAGGGTCGGCAAGACATCTTTTTCGTACCAAGCCAATCGCCTTTCAATTTCCGCCGGGTCGTCATCATTTCTGCCCCGCGAAAGCAAGCGTTCTTTCGCCCACTCCTTGGAAACTTCAATTAAAATTACAATAGGTTTGTCTCGCTTGTAAAATTTTAATGCCGAATCCAAAATTGGCGCTTCATGAGCCCGGCGGCAAACGCCGTCAAAAACTAAATGCTCGTCGCCGTGAACTTTGTCCGCCAGAAATTTACTCCAGACGAAAATCGGCATAAACTCCGGCAACAATCCGCCTTGGTCTAAAACCTGTTTTACCAGTTCATTGGTAAAGCCGGATTCAAGCGCGAACTCGCGCAGTAATTTTCCCGTTTCCAAATAAAGAGTCCGGCGGTTCGGCTCTTTTTCCGCCAAATATTTAATCAGCAAATCGGCTTGGGTGCCTTTGCCGCAACCCGACCGACCGTAGAAAATAAAAGTCTGGGGATTCATTTATTAGTTGAAAAGTTGTAAGTTGCAAGTTGCAGGTTTTAGTATTCCCTCATGGAAATTTGCGCTTCTATTTTTTTGACGAGATCAATGACAACGGAAACGACAATGAGCAAAGCGGTGCCGCCGATGGCCAGATTGTTGGCGCCGGTAAAAGCTTTCATTATCAGCGGTAAAACGGCGATAATGCCCAAAAACAGCGCGCCTACCAGAGTGATGCGAGTTAAAACATTAGCGATGTGTTCGGAGGTCGGTTTGCCCGGTCTCACGCCGGGAATGAAAGCGCCGGATTTTTGTAGGTTGGTGGAAATGGAATCAGGGTCAAAAGTTACCGCCGTGTAAAAATAAGTAAATAGAAAAACTAGAATGAAATAAGCGGCGGCGTAAAACCACTGATTGCTTAAAATGTTCAAAATAAAATCAGATATTGCTTTAATGGTTGTATTATTGACCGCTGCCAAAAAATTTAAAACCATTTGGGGCAAAAGCAAAATAGAAAGGGCGAAAATAATCGGAATGACGCCGGCTTGATTGACCCGCAACGGCAAATAGGTGGAAATGCCGCCGTAGACTTTCATGCCCCTCACTCGTTTGGCGTAAGTAATCGGTATTGGCCGCTCGGCTTCGGTAATAAAAACTACGGCAAAAATTATTATCAAAGCCGCCGCCAGAAAAGCGAGATAAGTCGGAATTTGCGCCGGGTCAAAAGTAAAAATTAATTGGCTGAAGGTGGAAGGAATTTGAGCGACAATGCCGGCGAAAATTATTAAAGACACGCCGTTGCCTATACCAAATTCCGTCACCAATTCGCCCAGCCACATCAAAAGTATGGAACCGGCGGAAACAGTCAAAACATTAACCGCAAAACCGAAAGTGCCGACATCCGGAATCGCTCCTTGTTTCTGAAGAAGCAACAAAAAGCCAAGACCATTAGCTATACAAAGCGGGACGGACAACAACCGCGACCATTGGCTGAATTTTTTTCGGCCGGCTTCACCCTCTTCGTGATAAATCGCTTTTAGTTTCGGGGACATCATAGTCAAAAGCTGCATAATGATGGAGGCGGTAATGTAAGGTCCGACGCCAAGCATCACGATGGAAAGGTTAGACAAACCGCCGCCGGAAAAAATATCCAAAAGTCCAAGAAATTGGTTGTTGGAAAAAAAGGCCGCCAGTTTTTCGTGGTCAATGCTCGGAATGGGAATAGTGGCCAACACTCGGAAAATCACCAGAATCGCCAAAGTGAACAACGCTCTTTGGCGGAGAACTTTATCCTGAAGCATCAGCTTTAATTTTTCTAAAAATTTGCTTAACATAACGATGCCAATATGCGAATGATACTAATTTTTTTTGGAACCGCCGGCTTTCTCAATAATTGTTCGGGCGTTTTGAGAAATTAAACAATTCTCAATGATTAACTTTTTAGAGAGTTGCCCGTTGCCAAGAATTTTAACTTTGGGTAATTGGCCGCTTATCGTTTGAAGCAAATTTTTGGCAACCAAAGTTTTTGGACTAACCGTTTCGCCCTCAATGAAATTTTTTTCCAAAACATTGATATTAAAAACCGCCGGTCTTTTTTCAAAACTTCGATTAATGTTTTTTCCCCGACCGCGCAGTTTCGGCAATTTTTTGATTAAGTCGCGGATTTCCGGCCTAACTTTGTGGCCGGCGCGGGCGGTTTGGCCTTTGCCGCCGCGGCCCGAGGTTTTGCCGCGCCGGCCGCCGCGGCCAATGGCCACGGAACGTTTGTTGGGATGAGTTCTTTTAAGATTGTGGAATTGCATGGTTTTGGTCGATTGGTAATTCCGAGAGCGCCTTAACAGTGGCGCGGGCGATATTTAATTTATTTTTGCTACCGGAAAAAATTTTTCCGACTATACTCTTGATACCGGCTAATTCTATAACGGTTCTAACGGCGCTGCCGGCGATAATGCCGCGGCCGGGCGAAGGTTGAAGCATAACAATGGCGCTGGAATATTTCGCTTCCACTCGATGAGCAATGGAGCCGGTTTTTGTTAAATTGATTTTAATCATATTTTTCTTGGCATCCCTGGTCGCTTTATCAATGGCCAAAGCGGTGTCAGCGCCTTTGCCCATTCCGATACCGACTGAACCCTTGCGATTGCCGAGCACTAAAGCGACGCTGAAGTTAAAACGCTTGCCTCCGGCAACAACGCGCGTTACCCTCCGGACCTCAAGAGTTTTTTGGTCAAATTCCGATTTAACACGACCGTCGCGCATTTGACCGCGACCGTGGCGCCTAAAAACATTTTTGGGCGGCCTGGTCGCCGAAATCGGCGCTGTCCCTATTTTTTTTATTTCCGGTTGTTCAGTCATAGTTCAAACTTATCAAGATTTTCCTAAAAAACCAAGCCGCCGTCGCGCGCGCCATCCGCCAAAGCTTTTACTTTGCCGGTGTAAACATAACCGCCGCGGTCAAAAACAATCTTTTTAATTTTTTTGTCACCGGCTCGTTGAGCGATGGTTTTGCCGACTTCTCGCGCCTCATCTTTTACTTTTTTGTTAAATTCTAAAGATGAAGCCGCCGCCAAAGTTCGACCGGCAACATCGTCAATAATTTCGGCGTAAAGATATTTATTGGACTTAAAAACTGACAAACGAGGCCGTTCCGCGGTGCCGGCAATTTTAGCGCGAATTCGTTTATGTCTCCTTATTCTTTTTTCGTCTTGTTTTTTAGACATTGGAAATTAGTAATTATAATTTTTCTAAACTGTTTTCTTTCCTTCTTTTCTTCTAATCACTTCGCCTTCATAACGAATACCTTTGCCTTTGTAGGGTTCCGGTTTTTTGAGCGCTCTGATTTCCGCGGCAAAACGGCCAACCAATTCTTTATCCACGCCGGAAACCGTGATAAGGTTTTTTACCGCCGTGACATTAATTCCTTTGGGAATCGATATTTTTACTTGATGAGTAAAGCCGAGAGAAAAAATTAATTCACTGCCCTTAACTTCCGATTTGAAACCGATACCTTCCACTATCAATTTTTTTGTGAAGGGCGTAACCACGCCTTTGAGCATACTTTTTATTTCCGAACCGTAAGTGCCCCAAAGAGCCATCGTGTTTTTTGTTTCGGTCCGAGGCGTTAGCACGATAGCGTTGTCTTTTTCGGCAATAATGATGTCTGGGTTAAAATGACGGCAGACTTCGCCGGCCGGACCTTTAGCCGTTATTTCGCCGCCGTTGATTTTGACGGACACTTTATCGGGAATGGGAATCGGTTTTTTCGCTAATCTAGACATGTTTCAAATTTAAAATTTACCAGATTTCAAACAAAACCTCGCCGCCGAGTTTTTGTTTGCGCGCCTCCCTGTCCGTTAAAAGACCTTGATTGGTGGAAATAACGCTGACGCCGAAGCCGTTCCTGACTGGCCGGATATCCGCCGTTCGACGATATATTCTTTTGGCTCTGGTGGAAATTCGTTTGATGTTTTTGATGGCTGGCCCGCTTGTTTTCTTCAATAGTTCCACCTCTACGAATTTACCGCGCTTTTTGCTTTTCTTGGCGAAGGATTTTACAAAACCGGCTCGTTGCAATGTTTCAGCGACAGCCAGGATTAATTTTGATTGCGGAAATAACACTGACGATTTGTCAGTGCCGCTGGCGTTTTTCAAAACGACTATGAAATTGGATAAATTATCTTTTACCATGATTTTACCAAGAAGATTTTTTGATGCCGGGAATCATACCTTCATTGGCGTATTCGCGAAAACAAATTCGACACAAGCCAAAATCTCTCATAAAGCCGTTCTTTCGGCCGCAACGGAAACAGCGCCGGACAATCCGGCTGCTGAATTTGGGTTTTTTGAGCGCTCTGGCTATAACTGATTTTTTCGCCATCTTGATTAAAACGAGTCCGTTGGGACTCATTCGTTCCATTAAAATAGCAAAAGCAAAGGAAAAAGTAAAGAGCGCGGCTGATGGGTGCTGACCCCACGACCTCTCGCGTGACAGGCGAGTGCTCTACCGTTGAGCTACAGCCGCATTATTAAACTAATTAATAAAAGATATCTTATCAAGATAATTTACCAAAAGCAAAATCCCCCCGCCTTGGGCGGGGGGATTTTGTGACTACTTAGTTTTCTCGTCACTTTCGGTCGGTTGCGTAGGAGGAACCGGTTTTGTTTCGTCAGCCATTGTTTTAAAATTATGAATAATAACTACAATCCACCCATATAAAACCTTATTGGATGGATGCCAATATCCTATCAGAAAATGTCAAAAAAAGCAAGAGTTAATGATTGGCAATCAGTTTTTTAAACTTTTCTATCATTGGCGTGGCAAGAGGCTCAAGGTTTTTGGCGCGGGCAATATAATAAGCGGTCCAGTGAGCGGCAATGGCTGAATTGATGATTTTTTCCCAACGATTGCCGCCAATTAAATTAATTTCCGAAATATTGCCGCCGAGTTCCGAAAGCGTTTGTTTGGTTACTGCCATTCTTTTTGTTATTCGCGGATTGTCGTCTTCGTCTTTAAGAAAAATAAAAATAAAATCTTTAATATGGTTGCCACTGGCAAAACTCGCCATTTCATTGTGATTCAGTTCCGGAAAGACATTGGCAAAAGCCGGTCGCTTGCTCGTTTCATTGATAATAATTTTCCAATAATTGGCAATCGCCCCATTTTGTTCAGAAGCATAGAAAAGAGGAATTCTGCCGCCAATCTCGTCGGCAATTTTTTTGTCCGGCGCGGTGAAAAAATTAGCGGTTTTTAATTCTCCAATTTTTTTCTCCTTTCCCATTAACCGCAACAACGCCGTCATTACAAAACCGGTTGCCATTCGCGGCGGTAAATCAACTTGTCCATCGGCGAAGCGGACCTCGGGTAAAATAATATGCGGCAAATTGTTTTTTCGGGCGAAAGCAATTAATTTCCCGCCCTTGGATATAATAGCCAGCGCGTATTTTTCTGCCAGCGCTTGTTCGGCAAAGTCCAAAGTTTCTTCGGTATTGCCGGAATAAGAAACGGCAATAAATATCTTTTTCGCAACATTCTCTTTGGACGGCAATACAGGCAAGCCGTAATTTTTGTGAACGATTAAATCCAAGGTCGGTTCGGCTGCTTTGATTAAATCCGCCGCCAAATGAGAGCCGCCCATGCCGCCGACTATAAAACTTTCCGCTTTTGGCAATAGCTCGGCATTTTTTACTAACGGCTCAAAAGCGAACTGCTGTGGAAAATCAGCCATTATCTCTTCAAATGTTTTCATTAATTTTTATTATACTCTTATTGGATTTGTTTCTCTATTGACAACTTGCCTAATACTTGCTACACTCTTGGCAGTTTTTTGAACCTTGAAATTGCGGATTTGGTTGCGGAATACAACCCGTTTTTTTGATGAAATGGTTTGTCTTCCGCAATCAAGTATCAGTCGATAAGGTCTCACATCGAGATACACGATCAGTTATTGGCTGTGGCATTACCGAATGAATAAAAATCCAGCGACAGCTGACCAGTTGCTTGAACTGGCGGCGCTTCAGATCAAACGGCTCAAGGATGTAGCCAACCAAGAGAAGGTTAAGGACGCGATCCAGAGGAATGAGCACCCATTTTGGGCGAAGTTCGACGAAGCCGTGGAAACCCTCAAAACCCGGGTGGAGACGACGGTGAAGTCTGTTGTTCAGTTGCTCAAAACCATCACGGTTGGCGCGGTGAATGCCAAAACCACCGCCGATTGCTTCACGGACCGAGGGCGGTATTACCACCGCGACGGTGACTTGGACAAGTTTTTGCCCAAGGTTCAAAGGGAACAGCCGGAAAGCAATTTCACGCCTTGCAGGCTGACGGAAGCCGCAACCTTCAAGCAAATGGCCGAGAACGCCCTCGGGGTTTCGGGAGACATCAAGACCCTCTCCAAGCTCCTCAAGGGACGAGGTCACACGACCACTCTCCCCGCTATTGAAGCGCTCATTGAGCGCCAAGAGAACGGCGAAGACATTGGTTTGCTAACTAACGGCTGGGCCAACTTCTTCTTCGTGGACAACGAAGACGGAGAAAGCGTCTCGGTTGTCTCTGTGCGCCGGTCTGATAGGAGGTGGGATGTCCGCCAGTACTCGTTTGGCCGCGCCTGCGGGTGGGCTGCTGTTTCCCGGTTTTTCTTCCGCAACTTCTCCGGAAACTAGGACACTGCCTTTGACCCTTTATCTTTTTCCTCACTACCCCGACACTCGCGTGTCGGGGTATACTTTATTTTATTCATAAATTCCCCACACACTAACTCACTGCGATAGCATAAAGTTAGTGTATGATAAATATTCGGAAAAATTTTGAAAGAAGAAATTTTGTTTTTTTAATATTTTCCCAAAAAAAAGATTCCGAGAATGCCAAAAATAGTGATTTTTTGAATAGTTACTATTTCCATAGGGATATTTTACCGCCAATACACAAAAATAACAAACCTGTCCACATCATCAATTGACTTCAAACAAAAAAGAAATATAATTTGATTATGAATTTTACTATCACGAAACCCAGAATATCGGCAATAGCGGAAATTTTGCGTGATGCCGGTCAAGTATTTCTTGCTTCTATATTGGTTGAACCATTGATAGGTCAAAGCGCTAATTGGTTATCGATTATTTCTGGAATAACTTTGTCAATATTTTGTTGGATTGTTAGTTTATTAATAATAAAATAAATCATTATGAATAATATTGCTAACTTTATGACAACATTTTACACTCTCGGCGCTTTATTGGTCATCGCCGCCACTTTGCTAGTTTTAGTCGCTAAAAAACAAAATTAAATATCACTAAAAAATATGTCTATCAACGCTTACATTCTCATCGGTCTCTTGATAATCGCTTTCGTCTTGGTTGTTTTGGTTGCCAAAAAATATCGTTAATTATTTGGCATTTTTACTCCTTAATTAATTTCAAAAATTTTGATTCGGAGAGTTGGGGGATACCGCGCGCGGCGGCGTGGGCGGCTTTGGAACCGGGTTCGTCGCCCACTATCACAAAACTGGTTTTTTTAGAAACCGTTTCGGCAACCGCGCCGCCGCGCTCGCGAATTTTTTGTTTAGCGGCGGCGCGTTCCAATGATTTCAAAGTTCCGGTAAGCACGAATGTTTTGCCGATTAATGGTCCCCCGATGTTTGCCATCGGGGCAAATTTTTCAATTTTTACTTGTTTTAGTAAATCATTAACCAATTTTTTATTTGCCGATGAGACGAACCAAACGGTAATCGCCGCCGCCACTTTAGGCCCGACGCCATTTATTTTTTCCAATTCCTCAAAAGGAGCGACGACGATTTTCTGAAAATTTTGAAAATGATTTGCTAAATCAATTGCCGTTTCTTCGCCAACTTGCGGAATGGAAAGCGCTGCCAGAAATTTCGGCAGAGAAACTTTTTTAGCTTGCTCAACGGCCGCCAATAAATTATCCGCTGATTTTTCGGCAAAACGCGGCAAGGCCAACAAATCGCCTCGCTTCAAAGTGAAAATGTCAGCATAAGAAGAGATTAGACCGTGAGCCAAAAGCAAATCAATGGTTTTTGGGCCTAGAGCTTCAATATCAAAACAATGCTTGGAAGCAAAGTGGTAAAACCGGCGTTTTTGAATAATGAAAGAATTTTTGTCAACACAACGCCAGGCCGCTTCGCCCTTAATCCGTTCAATTTTGCCACCGCCGCCGCACTCGGTAATTTTTTTAGGCCAAACAAATGGTTGGGATTTTTTCGTCCGCAATTCTTTGACCACTTGAACAATATCGGGAATGACATCGCCGGCTTTTTGTAAAATCACCGTATCGCCGACGCGCACATCCAAACGTTTGATTTCATCTTCGTTGTGAAGCGTAGCCCGCGAAACCACCGAACCGGCAACTGAAACTGGTTTTAATAGCGCCACCGGGGTAATAACGCCGGTTCGCCCTACTTGAAAAACAATATCTTTTACCATGGTTGTCACTTGTTCCGCCGGAAATTTGAAAGCAATACCCCAACGTGGCGCCTTGCCGGTATAACCGAGTTCGTTTTGTAATTTTTTTTCATTGACTTTTATTACCACGCCATCAATTAAATAATCCTCTTTTGGCGCATGCTCTTGCCACTGGCGCCAAAAATTAATTACCCCTTCGGTGTTTCGGCAAAGCCGGTAATGTTTATTGACCTTGAAACCTAATTCTGCCAGGTATTTTAATTCTTCAAATTGAGTTGATGGTATTGATTCACTACTGCTTGCTAAATCATAAATAAAGACTTCCAATCGCCGACTAGCCGTGATTTTTGGATTTAGCTGGCGAATAGAACCAGCGGCGATATTGCGCGGATTAGCGAATTCCAGTTCACCTTTATTTTTTTGTTCAACATTTAATTTTTTAAACTGACTTTTCGCTAGCCAAACTTCACCTTCAACAATTAAATCAACCGCCCGCCGAAGTTTTAGCGGCACCGATTCAATGGTCCGGACATTTTGGGTTACATTCTCGCCAACTTTGCCGTCGCCGCGCGTTGTCGCCAGAACTAAAATTCCCTTTTCGTATTCCAAAACAATTTTCAGTCCGTCAATTTTTAATTCGCAAACATATTCAAGGTTAAACTTTTTTTGATATTCAAGGTTTAACCTTTTCTTGATTCGCAAATCAAAATTTTCGATATCCTCTTCAGTGAAAGCGTCGTTGAATGACCACTGCGCCACTTTATGGACGACTTTTTCAAATTCCGGCAAAGGTTCTCCGGCCACTCTTTGCGACGGCGAATCAGCGCTAATCAGTTCCGGATATTTATTTTCTATTTCCGCCAATTCCCTTTTTAGAGAATCTAGCGCTTCCGGTGAAATGGTGGATTTATCAAATACGTGATATTCATAACGATAATGTTCTATCGCTTCTTTGAGCTTGTTCAAACGGTTTATGATTTCTCTGGAAACTTTTGACATAAATGAAGTTCAAAAAATTTTAATTTTGAGTTTTTAGTTTTTAGTTTTAAGTTTAATATGTCACCTGAATCGCTCGTTCTACTTTTCTTGGGCTGCCGGCGTCGCAGATATTATAACCGCGCGATTCTATAGTGGTAAAAATATTATCACCGCTGACTGTTTTATTGACCGTTACTTCACTGCAACCTTCGGTGGGGAAAATCCCATCACTAAATGATAAGTTAAATACTGTTGTGGCCGAAAACAAATCTGATGTCACCGTCCAAGTTTGATTAAATTTTTGTTCGTTGCAAGAAATAAGGTTGCTTCCGCCGTAATTCACTGAATATGAGGAAGTGGCAAAAATGCTATTGGGAAAACTGTTAATCGGGTCGTGTTTCAAATCCCAATAAAAAGCGCATTCCACGCCCGAATCAGCGGCGTAAAAAGCGGCTAACGATTCTTTGCCGGCGGAAGACAATAGCAACGATTTATAGATTTGATTAAAAATCGCTAAAGCCAACGATAACAAAACACTAGCCGTCAGCACCGCGAACAACAATGTAAATCCCCGATTTTTTTTGCTAAACAATCCAATCATAATTTTTAGTTTTTCGCTTTAAACTTTAAGTTTTTAATACTGCCAATTAGTTAAATTTTCTCGGGCGATAACTTTATAAGCGGCGGCGTTTGGACCTAACCATGAAATTGTTACTATAACCGCTATCTCGCGGTCATTGACTACATCAGCCATTTCCACCACTCTGGTAAAAATGGAATCATCGGTGCCAACACCGGTATCGTAACTATAAACGCCGTTTGATTGCCGATAGAGCAATGGCGGACAATTGCCACTTTGGCATTTTTTTATATTGTCAGTGCCAGAAGTAATTGTCGGGTCTACGATACATTTCCCATTAAAACAATTTTGAATGCCGCTGTCGGCATGCAACCAATCGCCATGCTTAATAACATTTTCATCACGAACATTGCGGATATATTCCATTGCCTCTTGCGCCAAAAAACTGGCGGTAATCTGCTGTTTGGATAAAACGGAAGAATTTAAACTTTTGGTTGCCAACGATAACGGCGCCGCCACGGCTAGCAGCAATATCGCGATTGCCACCAGTGTTTCTACCAACGTAAATCCTCCTTTTTCTTTTTTATTTTTCTTAGTCATTAGTAATTATAAATTTATTACTTGGGCATTCTTTGCGAAAGCGTTGTTTGCAAATTAAACGGCGTTTTAATTTTTTCCGTCGCGCCGGCGTATCCTTGAATGACAATCGTTACTCTTGGCTGCGCTTGGCTGCCAAGGCTGGCTCCTTGAACATAAAATTTTAGGTTTTCAATCATGATTTCCGGCGCGGAAATCGCCAATGCGCCGGCGGCATCTATCGCGCGGACAATTTGCGAACCCGACAAATAATAATAAACAGTTTTGTTATCATTGCTCCTTCTAAAAGAGAAAAAATCACTGCCGCCGGCGCAATCACTTGGCACTTGATTGCCAGCCAACGAGCCTGAATCGCCGCAGTGATAAGTATCACCTACCCTAATCGCTCGAGACATGCTTTCCAAAGCAAAATTTAAATTATTCATCACCGATTGAATCGCTTGGGCTTTATGGTTAGCGTCAATGGTTGTCAACAATGCGCCGGCGGCAGTTACCATTACCACTGAAAAAATGGCGATAGACACCAAAATTTCCACTAAACTGAAACCTTTGTTATTCATTTTATTGAACAGAAATCTGACCCGTAATTTCTATATTAATATTCTTGATAATGCCGGCCGGCGAAATTACTTCCACTCGAACGGCGCGGGCATTGTGAGAAACAATGTTGCCGTCGCAATCAAAAAAAACGAAATTGGCGTCGGGGTCGGGCCGCTCAAAAGAAATATCCGCGCCGCCAGCGCCAAGCAAATTGGCATTGCCGAAAGAATCAAGCCAATAAAGATTGTTGATGCCGTTACCCCGTCGAATAAGATAGCGTTCCAAAAATTCATCCGGTTTTTCGTAATATTGATTGCGGTTAACGTCAGCAAACAATACGAAAGAAACATTATCTGATTCATTAATGTCGGCGGTTGTGCCGCAAAGCCGAAAATGAACGCCGTAACCCACGTTAAAACTTTCCCCGCCGCTACCAAATTGTTTAACGCTAACACCATAGGATTGCGCTCGAGCTACCGTCAAAGCAACATCATAAGCCAAATTGGTCAAAAGAATGGTGTTATTAAAACGATTATTGCCGACAAAAACAATCAGGGTAATAAACATAAAAATTCCAAGTGTTGCCAAGGTTTCTACAAGAGTAAAACCTTTTTCAGTTCGTAGCTTGTAATTTGTGATTTGTAACATTAATGAAATAAGAAATTAATAAATTTAATAGGACTGATGTGAAAAAAATAAACCAGAAATGTTGCCGCAAATAAGAAAGGAGCGAAAGGCACCTCGCTTTTCATTGTAAGCCCCCCTTGATTTTTTTGCCAGTGTTGCCAGCCGACAATTAATAACGAAATCGCTGCGCCAAGCCAAAAAGCAAGAATAAAAGCATCTAAACTTTTGCCACCCAAAAGCCAGCCCAATCCTAAGCCGAGTTTGGCATCGCCCAGTCCCACCCATTTACCTTTGGAAAAATACCAGAGCAAGAAAAACGGCGCGGCGAATAGCGGCCCCCAAAGCAAGGCCGGAAATAAATTGCCGCCAAGATTATTTAAAATCGCCATTAAGAAAGTCAAAACGCCAAAAATCAAAGCTAGACCGTCAGGAATAATTTTGTGTCGCCAGTCGTAAATCATTATGATGATCAAAAAACACCAAGCTACTAATGCCAATGGTGAACGAAATAAAAAAAGAAAAACGATGGCGGTTAAAATTTCCACCAGCGGATATTGCCAAGAAATCTTAGCGCGGCAATTGCCGCACTTGCCGCGCAAAAAAACAAAACTTAAAACCGGTACCAAATCAACAATAGAAAGTTTTCTGCCGCAAACTGGACAAAGCGACCGACCGGTCAGTGGCGATTTGCCCGTCCCATATCGCAAAGCAACCACATTCAAAAAACTGCCCACTACTGCCCCAATTGCCAAAATAAAAAAATACCACAGATAAATCATTGAAAATATTATAACATAACATTTAAGAATTCCCATTCCAATACATTCTAATAATACCTAATAATAATTGGAATAATCGTGATTACACATGATTACATTTTCGTTTTCATTGTGTTCACATCATTAACCACACCTAATTCCGCGATAGCAAATTTAGGTGCAAAATCAAAATTTGTCACAATTATGACTTATGTGTCCAACTTCCAATTCAAATACCAAACTTACTCTTTAATTCATCCTCATTATCCACTGAATGAGCCATTAAAATCCGTACATACTCACTAATATCATAAAAATCAATAATCTGATTTATTTCTTCGATGCATGGAAAAGGGCAAACGAAAACTGATTTCTGTAATTCATAAAACCCAATGTTTAGTAAATGCATTCGAAATACTTCCCTAACTTTTTTAATTCGTTCTGGAATATCAAAAATCACCACCCGCCAATTTCCATCCCATTTTTTCGGTTTATTGATTTTAAGATTGTCCAAGCTGTAAATCTCCGCCATTTTTTTACCTTTTTCACTTAAAATCATGCTGATTGTGTCATCCTGATTTTTCACTTCTTTTAGCATACCAATGCGATACAAACTTTTTATTGTTCTTTTGACGCTGGATTTTTTAATTCCCTTCCATTCATTTGTCATCTCACCCAATATATTGAAATACCGTTTTGGTGAATGAGTCAAACCAAGTGCTAGTCCGCCTAAAAGCAAGATTAAAATTTTCTTTTTTATACTAACTCTTTCATATCTCATGGTTGTTCGCTTTTTAGCTTTTTAAATTCCGTCTTTATTTTATATCATTGCACCTAAATTTGCTATCGCAAATTTAGGTGCAAATCTGTAGAAATTAAAAACTAATTGAATTCTTTTGTTTCTCCTTCGTTAATAATGATGAAATCAATGCCGCTGTTTTTGAGAATTTTTTCTGGAACACCGTGGACGGCGCCTAATTTATCTTTCTGCAACATTCCGTCATGCACCGGGAAACTAATTTTCGGTTTTACTGATAATGCGTAGTCAACTGCTTCAGAAATCTTTACCCAAGGACCGGCAACTGGGAGCGCTAAAATATCTACCGGTTTTGGCAATTTGTAAAAAGCATCACCAGGATAAAAAAATTTGTTGTCAATAAAGTAACCGGTATTTTCCACCGTTTTCCAAGTCGGATAAATAATCGCATGGTCTTTTCCGAATCCTTCAATCAAAGTATTTTCCAATGAAACCTTTTGTTCATGCCCAACAATTTGATATTTAATTTTTGCGTTATCTAATAAAGCGCCAACTCCCTGATTTGTTATTATCTTCGCGTTTGGATTATTCTCTAACACCTTCGCTAAAGATTCCAAATGTAAATGATCCGCGTGCTCGTGCGTTATTAAAATAATGTCTATATTTTTAACATCATTTTGTCCAGTCGAATAATTTCCAGGATCAGTTAAAATCCGCAGATTTCCGTTTTCAATAATTAAACAACAATGACCAAGTTTAGTGATTTTCATTTTTAAAAATTAGTAATTTTTTAGACATACCTAAACTCCTTAAAAACCTGCTCGTAAAGACCAATCACTCGCTTGGCTTCCCGCTCGGTTAAAATATAATCCGAACCGCCGTGGGCAATCATATTGCGAATCCGGTGCGCTTCCCAGGCTTGGTCCAAAGAATTAAAATCGCTTTGTTCAATCGTTTTCAATTTGTCGCCAATCGTTTCGCCTTTAATGTAACCCATTTTTTCCAACATTTCGCCTAAAATAATATCGGCTTCCAACACC
>Ga0209542_10013121_pt1 | contig 14358 bp, 10 predicted proteins | sample RifCSPhighO2_01_FD_184028 | JGI IMG/M metagenome (GOLD analysis project Ga0209542, IMG submission 184028) | Soil microbial communities from Rifle, Colorado - Rifle CSP2_plank highO2_0.1 (SPAdes) (version 2) | ecosystem: Environmental > Terrestrial > Deep subsurface > Rock core/Sediment ...
CCGTATGATCTCGGCATGACCACCTCGAGACGTGGACACCACATCGAAGGTCGCCCGCAGATCGCCAGTGGCGGGCTACCAGGGAAGTCCCCGTGAGTTCTTCGCATGGCTTCACCACCAGTCGTGCCCGCACCCGCATGCTCCGCAAGATAGCCTCGTTGAGTCTACCAAGGTATGCGGACAACACTCGAGCAAGCCCCCAGAGCTCACTGGGTAGGAGGAACTCCGTCTCCAGCTTTTGCCCCGAGAGATTGTTGGCGTTCAGGAGCTCGAGCGTTCGCGCGCGTGAGGTTTCTTCCACTATGAACTTGATCGGTCCGAATGTCTTCCCCACAGGCAGTGAGGAGTATGACATCGGTGTATATTCCACCGGAATGCTCATTCTTTCCTCGCTTTCGGTAGGGATGGATCCTGGCAAACATTACACCAAATGACTTGACTTTGTTAAGGAATTTGATAGGTTCTGATCAGACACCAGAGATCTCGGGGTATGCACGCTTTGGTGTCTGCGTGCGATACCCAGGTGATTGGAGGACACGATGGCGTTCAAGACGGAATTTGTAACCTATTCGACCGGAAACATTAACGACCTCGATGAGTTTCGGCAGGAGATTGCCCACGATGAGCCGTATGCCGGGGGCATCCCTGTCACGCAGGTCTTGGAGGTAGCACGGACCGCTCTCGCTGGGATGAACCTCGACATCAGTCCACCCTGCCGAATCCCTGCGGCCGACAACTTCAAGGAACTCTCCTTCAACAACCGGGAGTTGCTTGTCCGGTGGGCGACCATGCCATTCCAGACCCAGGGGGGGTTGCTGTACCTAATCAGAGAAGCACTTCTCGCAACGGGAACGCACGAGATCCACATCGAGGTGCTGTGGGCGGGAGAAAAGAAGAAAATCTTGAAGTGCTCGACCCAATTTGGTTGTAGTCCACACGACAGCAACATGGACATCGACCTCATCTAGATTTTCACAGCCCGCCCGTTCCTTTCGTCTCATGACGATCGGGATGCGGCGGGCTTCATCATTTATGCTAAACTTTCGATATGACCAAAGAGGCACAGAAACAAATTACTGACTAGCAGGAGCTTATTAATAAGCTACCTTTTGATCTTTTGAAACACGATTGGACTGGGGCAGGAGGAATGGTCTTCTCTAGTCTAACGAACATGGCCCGTCGATGGGACTCGACGGGCTTCACCATCTCGGAATTTTTTGTGATATTATGACATCTCATTAGGAATTAATACTGTGTTATCAATAGGCATAGTGGGGCTACCGAATGTAGGGAAGAGTACGCTATTTAATGCGCTTACTAAAAAAGGAGTGCCGATGGAAAATTATCCATTTTGCACAATTGACCCATCTGTTGGGGTAGTGGCTGTGCCTGATGAGAGGTTGGAAAAGTTAAATGAGTTTAGTAAATCTGAAAAGAAAGTGCCGGCTGTGATTGAGTTTGTGGATATTGCTGGACTTGTAAAAGGTGCAAGTCATGGCGAGGGCCTAGGCAACAAGTTCCTCTCCCATATTCGCGAAGTGAACGCTATCGCTCATGTGGTGCGTTGCTTTGAAGATGATACTATTATTCATGTTGAAAACAAAGTTGACCCAATAAATGACATGGCCGTCATCAAGACCGAGCTTGAACTAGCTGACCTTGACATGACGGAACGTCACAAAGAAAAGATGAAGGGTATGGGCAAAGAGGAACAAGGGCTACCACTTTTGTCCGAGAAGCCAGTGCTTTATGTGTTGAACGTAACACACATAGGTGATAACGTAACCCCGCATGTTGAAGGCAAAAACGTGAAGATTGATGCGACTTCCGGAGAGGACCTTGATAAGCTTATCAGCGCTAGTTACGAATTACTCGGATTAATTTCTTTCTTTACCACGGGCAAAGACGAGACCCGGGCTTGGACTATTCGTGCTGGCAGTACGGCTCCAGAAGCCGGCGCGGCCATCCACACAGACTTTCGCGATAAATTTATCAGAGCCGAGGTCATAAGTTACGACGATTTAATGAAAGTTGGCTCATACGCTAAAGCCAGAGAGCAAGGCCTTGTGCGCACCGAAGGGAAAGATTATGTAGTTAAAGACGGCGACGTGGTTGAGTTCAAAATATAGTTGGCTATTGCAGGACTAGGTTATAATGTACAGCACGTGAATATGGAGAAGTACGATCACAAACAAATTGAGGCTAAGTGGCAAAAGTCGTGGGAGGAGACTGGACTCTATAAAACCACCGAAGACGCGACCAAGAAAAAGTGTTACGTCCTAGATATGTTCCCTTACCCTTCGGGGGTAGCACTACATGTTGGTCATCCCAAAGGTTATATTGCTACCGATGTCTATTCCCGTTTTAAGCGCATGAACGGTTTCAACATTCTCCATCCCATGGGCTGGGACGCCTTCGGCTTGCCCGCGGAGAATTATGCCATCAAAAATAAAGTTCACCCTAGTCTGGCCGTTGATAAAAATATTGCCACATACAAAGAACAGCTTTCTAAAATCGGTTTCAATTACGATTGGGATAGGGAAATTAACACCACTGACCCATCCTACTACAAGTGGACTCAATGGATATTTTTGCAACTATTTAAAAAAGGCTTGGCCTATGAAAGTAACGAGCCCATTAATTGGTGCCCATCCTGCCAGACGGGTTTGGCTAACGAGGATTTGGAAGGTGGCAAGTGTGAACGTTGCGACAGTCTGATCGAAAAGCGACCCCTGCGTCAATGGGTGCTCAAGATAACGAAATATGCCGACAGAATGCTCGATGATATGGATGAAGTAAACTGGTCGACTTATATCAAGGATTTACAGAAGGCCTGGATAGGTCGGTCAAGGGGTCTGCTTTTCCGTTCTCCCGTGAAGGGAATGAAGTTGGAGCTCGAGACTTTCAGCGCTCACTTTGAGGCTTGTTACGCGGACACTTTCGTGACTATTGCCCCCGACCACCCGCTCTTAGCCAAAATAATCGCTGGTGCTCCAGATGAGGAGAAGATCAGGAAAAAAATAGAGGATATAAATTTGAAACGTCTGGCCAATAAATATGGCGAGGGTGAAGTGGAGGGTATCTTTACGGGGCGTTACATGCAAGACAGGGTTACCGGCAAGGATATGCCGATTTGGGTAGCCTCATTCGTGATATCAGATTATGGCACTGGTATTGTGCGCTCTAGCGCCTACGATGTTCGCGATTTGGCCTTTGCCACAAAGTACAAAATCCCATTAGTTGAGATTAAACCTGAGATTGATCGGGAAAAATTCGGGAAGGTGCTTATCGCAGCGGGTCACGCCAGGAAATCTACGATGTACAGATTGCGTGATTGGGTCTTTTCCCGTCAACGGTACTGGGGCGAACCAATCCCGCTGATACATTGCCAGAATGCTGAAACAAAATGTGGCGTTGTGCCAGTCCCAGAATCAGAGTTGCCCGTAGAGTTGCCGAAGGTGGAACATTATGAGCCGACAGGTACGGGTGAGTCGCCACTTGCTGCTATAGATTCCTGGGTAAATGTTAAGTGTCCAAGTTGCGGTGGTATGGGTAAGCGCGAGACTAACACTATGCCCCAATGGGCTGGTTCTAGCTGGTATTATCTTCGCTATATGGATCCGCATAACGCGGAGTCTCTGGTTGGGAAAAAGAGTGAGAAGTATTGGGGCAACGTTGATCTCTATGTTGGTATTGGTGAGCATATTGCTAGACACATGATTTACGCTCGTTTTTGGCACAAGTTTTTATATGACATCAAGGTGGTACACACCAAGGAACCCTTCCCGAACTACATGAAAACTGGTCTGATTCTGGGCTCGGATGGACGCAAGATGGGCAAACGTTACGGAAATGTTGTGGACCCGGATACTGTGGTGGACAGATTCGGAGCCGATAGTTTTAGATTGCACGAGATGTTCCTTGGTCCATTTGCTGACACAGTGCTCTGGAACGATGCCGGGATTGTTGGACAAAGGAGGTTTCTGGAAAGAGTTTGGGTGATGAGAGAGAAGGTGGCCGACGGTTCTCCGAAAGCTCTCGCGCGCGAATTGTCAGAGGCTATAAGAAAGGTGGCTGAAGACATAGAGAAGTTTCACTTCAACACAGCTATCTCAAGTCTTATGATTTTGTCTAAGAAAATAGGGGAGCTAGATAAAATACCCCAAAGTCTGTACGAGAACTTCCTCAAACTCTTAGCGCCTTTCGCTCCGCACATCTGTGAGGAACTGTGGTCAAACCTTGGACACAATGACTCAATTCACAGCGTGGCATGGCCCGAAGCCGTAAGTCAAGTTATGGAAGATTCACCCGCTCTTATCAGTATTCCAGTGCAAATAAACGGTAAGATGAGAGGGAAGATAATTATTTCAAGAAATGCTGATGAGGGAGAGGTCAGGGAAGCTATATTAGCAAATAAAGCTCTGAATAAGTGGCTTGGGGCCAAGGCTTTTGGGAAATTGTTTTACAAAGCCGGCCAAATAGTCAGTGTTACAAATTGAATGCCTATCTGACTGGTATGCTTGACATTGGTTTTAATAGTGATATAACAGTGACATAACGTTAGGTAAAGCTAAAGAAAGCTAAAGACACAACGAAAATATGAGCAAAATAAATACGATTAAATTCAAGCCAACCCAAGTAGTCAAGGCTCTTCTTGCTGTTCTGTCCGAGAGAGCCAGGGACGTGGTAGAGAGGCGCTATGGTATTGTCGGCAAAGATGCCGAAGGTATGACCCTAGAGTCTATCGGCTCAATTTACAACATTACTCGTGAGCGCGTCAGGCAAATAGAGAATTTTGCAATTGATGCAATTAGAAAGTCTGAGGCCTATCTTAAGGCTAAGCCTGCTTTTGACGAGTTGGAGGATTATCTGGCTAAGCACGGCGGGGTTGCAAAAGAAGAAAGGATTATCTCCGACTTGTCTGCCGATAAAACCACACAGAATCAAATCATTTTCCTACTAAATCTTGGCGACTCATTTGTGCGCCTTAAGGAAGATGAACATTTGCATCATCGCTGGACTACAGACGAAGAAACTGCGGAGAAGGTTGGTGAATCACTTAAGGATTTACATAAATCTCTGACTTACGCTGACTTGGTTAGCGAGGCGGAGATGTTAGAACGTTTCGCCCAGAACCTCCACGGGGACATAAAAGAGTTTGCAAACAGTGAACAATCTCGCAAGTGGCTTGACCTTTCTCGTATGGTATCTACCAACCCGCTTGGCGAATGGGGTTTGTCAGACTCGCCCAGCATCAAGACTCGCGGTATCAAAGATTATGCATATCTGGTTATGAGACGGCATGGCAAACCTTTGCACTTTACGGAAGTCGCCAAGAAAATTACAGATTTATTTGACCGTGAGGCCCACACGGCAACCTGCCACAATGAGCTCATTAAGGACGATAGATTTGTCCTTGTTGGCAGGGGCCTTTACGCGCTTTCCGAGTGGGGATATACAAACGGCGTTGTCCGAGATGTGCTAAGAAGCATCTTAAAACAAAAGGGCCCTCTCTCTAAGGAAAACATAACAAACGAGGTGCTTAAACAACGCCAGGTTAAGGAAAACACAATCTATGTCAATCTCCAGAATCCAAAATATTTCAGAAGAGATGAGAAGGGCAGATACGCCTTAGTCTCTGGAAACTAGCCTCATTTATCCACAAGTCCACTATATTTTAGAATGTATTGGTGTTTTTTTGTTACTATTAATAGACCTCAGTAGTCTCTCGTGGTTTTCTAAGGTACAATTTAGCGAATGCCTATTTATGACAGATTCATTGATGTGCTGTTACCAGCGACAAGGGATGTATTTTTGTATTTTGGTCCCTATGCGTTAATCCCACTTTTTTTATATGCGGCTTGGAGGATTTGGCATCACTATATCAAAATGCACAACATCTACAATGCCGACTGGACGCTAATGGAGGTTGTCTTGCCAAAGCTTGCCGTCAAATCCCCGCAGTCAATGGAGGTTATTTTCGGCGTCTTCAATCAGACTTATGCCGGCAATTGGTGGACAAAATTCACCCAAGGCACAATTCGGACATGGTTCTCCCTAGAAGTTGTCTCAATTGAAGGTAGAGTCCACTTCTTTATCAGAACCTTAAGTTTTTTTAAACATGCGATTGAGATAGCAATTTATGGAGAGTACCCCAACGCTAAAGTATTGGTTGTTGAAGACTATATGAAAAACTTGCGTTACGGCAAAGACTCTGACCTTGAGGTGTATTTGTGGGAGCTTGGGCTTACAAAGCCTGACCCATATCCCATCAGAACATATGTGGACTACGGGCTAGACAAGGAAGGTGTGGAAGAGGAATATAGGACTGACCCGACTACTCCCATTATTGAATATCTTTCCTCGCTTGGGCCAAAACAGTACGCAGTTGTCCAAATTTTGGTGATGGCGGCAAAAGACAGATATAAGCTCAAGGAGGATGTGAAGGGTGAAAAAAAGAAAAAGAAAGGTAGGAAGGGGAGTTGGAAAGACGAGGGCAAAGAGCTGATTGATGAGTTGGTCAAAGAAAAATCCGGCAAAAAGGAAGAGAAGAACGGGGCAGTCCCAGACTTTGGGGTTTTTAGGCTCAATGTAGCTGATGTAGAGCTGATTAAGGCCATAGACCGGAGCACTTCTAAAAACGGTTATGACTGTGGTATTAGACTTTTATACGCGGCTGATAAAAGCGTTTTTCGGTTGGACCACAAATTGGCCCTTAAGAGCTTGTTTAGTGTATTCAATTCGCCATCACTTAATGCTTTTAAAACAGCCCGTGAGACAGGATTAGATAGTGTAATAGGGGGATGGCTGGGATGGAATAAGTATAAAGAGGGCTCTCTAAAGAGAAAGATGTTTAATGCCTGCAGATTGCGCTCCTATTTTTACCCACCATACGCAGAGAAGCCATTTGTTCTCAATTCCGAGGAGTTGGCTACCATTTACCACTTCTCACCGGGGGCAAGCATTGGCGCTGGGGTTGAAAGGGTAGAATCTAAAACTCTTGAACCGCCATTGGAGTTGCCGGAATAGTAGCTTCATGAGACCTAAAATACTCACTGTTTTGTTTTTGACCGTAATGGTGTTGTATTCTTTTTCAACGCCTTTCTTGTTTCCAACCGGTGAGTTGATTGTCGTGCCAGAGGGGCATACGCTTTCAGAGATTGCCAACATGTTTGCCAATCGCGGAGTAGTTAGGTCTGCCTTTGCATTTAAACTTTTGGCAAAACTAGCTAGCGCAAGTGGAAGCTTGAAAGCTGGAAGATACATTTTTAGGAAACCTGTCCCAATTTGGGAGGTACTCAAGAGCATTGCGATAGGGGATTATGGGACAAGGCGAATCAAAGTTAGTGTTCCCGAGGGCTACAGCAATAAGCAAATAAGTGAGCTTGTCGGTTTAGACCTTGGAGAAGAAAATCAGGGTTATCTCTTTCCAGACACCTACTTTTTTGATGAGTTTGTGACGATTGCTGAAGTGCGTAAAACAATGCTGGATAATTTCGCAAGTAAAGTAGCAAGTTCCACGCCAGAGACTGTCATTATTGCTTCTATTTTAGAAGAAGAGGTCCAGAGCAAGAATGATATGAAAATTGTGGCCGGTATTCTTTATAAGCGGATTAAACTTGGCATGCCTCTACAAGTTGATTCTGTGCCGTGGACTTACCAAAACGAAGGATTACCTCCCGTTCCAGTATCTAATTCTGGTCTACAAGCTCTTGAGGCGGCAAGGATTCCGGAGACGAGTTCCTACCTGTACTATTTATCAGACAAAGACGGTTTGACTCATTATGCAAAAACTTTTGAAGAACATAAGGTCAACAAAGCGCGGTACTTAAGATAATTGTGTTAAGATGGTAAGCAAATGGGTGAGTCAGACAATAAAATTCAACTGGTCAAATACGCCCCACCACCAAGGGAATTACCCATTACTGGTAACTTGCCACAAGAAGAATTGCTTTTGATAGGCAGGTCTAACTACACTGCCCCGCTTGAGGACAAGAGATTTATTTTCGGAATCAAGCAAACTGATAGGCGTAGGCATGTGTATGTAATTGGAAAGTCAGGAGTTGGCAAGACCAAGCTTCTGGAACTGATGCTAAGACAAGACATTCTTTATGGCCGTGGAGTTATTCTCATTGACCCACATGGAGATTCTATTGAGGCTTTATTGGATTTTATCCCAGAAAGTAGAGTTGAGGATGTGTGTTTGATAGACCCGGGCGACACAGAATACCCAGTTTCGTTCAATCCACTTTTTAATGTTGAACCGGAGTTTAAACATTCATTTACACAGGGCCTGATTGAGGTGATGGGAAAGCAATTTGGAGCAAATTGGACTCCGCGTTTGGAGCACGTATTTCGCTTTACCATCCTTGCCCTTCTGGATTACAAGGAGGCTACTATGAATGGGGTAATCTTGATGCTTACGGACAGACTTTATCGCCAAAGGGTCATAGAGCATATAGAAGACGACATGGTTCGGAGATTTTGGGCCATAGAGTTTGCAGATTGGTCAGAAAAGTTTAATAGCGATGCAATCATCCCACTCGTCAACAAACTTAGTCAATTTTTGTCCAACCCGCTCCTGCGTAACATTTTCGGCCAAAGTTCCAACAAGGTGGATATAGCCGATTTAATGAACAAAAAGAAAATACTCCTGATAAATTTGTCAAAAGGGAGAATTGGCGAAGAGAATTCAAGTTTCTTTGGTTCTATGTTTCTTACCAAAATCAAGCAAGCGGGTATGGCTAGGGCCAAGATTAAGGAAAGCGAGAGAGTGGATTGCTACGTCTATGCCGACGAGTTCCAAAGCATTGTCACAGACACCTTTGAGGATTTGTTATCGGAATCTCGCAAGTACGGAATAAATATGGTTATGGCTCATCAATATTTTAACCAACTATCCCCGAAAGTTGGGCACGCCGTGTTAGGCAACACAGGCACCATTATTACGTTTAGGGTGGGGGGTGATGACGCAGAGAGGCTAGAAAAGGAAATGGAGCCAGTTTTCAAAGTTAAAGACATGATAAATTTAGGGAAACAACAATTTTATATTAAGATGACCATAGATGGTGAAACTTACGACCCGTTCTCTGCCGAGACGCTAACGGTCAAGGGACCACCCAACAAGTCGCAGAGGGAAGCCATTATTGCTCAGTCAAGGGCAAAGTTTGCCGTTCCTCTGGCAAAGATTGCTAGTCCCGCAAATTCTGCAAACGAAAGCATTTTCTCTAGCCAAGAGTCTGCTCCAACACCTCCTTTACCACCTCCACACCCATTAGATGAACCCGAGCCACTTATATAAATGTTTTACGGCAAGCATGTTTGTAGTTTGTCAAAATTGCGATAAGAAATTTGAGGTAACACCGGGAGATGACCTGTTTTACCAGAAAATCAAAGTTCCTCGGCCAACAAGATGTCCACGTTGCCGGATAAAGCGCCGAATGAGCTTTTTTAATCAGCGTAGGCTTTTCAGAAAAAAAGAAGATCATTCCGGGAAAAAGATTTTCTCTGGTTACCCCAGTGAATCACCGGTGCGCATATACGATAGAGATTATTGGCTGTCTGATGCATGGGACCCACTTTCGTATGGGAAGGATTATGATTTCTCTAAGTCATTTTTTGAGCAATTTCGCGAACTACTCAAGTCAGTTCCATTAATGGCCATTTCCGCTGGCGAGCATGTAAATAGCGATTACTGTAATAATGTGGACAATGTAAAAGACTGTTATCTTTGTTTTGACGGCAATACGTCCGAAAATTGTCACTATCTTGTCGGCTTTTCTGATTGTCGCGACTGTATGGATATGTATCAATGTGGTGAAAGCGAACTTTGTTACGAACTTTTCTCTGCCGTCAAATGTTTTCAATGCTATTTTTCAAGCGAGTTAGCCGAATGTAATAATATATGGTTTTCTCGGGATTGTTATGGTTGCCAGGACTGTTTTGGTTGCGCCAACCTAAAGAATAAGAAATATCATATTTACAATCAACCACATACGAAGGAGTCATACGAAAGCTTTATTAAGGGGCAACAATTAAATTCATACACTAGTTTTACAGAAGCCAGGAAGAAAGCAAAAAAGTTTCTTGCCTCCCAACCCCAACGTTATATGCATGGAGCGCAAAATGACAATGTGGTGGGGGAATATGTTTATCACTCGCACAATGTGGAATTTTCCTACCAAGGCAACGAGATGGAAGATGTTAAATATGTTCAGTGTATGGGTAGAAATTTGAGAGATTGCTATGACTATACAAGTTGGGGGGGAGCAGAGCTGGTGTACGAAAGTGTTAATTCCGGTTTTGGTCTAAGTGGAGTAATGTTTTCTTTTAACTGTGCTGATTCTGTGAGTGATGTTGAGTATAGCGCTATGATCTCTAGCTCCCAACATCTTTTCGGCTGTATTGGTTTGCGCAACAGGAAGTATTGTGTGTTGAACAAACAATACAGCGAAAGCGATTACTTTACCATACGGAAAAAGATTGTTGCTCAAATGGCTACCATTTTGTATTACGACAGAAAAGGCAAGACATATACCTACGGCGAATTTTTTCCGCCGGAGATGTCACCAATAAATTACAAGCAATCTCTCGCGATGGATTTTTACCCACTTAGCGATGAGGAGATTGAAAGTGAGGGTTACAAGACCGGGGAAGTGGGTCTAAAGGCAGTAAAAAGCACCATAGATGCTTCGGAGTTGCCAGACAAAATTAGTGATGCGCCTGATGTTATAGTGAATGAGGTTATTGGGTGCGATTCCTGCAAGCGGGCGTATCGCATGATACCGAAGGAGCTGGAGTTTCTAAAAAAACATAATTTACCTATTCCAAGATTATGTCCAGACTGTAGATATTCAGAGAGGATAAAAGATCGCAACCCCCTTACTTGGTGGCAGAGAACCTGCATGAAGGCGGGTTGTGAAAAACAGTTTAAAACTAGCTTTGATCCAACTGTAAAAGCTATCGTCTATTGCGATACCTGTTATGAAGGAGAAGTGGGTTGATTAGTTGTCGCCACCAAGGCCTAAAGCTTTGTTTATGGCGTCTTTCAGGCTATTGGAGCCGATGCTTGGGGCGCCTGGTGGAATTCTTTGACCGGGGCTTGCGGATGGAGTCTGCCTAGATTTCTTTTTTGGCCACTTTGAGGGTTGCTTTGGCACTTGGTCAACGTTGTACCAAGAGGGCGCTTGAGATTGAGCGGGCTCTGGCTTAGGAGCCAAATGATTACTTGCGGGAACTCCTTGTTTGAGGGATGACTCTGGCTTTACTACCTGTTTTAAGACACTTTGACCGCTAATTTCTATCCCCAATGCCCTTAAGTCAAGTGTGTATTGAGGTTTAACTTGTCCGGTTCCGCTTTCCCTAACCGCTTCACTCCGATTGTCCGCGCCTGATTCCTTTCTAATCTCGCCAGTTTTTGAGCCCGCCCAAAGCGCGATACCCTCCTCTACTTCCGCTCGTGTTTTGCCGTAATTTTTCCTAGAGTTGTTGATGATGGCCAATTTTTGCTCTGGCGTTGTTTCAATTTTAATTGGGGGGAGGGTTACTGCTGAAAAAGGCCGGGATGATAAGCCGTCAATCATCATTTTCATATAAACATGGTGATTGGGTAGGCCAATGAGGTCGTCTGCTAAGAGGTAAGGTGCGTAATGTTTTTCTAGAAACTCGGCGTCTTGGGCACTAACGCGGAAAGTGATGGTCGTACCCACGTTGCCAAAGACCGCGTCCTTTAGGCGCTCTTGAGTTTGTTCAGTAACAAGTTGACCAATGTATTGATGCGATATGACCATTCCCAAGCGGTATTTGCGGGCCTCCGAAAGTATTGAAGCAAATGAGTCTGTTACGAAATTTTGGAATTCATCAATAAACAGAATAAAATCACGGCGTTCCTCCATCTTAACCCGTACCCTCTCCATAGCGGCTAACTGTATTTTGGTGATGAGCATTGCCCCGAGCAAGGCGGAGTTATCTTCACCAACCTTACCCTTGGAAACGTTTACCAATAGAATTTTGCCTTCGTTCATGATTTTGCTGATGTCCAAAGAGCTTTTCGGTTGACCAACGATATTTCGGATTATGTGGGTGGAAAGAAATTGACCGACCTTATTTTGAATTGGGGCAATAGCTTCCGTCCTAAATTTCGGCTCGTACTGCTCGTATTCGTTTATCCAGTAAGACCTGACCACTGGGTCCTGACAGTTGTTGATGACTACCTGACGGTAGCTTTTGTCCACCAACATGCGGGGAATGGAAAGGAGTGTGGCTCCGGGAGTGTCTATTACCGCAAGCACGGTATTGCTTAGTATGTACTCCATTCTTGCCGACCAAACATTCGCCCATATTTTGGTAAAAACGGACATAAGACCGGAGGAAATAAGGTGTTTATATTCCGGTTCTTTAGTCTCAAGGATATTAAAGCCAAGTGGGTAGTCGGTATCCACGGGGTCAAAATAAATTACATCATCAAGCCTGTGGGGCGGGATTGCTGACATAACTTCATCCACAAATTCGCCGTGTGGGTCAATGACCGCGATGCCTCTGCCTGCTTTGATGTCCTGAAGAACAATGTTTTTAAGCAAAGTGGTTTTACCGGTACCGGTTTGACCGATAACGTACATATGCTGAAACCTATCGTTGGTTTTTATGCCGAAAGTTTTCTCACGTCCTCGGAAGTTTGTTTTTCCTAGATACACAATATCCATACTGGGTTCTGGGTACATGCGGAGATTATAACATAAACAACACAAGATAAAGGTTTATGGTAGATTGTTAACATGAGAGTAATGGTAGCCACATACACGAATGAGGGGCTTAAGTTTCAAATGGTTTTAGGCCCACTCAAGTTTGAACCGAGTAAGAGGGGACGGAGACCACAAGTGCCGGTTGCCATGATTTAAACTAAGACCGCCCGAAAGGCATTTCGCCGACCGGCAAGGGTAGTGGATAGGCCAGCTTTACGTCACATTTCGTGTATAGTACACTAGTGTCATAATCATGAAAAGTAGAAAAAACCTATTAGAACAGCTAAAATCCTTGCCCCATTTCGGTAAAAATACTGTTTATCAGCTTGGCAAACAGCTGGGGCTTAAGGACGGCACGATTGACACTTACATCAGCCGGTTTTTGAAGTACAAAGAAGTCACCTGGCTCAATAAAGGTTTATATGTGTCCACCGACTTCTTTGAAAAAAATAAGAACGATATTTCTTATTCGTTCTATCTTGCCAACGTCATACGCACACCTTCCTATGTGAGCTCATGGGCGGCTCTCCAGTATTACAATCTCGCTACGGAAGCGGTCCATTCCATCACCTCGGTCTCGCTCAAAGCCACAAGGGATTTCGAAACCAAGGCCGGTAATTTCTCATACCAGTCGATCAAAAAAGATTTGTTCTCGGATTTTTCCCTTACTAAGGGCAAGTTTGATTTTTATATCGCCTCGCCCTCAAAAGCATTGTTCGACTTGCTCTACTTCAGGACGCGCCAGTTTCGTAGTGTTAAACCCGCCTTCGCCGAGGCTTCGTCGGGCAGGCTGGAAAATATCAAGACGTTGATAGAAGAATTGCGGATCGATATTGATGAAATGGATAAAACGGAACAGGAAAAGTTTTATACAATGATTAAAAAATACTCCCATGAGTGAACGATTAACATCAATCTTAAAAAGAAAGCTGGAAGACCTCGCTACTTACGGCGGGCTTGATGCCGAAACCCGACGCAATGCGCTCAAAGAGGAGTTGCAGTATTACGTTCTTAACTTCATCTATCATCATCCGGAATACAACAGCTGGATCATGTATGGCGGTTCGGCTTTGCGCATCATTCATGGATTGGATCGCATGTCCGTCGACCTTGATTTCGAAGTCACTCACGAGGTAACCGAAAAGTTTCTTGAAGAGCTGAAAAAAGAAGTCGATGATTATTATGAATCTGATGGTCATCACTTTACGTACCTCGTCACTAATTGTGATAATACAGATATGGTCTATAAAGCGACTTATCTATATAAAAATAGGGAATTTGTACCAGAATCATACGGCCCAGATCCCGAACTATGCACGGAGGATACATGTAATGAATTCGCAATTCGACTCGATGTACACGAGGATAACTCGGACAAGACAGGAGAGGATATCCCTGGGGCCTTTATCGACGATTCTGGTAGATACGCTGATATTTTATTCCCATCTGACAACCTCTACTATTTGATTACGGGTCTACGAGATGACCTATGCCAGATCTACTCTAATAAGTTTGTCATGGTAAATATGCCTATTAGGAAGGGTATGATTCTTAGGTACAAGCTAAATGAATTGAAACCCGATGATAACATTACCCCGTGGATAACAATCATGATTGA
>Ga0209542_10013122_pt1 | contig 14358 bp, 12 predicted proteins | sample RifCSPhighO2_01_FD_184028 | JGI IMG/M metagenome (GOLD analysis project Ga0209542, IMG submission 184028) | Soil microbial communities from Rifle, Colorado - Rifle CSP2_plank highO2_0.1 (SPAdes) (version 2) | ecosystem: Environmental > Terrestrial > Deep subsurface > Rock core/Sediment ...
CTGTACCAGCCGGGTGGTCGGCACCACCCACGTCGGATCCGGATTCGCCGGAGCGCACACCAGCTCCCAATCCATGACCGAGAGCGTATCTTGCGGCACGAGCTTGCGATAGACGTAGCCGGTTGAGGTCTGATGCCACTTGATCTGGCCGCGCGTACCGTAGGCGATAAAATTCATGAACTCGCTTCTGGGCTTTGCCCTCCTGCCTGCCTCAACGACATAGGCCTCGTCGAGCTCGGCCAGGAAATAGCGGACCGTCACGCCGTTGGAGAGAAGGTACGTCGCCTCGATGGTGTCCGCCCGCAAGCCGATGTCGTGGGTCCGCCCCTGCGGGTAGAGCTCGCTGATCGGCACGACATCTGCCAAGGCCGCCTTCCGTCCATCCACGATGACCCTGCCAAATACCTCCATGGGCTTCGAGCCGGTGAGCATCATGAACGCGTGGAGGAAATGGGGCATGCAGGTCTCGATGTCGTAAGCCAGCGGCCTGCCTTTGTCCACCGCGTCAAAGCGGATGAGCTTGCCGAATTCCTCACGCTGGAGCTCATCACGGAGCACCCCGAACGAATCCGCGAATACGGTCTCAAAATCCACCGTACATACCACGCCGGCTTTGCGCACGGCCGCAACCATCCGATCGGCTTCTTCCGGAGAAAGCGCCAACGGCTTCTCGCAGAAAATATGGCAGCCGCGTTCCGCAGCCATCAGTACCTGCTCGCAGTGAAGCGGCGGGTTAGTGGTGATAACGGCGATCTGGGGGCGGACCCTCTCAAGGAGTTCCTCCGCGCTCCTGTAGCTCGCGAGGCCGTCATCTGCGGCGTCACGCCGTCTTTCGACCACGGGGGTCTGCGACTCCGACAAGTGGGATCTCCGGGCCACCAGAAATGATATCCGACAGCCCGCGAATGACCTTCGCCAAAGTTTTCCCGCGCTCCCCGTATCCAATGATTCCTGCTGTGAAACGCATTCGCTTCTTCCTTTCCGGCCGTTCGGCCATTCTGGCTCTATGAACTATTCAGTTGTCAAAGGCACAAAATCCGTAGCACGGCAGTGCTGCGAATGTCAACGGCGAACCGCGCAGTTTAACTCGCCCACCCCGGCACCGCTTCGAGCGGCACCGTTTCCTTGGCCGGAATTTTGATAATTACAAGGCGCGCGGTTTTGTCGGTGCGGTGCGTATGCGGCTGGCCCGCCGGAATCCAGAGCCAATCGCCGGAATGCATTACAACTTCGGTGCCGTTCGCGGTCTCTTTGGCTTTAATTTCGCGGTCGTCAGTGCCGCCATCCGGCAATTGCTTCGCCCATGGTTGCACCATCGCGCCGCCGTAGATAAACGTCACCTCACCCTCGAGGCAGTACCAAAGATCGCCCTCGTGGCGGTGCACCTCGGATTCGTTCGAGACCTCCTTGTCTTCAAGAATGTTCAGCGGCAGTTTTGCCTCGGCGGCAATCGCCTTCAACGGTTCCAAAAGCCGCTTGCCTTGGCTGGGAGGTTGCGCAAGTGTCTCGCCAATTTTCGATTTCGGAACGAATACACAAGGTTGAAGTTCCATAACGCTATCCTACCGCAATGAGAATGACGCCGATAAGCATCAATGCCGCGCCAGTCATGCGCTCGCGAGTATGATCCTCGCGGAAGAAGAGCCGCCCCCAAAGCACGTTGATCACCGTGCTCGTGCGCTTGACCGAAATATAATAGACGGCGGGCAGGAGCGAGAGACCGGTATAGTGAAGAGCAATGCCGCTCCCGGCCATGGCCATAAGCCCGCCGATATGCCGGAACTTGAGGCGCAAAAGAGGTAACGAACCAGACGCCACCACCAGCGGAATAAGCAATAATGCCTCGAGTGAAGTGGTATAAAATGCCGCAAGCAATGGCGTGGTGTAGCGGAACGTGAACTTAGCGAGGGTAACAGTCAGGCTCGCGATGAATGCGCCGGAAAGGGCAAGCCAACTGCCGGGTTCCCGAAGGATATCGCCAAGGCCCTGGCGAAGCTGCCGCTCCCCCATCCGCCATCCGAGAAAAAAACTGCCGATCACGATTAGAGCCACACCCCCAAAGCCGACCAGCGTCGGCAGTTCGCCGAGCACGATATAGCCGACAGGAATAAGGAAAAAACTTGTGAATGCGCCAAGCGGAGCAATGAGCGAGAGCGGTGCGATTTGCACGGCCTTGGTGCCGATGTAGGCAAGTACGAGCTCAAGCGGCACGGCAATCACCCCGATAATGAGCCAGAATGCAAACGGGGGAATGGCCCATTGGTGAAACATCGTCACCAGCGCCGCGAGCACCGGCACGGCCGCGAGCATCCGCACCCAGGTAAGCACATTCGGGCTCAACCCCGCGAGCTTCTTTAAAAAGACATCAAGAAGCCCGACCGATAGCGCATTCAAAAGGCCGACAAAAATACCCATCAGAAAGAGAGCCGCTTAATTGCCTGCTCCGCCAATTCCCAGTCGGTAGGATTGTCAATGTTGACGTTGTACTTGTCCTCCATGATATAGGCAGCGACTTTGTCGCCGTAGAAATTCGGTTCCACCGGATCAAGAAGAATGCTGGTACGGAAGAGGTAAAGGGCGCCCGAATGCGTGTAGGCCTTGGGGAGATTTTGCCGCCGCGGGATGCGCTTTCGGATCGGCTCTTGGGAAAGCAGTAATGTGCCGAGTCCTTGTTCGTCCACTTTCACCGCCCAGTAGGGGCTGTGATGCCCGGGGATCTCAACCATCGCGACGACCGAATCCGCGCCGGTCTTTTGCAAAAGCTCGACCGCCTCGCGGAGATGCCGCGCCTGGCGGAGGGGTGCGGTCGGCTGAAGGATTGCGACATAATCCGGCGTGTAGCCCTCATGCTCCTCAAGCCATTTCACGGCGTGCTGCATCACCGGAAGATGCGGCGTGGTGTCTTCGGCGAGTTCCGCCGGGCGCATAAATGGCGCCTCGCACCCGTAGCGCTTTGCAACCTCGGCGATTTCCTGATCGTCGGTGGAAAGGATGATGCGGTCAAACACGCCCGAGGTCGTAGCCGCCTCAATGGTATAGGCGATCAATGGCTTCCCGCAAAGCTCCTTGATGTTTTTCCGCGGGATGGATTTTGATCCGCCCCGCGCGGTGATGACGCCGAGAATTTTCATACCTGCTATTACTCTACGCAACCTTGACAAGTTTTTCAATAGGTGATACGGATGAGCTAGCCCGCAAGCGGAGGGTTCTTTAGCAACTTAAAAACGTAACAGTAACCAGTAACCTTAAGAAGGAGAAAAGTAATGAAAATTGCCTTCAACGCCTTTGACGTTGGACCCGGCCACAACCACGCGCTCGTTGCGCTGGAGGCAGCGCTCCGGAACCACGCCGTCACCATGCAAGTCGGCGGATCATGCGGGGCGCTCGACCTTCTCGCGGCCAAGCCCGACGTCCTCGTCACTGCGGTCTCATCCTTTAAGGGAGGAGAAGAAGAGGTGCCGATTGGGCTCCGCGCCGTGGAGCACGGCATACCCTGGGTGGTTTTTACCGACGTTCACGAGGCCTGGCGCCGGCCGAGCGTGAAGGATCACGCCAGTAAGGTCGCCGCTGTCCTCGTCGCCCACCCCGACGAGATCGGGCTCGCCCAGAAGGAATGGGGGTACCCGCGCGCAGAGTGCCTCGGCTACCCGCCAACCTGGGGACGCTTCCTCCGGACGGTTCCAAAGGGAGATTCCGTCCGCGCTCGCATCACGAAGTCGAAGGACGACGGCGAAGCGGCCGCACTCGCCAATGACGATGTCGTCGTGCTTATTTGCGGCGGCAAAGACCCGAAACTGAACAATGAGCTCCTTGCCGGCGCGATCGAGGCTGGGAGGAAGCTATACGGCGAACGGTTCGTCGTCGCCCCGCGCCTCCATCCCCGCGAGAACGAGCCGACGTCGGAAGAGAGGCAGGCGCGGGAAGAGTTCTTTGCCGGCGTCTGGAAAGCCGAAACCGCGGCCTTCAAAAGCGTTGAATCGCTCGTCACCGGCGTTAACTTCACGGTGGCGACCGCCGGAGCGACCATCATCATCTACGCGGCACTCCTCAGGAGACCGGTGATTCACTACGATGCTCGGCGCGTGGAGGAACTAAACCTTCAGCAAGTCGGCAAAGTCGGCTGGTTCCCCGTGGACCACGGCGCAGCCGCAATCGCGTCTGGCGTAGACGGCATTGTCTCCGCCATGGAACGGCTCGCGACGACCGACGGCATGGCGGAACTCACCGCTAAGCAGTCGGCGCTCTATCCCGACGTAGAAATCCAGATGGCGATCGAACAGCCGAGCGAGGGCGCAATTATCAGCTTCCTCGAGCGCGAGTTCAGCGCGAAGAAGTAGCACGGCGAAGAAGTAGCACGGCAGTAACCTAGTGAAGTAAACACCCCGACAGGAGAGTTCGTCGGGGTGTTTTTAATTCCTTCATCGCGCCGGACGCCGCATCAACTCCGCTCCGACCGCCAATAAGGTTTACTAGCCGATCGGCCAGATAACCTTATGAGTGCCGAAGAGACAAGAAATTTGACACATCACGCCAGAGCGATGTCGTGGAATCGCTTCTGGGTGTAGAGCGGCACGCGCTTTAGGACCCCGCGGATGCGCTTGGAGGTCTCGGGCTTGAAATACGCGAGGGACGGCGGATGGGAGCCGCGAGTAAGCTGGGTTTCGATGGCCGTGCGAATGGCATCGCGATCATACGCGACGTCCATGACGTTGGCTGACCGCGTGCGGCCGTGCTGACGCGTGCCGATATTGACCACCGGCACGCCGAAAAACGCGGCCTCCTTGATGCCGGAGGAGGAATTGCCGACAAGGCATGAGGAATATTTAAGCAAAGAGATAAAATCCCGCGGGTGCACGTCAACAACAAAACGGATCTGCGGAGTCGGCGTGTGCTCGCGGAATCTCCGGATGCCTTTTGAAATTTCGTCCGTACCGGCGTCGGGGTTAGGCCAGAACCATACGGCCTGCACCCCCGACGCATGCACCGCTTCAAGGGTTTTTAAGACATTTTCGAGATTGTCGGTTTCGCTCGTTACCGGGTGCTGAATGACCATGAGGTAGGGCTTGGCGAGATCTATATGCCCTCCCACGCCGATACGATTCAGCATCTCCATATCGGGCGCGCGCTCAACCATGGCCGCAAACTCTATGTCGGGCGAACCCACGTGAAAGACGTACGCCGGATTTTCACCCATCTGAAGCACCCGGCGGTAGGAATCGTCGTTCGTGACAAAATGGATATGGGCGAGTTTGGTGATGGCGTGGCGCACGCTCTCGTCAATGGTGCCGGTCACGTCCCCGCCCTCGATATGAGCCACGGTTTTATTGAGGTACGCGGCGGTCATGGCCGCGGCCAACTGCTCGAAGCGGTCGCCGCGGATGAGCACGATGTCGGGCTTCAATTTCTCAAACGTATTGGCAAGCTCGAGCACCGCCAACCCGGCGGTCTTGGCCATGGCCACGTGATTCCCGCCCTCGATCAGATTCAGCATCGTCTCCTGAATGGTAAAACCGTGGCGCAGAAGCGTCTCGGGCACGCCTTCGCTATATTTTTCGAGGAGTGCCGCCCCGCCCACAATAAGCTGAAGCTCAAGGTCCGGATCGCCCTTCAACTGCTGAAGCAAAAGCTGGTTCCGGGCGTAGTGGATGCGGTTCGTAATGACAAAACAAACCTTCCGTCGCTTGCGCGCGGGGAGGAGGCCGGTTTTCGCGGCCGCGAGTTTCACTTTTGACTTTACTGCAGAAAACACGAGTTATAATTTTCAATTCTTAATTTTCAATTTTCAATAAATGATCCAATGACTGAATTCCCAAACACGTTTGAAAATTGAAACATTGAAAATTCATTGGAAATTGGGAATTGAAAATTGGAAATTTTTATGCGCGGGCTTCCCACGTAATCGGATCGTATCTCTTCAGGCCAACCTTCGCCTTTTTCCCCAACACCTTCTCGTATTCCTCCGACGGCAACCCCCCCGCATACATCTGCGGCCGCATGGCGTAGAGCATTTCTGCGGTAATGATCGTGCCGGCCGGAATGTCCTGTCCGGCCATCAACGATTTTCGGAAATAGGGCCGGAACACGGCCTCGTCACCTTGGAGCACTTTGGCGCCGCTCCCCATGCCGGCTTTTACGATGTCCTTCCCAAGATATTCCTGTCTCTTGGCTGGATCGGCTTCAAGCCCGCGGATTCCAGCGACGAGCGCCTTCAACTCCTCCGGTGTCATGGAAACCTTGTGATCCGCGCCCCAGAGATCGCGCGAAAACGAGAAGTGCTTCTCAATAACCTGCGCCCCAAGCGCAACCCCGGCGAGCGCCGAGTCAATGCCGATCGAGTGATCTGAAAAGCCAACGGGAATCTGATATCGCTCGCGCAAAAATCCGATGGTGGCAAGATTCAGCTGTTCCGGCGGGCAGGGATATTTTGAAACACAGTGGAGAAGAATAACCTGTGCGTTCCGGCGCTTGAGAAAATCAATCGCCTGATCAATCTCTTCAAGCGTGGACATGCCGGAAGACAAAATGATCGGCTTAGCGGTCGAAGCGAGGTAATCGAGCGTAACAAAATCCAGAATATCGCCCGCGCCGACTTTCCAGAGCTCAACGCCGAGCTCGTTCAGTTTCTTTGCCGCGCCGCGCGACATCGGCGTGGAGTGGAAGATAATACCGATCTCATCGCAGTAGGCCTTGAGCGGCCGCCAAAATGCATCAAGCGGCGTGGCGTTGGTGTTCCGCGTAACCCACGCGTAGCGATCCGCGCCCTTGAAATGCGGCGAGACGACTGTAATGTCCAGCTGCTCATCCTCGACGTTATGGGTCTGAAATTTCACCGCATCGGCGCCGGCATCATGCGCGGCTTTCACGAGCGCTTTGGCGTTTTCTAAATACTCCTCCACCGGCCGCTCCTCCGGGGTCTGAATGAAGTTCTTGCCGATCTCGGCCACGACAAAAACACGACCTGATGATATCAGGTCAGTGAACGCCGACTGGCTGGCTGTACGCAGGACTGTCATACCGCTAACTAGTCATACCCGGCCCCGCGAACTGTCGTTTCTTTTCTTCTCTCCCGCAATGAAAGGGTTTGAACGACATAAGTTTTATCGTCCGATCGTCCAGTTAAACTTATAGCTTACGGCCCACTCAATCGGAAAGGATTTGAGGATCTATATCGTTGATCTTACAACTTTTACTATCTTTTCAGCAATAAACTCTTCGGTGCGGGACATGGATTCGAACGTCGCGCCGCCCAAGTGCGGGACAATAATGAGGTTTGGATGCGTTTTGGCGTATTCCACGAGCGGATGGCCTTTCAAATGTTCTCCTTTCGGATCCTCGTTTTCCAAAACGTCGAGCGCCGCACCGGCGATCTTTTTTTTCTCAAGTGCTTCAAGAAGCGCCGCTTCGTCGTGTAATTCCCCCCGCGCGGTATTTATGTAGTACGCCGTGGGCTTCATCATGTGAAAATGCTCGCGGCCAATCATATGATGCGTCGCGTTATCGTATAGCACATGGATCGAAACCACGTCGCTTTCTTTGAAAACATCCTCCAGGGAAACTTTTTCAGCACCTTCTTCTCTCATAACGTCGGCAGCGACATTAGGGTCATTCGCGATAACGCGCATATTAAAAACTTTGCCGAAGCGCGCGACCATCGAGCCAAGCCGCCCGAAACCGATCAAGCCAAGGATCTTGCCGTAAAGCTCGTGGCCGTAGGACTGCTCCTTCAGCCATTCGCCGCGAAGCACCCCCCCGTAGCCGAGGTGGAGGTTCCGCATGAGCATGATCATCAAGCCGATGGTTTCTTCGGCCGTGGGATAAATCGTTCTTAAAAATTCCGTTTCGCCGCGAAGCGACGCGATCGCAATCCCCCGCCGCTCCGCTTCCTCGGTATCAATATGGTTTAGGCCGGTGGTTGAAGTGCCGATGATTTTCAGATTCGGCATACGATCCATCACCTCTTTTGAAATGCGCATGCCGAGCTTCACCACGAGGATCTCTGCATCCTTCAATCGATTCCCCCTCTCCGCCTCCTCCCATGTCAAAACCGGCCCGAGGGTCTGTAACGTGGCGATGGCTTTCTCGGAATACCCCTTTGGTTCCGTCAGGACAGTGATCATGCTATAAGAAATGCGTGCCTATGAACGTCCCGCGATTTTCCATTTTGATCCCCACCACCGGGCGCGCCGAGCTCGTGCGTACTGCCTTGGCATCGGTGCTTCATCAGCGCTTTCAGGACTTCGAGGTCGTGATCGCGGATTCCAAACGCTCGGATGAAACGCGCCGGGTCGCGGAAGCGCCGCGCGACCCCCGGATCCGCTACGTCCGCACTCCGGAGGGCGGGGGCGCGTTCATCCCCTGGGATTTTGCCCCCACCCAGGCCCGCGGGGAATACCTCCTCTGGCTTGATGATGACAACTATCTTCTGCCCTTCGCGCTTGAGGTGCTCGACGGCGCCATCCGGAGAAGCGGTGCTGACATCGTCACCGCAAGCCACATCTACTATTACGACTCGACGAATCCCCGCCGTTTCCTGCGCGATTGCTTCGGCATCGTGCCGTTCCGCGGGGGCGAGCACCGGATTGACCTTCGGGAGGCAATAACGCGGCTCTTCGGATTTGCGCGGGGAGGAACTGTGCCATGGCCGCGATTTCACTACTCGGAACTCGCGGTATCGCGCGCGGTGGCCGAGCGCGTTCGCAGGCGCCTGGGCTTCGTGCTTTTTACCGACGGCCATTACACCCACTCCATGCAGCCGATCCTGTTCGCCTTTGCGCGCTCGTGCTTCTTCATTGATTGGCCAATCGTCATTGTCGGCCGCCTCGGCGTTTCCATGAGCCAGTCGTGGTCAACGGCGGCGCGCCCGCGTTTCGCCCGCGATCCGTTCCGGCCGCGCCTGAGTCCGGTCTCGGCCTACACGCGCATCAATATCGTACTGGAAAACTATCTGCGGGTAAAAGAACTGCTCCCCGATCTCCTCGGTGACGTTCCGATCGGCCTCGAGCGCTTCGCCGAGATTCACCTCAGGGAGCTCGCCTATCTCGATACCGGCCTTCGCACGGCTATCCGGAACTGGAGAGAAATGTTCGCGCTTCTTCGGCGGCTTGCGCCGGGCGCGCGGCATCGGCTTCGCGCTTCTGCATTGCGGCTTGCCCTACGCGCGCCATTCGTCTATGCCGGGCGCCGTCTCGGCCTTCACAAGCTCTCGCGCGCGATCCGCGGATTTCCAACTCTCCGAGGCAAAGAACGGCTGTCTGCCGCCGAGAAACTGCAAGGCGCAAAGGAGTTCACGGTTCCTTTCAAAAAAGAAGATCACATTGATTCCATTGCGGCGTTCGGACTACAGGCCCGCGATGTACTTCTTCGCGAAATCGGCATGGACATCGAGCGCCATCCGTACGCGCACCATGCCGAATCCGCCGCCCACGCGCACGGTCAGGCGCGATCCTGATCAAGGATTCCGAGAAGACAGGCCGCAAGCCGCTCCCCGGCTTTGCCGTCAAGCTCTCCGGCATATTCGCGCCGAATCCACTCGCGGCTCTCGCGATCGCGCTCCGGATATTCAAGGTACCCGCGGACCACTTCGGCAAGCTCTTCCGGGCTTTCCACAAGCCGCACCCCGCCCGATGCAAGAATCGCGCGGTGGTGGTCATAGCGATAATATTGCCGGATGCTCCGGCTAAGCGGACGAGGCGAGGCATCAAAACCGATGAGCACGATCGGCTTGTCAAAGGCCGCGGCGTCAATAATCATGGTCGAGGCCCAGGTGATGACGACGTCCGAATGCAAGATCGAATCGGCAAGATGCCGATCGGCTTCAGGCGTCATGTGAACATCCACGAAATCCCCGGGGCCGCCCGGCTCGTCAAACACCACGCCTGGAGGGCGAGACGCGAGGGCTTCCCCGGATTGCCGGGGAGCCCCCGTCTGCGGGCGGTAGCCGGCAAGCTCGCTCCTGCCGACCAGCGGCATGCGCACAAGCACCTGCGTGCCAAGTCCATCCATGGCCTTGAGAATGATCGGCGTCACCGGATCACCGCGAAGATACCGATCAGAGGGCGGAGTAAAAAGGGTAAGGCGTTTCGCGGGATCAAGTCCGAGTTTTCGAAAAAAATCATTCCGCGGCGTACAATATTCCGGCCGATAGCGGTCGTAATGCGGCACACCAACGCTCACGATTCGCTCGGGCGGCATATCGCCGTAACGCACGGCCTCGTCGCCGATGCGGCGCGTATTCACCACGAGCCGGTCGGGAATGACGGAAAGCAATGTCTTTGAAGTCACGTTGTCCCAGGAGCGGACCATCCCCACGGTTCTCACGCCGTAGCGTTTCGCGGCGCGAAGAATGCGCACGTCGGCAAGATCATACACGTCCGTCGAAAAGACGAGCGCCGGACGGTAGTGCGCAAACAGTGTGTCGAACTCGCGGCCCGGATCGAGCTGGGCGGCAATCGCGCGGAAGATCCTCCGCACAATGCGCACGCGGCCAAGAAGCGAAAAGAATAAAGAGGCAACATAATCAAAGATGTTCCTGTCCCGCGCGAGCTTGGTGCGGCGCTGAATACTTCGCGTGGAGCTTGCCAAAAGATTCGTCGCGACCACCCACACAAGCTTCGCCAAACCCGCAGGCGGCCGCGCGGCAATCCTTTCGACGGAGACGTTCGGCCCGCCGAACTCGCGCAAAAGCACGGGCGCGCGGCTCTCGGATGCCACGATAACAAGGCGGAGATCTGGCACGCGCCGAAGCGCGGCAAAGGCCTCGGTGGAAAGGATGTTCCGGCTGATGATGCCGCGTATGCAAGTAATGAAGACGGTCCTCATGCCGTTTTTCGTACGATAACAGCATAAAGCGTGCCGAACGGCAGTTTTTCAAGGCGGGGTTCAAGCGGTCGCAAGAACTTCAAGAACCGCGGGAAATAAGCGTAATAGCGGACCTCGACCATCCCGAAGCGACGCAGGAGCTTCTTTGCGTAACGCGATGAAAACATCGTTGCATGCCGATCAACGGCGCTCCTCGCAAATACCAGTTGCGTGACCGGATTCCAGGGGTTCATTTCAAAAAGTACGAACGCCCCGCCGGGTTTCAGAACGCGGAAAATCTCTCGGCACACCGCCTCGTGCTCGGCAAACGGAATGTGATGGAACACGCCCACCGCATAGACAAGATCCACGGTCGCATCCCCGAATGGCAGGCGATTCTCCTCCAAGACGAAAAACTCAAGACCGGGATGGCTGCGCCGCGCGTATTCGATTGAACGAGACGAAGAATCAATGCCCATGACGCGGGAGGCCGGAAAACGCTCCTTCACGATCGCGGCCATATGGCCGTCGCTCGCACCGAAATCAAGGATCGAAATTGAACGGCTCGTAAGCTCGGGCAGCCAGGCCTCGAGGCGCTCGACCCGAAGGCCAGCGAAATAATCCTCGGTTTCGCCGGAAATGGCAATGGCCCGGCCCTGGGCCTTGCGGTAAAACTCGATATAGTCGTCAAACTCGGGCTTGGGCATATATAATCCAAATCAACGAATCGTATCCGAATCTACGAATAAAGTTGCTGCATCCCGCCCATTCGAATCATTCGGATTCATTCGTAGATCAGGACTATCTCTTTACTTGGTAAATCTCCACCAATGGATTTTGGTAAACCAGAGTGAGTTGGGAATCGCGTTCAAAATTCGGCTCGCTGAACTGCCGCTCCCACGGCCCGTAATAAACGTACTCGGCCGGGATGTCCTGCCATCGAGAGCGGAGCGCGGAATAGCGGGCAAGGAGCTCGGCCCTCTTTGCTTCTGGCACCCGGCCGCAGCCCTGACGGAAATACGTATTTACCGAGCCGCGGCTGAAGTAACAGGCGTAAAGATCGTCGGTGAGCTTTCCGAAGTTTTCGTCCCGATAATAGCACTCGAGACCGAGGCAGGGATCGTCCGGCGGCCGTGAACGAAGCTGATCGTCCAGAACTTCCGGCCGAACGCCGAAGAGACGGCTTGCAGCGAGATAGCGCGTCTCAAGCTCGTCCATAGGCAGGGGCGAAATAATGCTTTGCGGAAGATACGGACGCGCCGAGGTATAAACGGCCAAGTACTGCGATGTCAAAAACGACGATGAGACGACCTTTGGTTCTCCGGGAAGATTCGCGTTGATCCATTCCCAGGAATCGGCGATCTCCTTCGGGAAAAAATACTTGTCGGCCACCCATTGCTGAAGTCCGGCCGAAAGCGACGCGACGTTCACGATCTTTTTCGACACGACCGCGAGCGAACCGATAACGAGGAGCACGGGGATGAGAGGAGCCAACCGGGGCCAGCGGAGTATAGCGCGGCGGCTGATCTCGAAAAGAATAACCGCGCTTATGATGAAGAGCACCACGCTTATTGCCTTTGGCCAGTGATCCGGCGCGGGTACGAAGCCGGTGAGTAACTGCACATTCCAAACCGCAGGCATGGCCGCGAGCAATGCCAAGAGAAAAACACCCCGATTGCGGTCGCGCGTAAACCAAAGCATCCACACGAGGACGCCCAGCGCGAGGTAGACGAGGTAATCGAATCCCAAACCGGCCCAGAATATCTCCCGCCCCTCGGCGAGCGACAAACGAAACGTAAAATCCTCGTGTCCGGGCGCGGTAATGAAGCGATAATAATTGATCACATACGGAATGAGGGTGGCGGCGGCGGTCGCAATGAGAATCCCCATCCCTCGCAGACGAGTGGCGTCATGCCGGTAAAAGACAAGAGTCGCGATTGCCATGAATCCCACGACCGCCATCCAGTAGATCCATGTGTGAAAATAAACGTATCCGAGGAGCCCGGCCGTAACCCCGGAAAAAAGCGCGTTTCGCGGCCGCGGGTTTTCCCAGAACGCCAAAAGCGCGAGGAACGCCATAAGAAAGAACGGCAGGACAAGCAGCGGGAAATCAAGGCGCGTCAGGGCAAGCTTGTCGATTTGCGTGTTCACCCCGGGCCAGAATTGCTTGACGAAATAGCCAAGAAACTCGCGCCAGTTCGTCGCAAGATCGCTTGAGCGCGGCGAGAAAAAAATATCGGCAAGGTCAGGCAGTGCCATGGAAGTTCAAAATGCGAAGGGAAATTGGCGTGAGCGCGGCGACGAGCGCGAACGCGATTGCCCAAAGGTTTGAATGGAACAGCCGCTTGCCCACGAGATAAAAAAGAATGAAGTTCAGCTGGGAAAACACAAAAAGCGCCGTAAGATACGCGGGAAAGATCTTACCGCCCACGGGGATCAAAAACGCGGCGAGCAAAAGCGAGGGAATGGGGTTGCGAAGCGTTGGCGACGAATTGTCTGCGAAGGGGTCGGACGACGGCAGATGCCCGTCATAGACCTCGCGTGCCCGGGCAAGATAAGTAAGATCGTTCCGGTAGTTCTCATAAGAAAAAACAAACGGCTGGCCTTGGGCGTCGAGGTATTTTGCAATCGCCAAAAGCGGCCCGACATGGAGAAGCCCAATAAGAAGCGAGACAATAGTGAGGATGGCCGCGCTACCGGCTATACGTTCGGCGTTATTCACAAAAGCAGAAATCATAGTCAACGGCCGTCTGGAAGCCGGAGCGTCTCGCGGTACCATGCAATTGTTTGCGCGAGCCCCTCGGCAAGATCGGTCGCGGCGCGAAACCCGAGCGCTTGCTCGGCTTTTGAAACGTCAACGCGTCTCACAGGAATCATGGTCGGCTTGGAGGTATCGAACACAATCCTCGCATCGGCGTATCCGTCGAGCTCAAGAATCGTTTTTAGCATCTCTTTGACGCTATACCCTTTGCCGAGGCCGATATTGAGCGCATCGTACCGCTCAACCTTCTCCACCGCGATGAGCATGGCGCGGACCACGTCGTCCACGTAAATCGGGTCGCGAATGTCCTCCCCTGTCCCCCACACTTCGAGCGGATCTTGGCGCTCCACGACTTTTCGGATGAGCGCGGGAATGACGTGGGATACGGCAGGGTCGAAATTGTCTCCCGGGCCGTAAACGTAAGCAAGCCGCAACACGATCGTCGTCATCGGCTTTGGGAGTTTCTCCCCATACATCCGGCATAAAACCTCGGTGAAACGCTTGGACCAGCCGACGAAAAAATATTTTTCAAAGGGGTCGCCGGAAAACATCTCTTCCTCTTTCACCGGGTGTTCGCCGGTCGGCGGATAGGCGGTCATGCTTCCAAGCCAGATGAATTTCTTGACGCCTGCGCCATAGGCCGCCTCGAGCATCAGTGCGTCAATGATGATGTTGGATGTCACGTGCGCGAGCGGGTCGCTCGCGGTTGCTCCGGCACCAGGTGTGTGCGCCGCGCAATGAAACACGTATGAAACACCCTCAACCACGCTCCGGCAATCCTCGGCGTTGGTGAGATCGGC
>Ga0209542_10013123_pt1 | contig 14358 bp, 8 predicted proteins | sample RifCSPhighO2_01_FD_184028 | JGI IMG/M metagenome (GOLD analysis project Ga0209542, IMG submission 184028) | Soil microbial communities from Rifle, Colorado - Rifle CSP2_plank highO2_0.1 (SPAdes) (version 2) | ecosystem: Environmental > Terrestrial > Deep subsurface > Rock core/Sediment ...
GCGGCTTCTTCAGGTACCGGGATGTTGAAGCTGCGCGCCTGAGTGCCGCCTCGTTGTGTGAAGGTCGGACGCACGGGAAGTTGCGAAATCATTGCATCGGCCTGGGCGCGGGTCAGTGGTCCTGAAGCCGAGACCACGTCGAACACGGTCCGTGTAATTCCATCGATTGTGCTTATCACTTCTGATTTTTGCGCTAACGAAAGGGAGTCATACGCGCTCCTGCCCGCGAACTGAGGAAATCGATCTGCGGCTGCGACAAGAACATCCGCTGCGGGATTTTCTAATCCTTTCGCAATAGTGGGTTTGATGAAAAAGTCCGCGTTACCTTCAATCTGACTTCTGGTGCCGGAAATCGAATTCGTGCGGTATTTGTTTTGCTCGTTCAGGGCATTGGCCTCAGGATACTCGCTGCTTAATTTTTTCTCGAACGAATCTCGTAATATATTTCTCTGCACATCATCGGCGATCGATTCCAAGCCATCATTTATCGTCGGACGGTTTAGCCATTCGGCAGACGTACGCGCCATTTCGTCAATGACTTCGCGTCCCACGCCGGGAGCAGTATCGAGGCCGTGATAATTTAACTGAGACGGCAATGTAATCGACGCTCCGGGTTTGACCGCGACTTGAGTCCCTAAAGTCGATTTCCCGATGCTTTTGAGTTGTCCTATTGCTTGATTCGAAGTTAGTTCGGCGGCAGACGGCGATGCGGTGCGCGCGATAATCTCCTGGACGAGCGGAATGGGATTGCCCTCCGCTGCTTCGCGTACGAGCGCTCGTTCGACAGAGCTACCATCTGCCAGACTCGCGAAAATGTCTGCTGGCGTACCCGCGAGTTCGGGATTGCCTCCCATCCATCTGTTGAGCGCGAACTCGCTATTGAGCGCTTTCCCTTCCTGTTGGGCGAGACTCTGCATGGCAGCTTTCTGCGCGACCGTCCGTTCCATTTGAGGTATGACTTCGGCGGAGACTCCTGCGCCAACAGATGAGGGCGCTTGAGGCGTTCGTGCAAGGAGTGCATCGATACTCGCGTCCGATGCAATTGTCCCCGATACTGACTCCCCCGCGAATCGTCCCACTACACTGCGAAAACCTCGTAAGATGGCCTCGCCGATATCCAGCGCGACGGCGCCTGCGAACTGTGCGACAGGACCAACTGGATTCGAAAACGATACGCTGCGCAGATCACTCACTGCTGCCGATGTGCGAGGAAATGCTGGCGCGGCGGGCATTATACTCCCTGACGAGACCGAAGGAGTGATATCCGCGCCGGCCACAGGTGCTCTATCTATCAACTCACTTAAACCGACTCCCATGCGTCCTTCCGAGATGGAAGCAGGAGCCTCATACACGATCGGTGCGCGATACGATTCGAGTGGTGCGAGTTTGCCGGTGGCTTTGTATATCTGGGTTTCCGTAACCTGCAATTCATTCAACGCACTTTCCGTACGCGATACTTCTCCGCTTCTGACGCCTAATGATTCTCCACTTCTGACGAGTGATTGGGCTTCATTGGAAAGAGAAGCGGCTCGCACATTGAGTTCAGCAACTCGATTCGCCGCAGCGTCTTCAGCTGCACGCATCGCCGCTATTTCCGGGATCGCATCCCCCGTCAGATAACTGCCGAGACGCGTTTCTGCAAATCTCGTTCCCAGGTATCTTCCTGCGCCGATTGCCCCATCAGTGACTGATTTGATGACGGGATTAAGCACGGGCCCGAGAACGGCGTCGGCGGCCCGTAACCCTGGTGGAGTCAAAAAGAGAGCGGATTCAGCAGCGGGCAATCCGGCCTTCCAGGCATTGCGAAGAACCGTCATATCTGAAGTTTCATTAAGCCGCGCGGACTGTTCGGCAAGAGACGGATCAAACCACTCATTGACCGCAAGCATCGCATCGACCGGCTTCCGGAGGATCTGTGCGAAGCCTGTGGGATCATAATCAAGAAGTGCGAGACGTTCTTGGATGGACCTAAACGCCGCTTCACGCTGTATTTCATCGGGGGTCATCCCGAATGGCTGAGATTGCCGGAGGACATTCGCTTCCTTATCGGTCAGCGGTCCGTCCTGTGCGAGGCGCGTGATATCGTCCCGGAGCTGTCGTTGTGCCTGCTCCCGAGACGCCTGTTGAAGAGAGTCGAAGGCCCGCGATTGCGCGGAATCCTGGAGTGCCGCTATCTTATTCTCGATCTGAGCCAAGCGGAACTGATTCTCGCGACTCTCGCTGAATTTCATCTGCGCGAGATCATTCGCGGCCGGATCGCCGCTGCGCAGGAAATCGGCCAATCTTTGATCGCGTGCAGCTGCTGCTCTTTCAACCTTTGCCGCTGCAACTTGATCGGTATAATTCTTACAAGCGACGCCTGCGCAGAACATGGGTCCCTGGCGGTAATCATTTTCATATCCCAACGCGCGCCGGCTCGCATCGTCCGCCCTAGCTTGATAGAGATATGCGGCATCCGCGACGACCTGCTTCTGATCGCTGGTACGGACGTTGTATTCCTGCTGGAGCGTACTCATCCGATCATATGCTTTTAGGTAACCCAGCTGGGCTTGTTGCAGCGGTTCGAGAACACTCCGCGCAATGGGGTTGAATTGATTGAACTGCGCCAGCTTCGCCTGTGCGTCCGCATCGGCAGCGCTGTACCTATTGAAAGCTTCCCTGAAGTCCCGAGCTGTCTGTCCGACTTTCTCGAATGCCGGCGCCAATTCTTTGTAGGCAGCCTGCTCTTTCGCAACTGCCTCTTGGTACTTAGGCATCAGCGCGTTGCGTTGGTCGACAAGAGAGCGGTATTGTGCAAAATCTTCAGTAGAGAGCTTGCCTCCAAGCTTGCTTGCCTGCGCCTCGTATGCATCGAGTTTACTGTTGATAGCTTTGATCTGGTTTTCTAAATTTTGTCGCTGCGGCTGTACATATTGCGTCTGCACCTGCTTCACTGTCTGCTGCTCGAGTGCGCCGCTCTTATCGTTTTGCACCACACGCTCGACTTCGGTTTGCTGCTTCACGAGACCCTTATGCATCGCTTGCTCATCGAGACTCGCTTGCTGCATTTGTGCAGCCGCTGCTTTCTTCGCTGCATTTTCGGCCTCTGCTGCACGGGTTTCTGCAGCCTTCACAGTGGCGGCAAGATTCTCCTGATCGATCTTCTGGATTTCGCTCACGGTCTTGCCGCTGGAAATCGAGCCATTGTTTGCCAGGTTCTTGCGCGCGTTAGCCGCCTCTTGCAGCTTCGCCGCCGCCGCGGCCTCCGCGGCTTGCGCATCAGCAAGACGGCCGGCAAGGCCGCCGAGCTTCCCGGTGCCCTCAGGATTTCCCATGAGCGTCTGTTCTGTCTTTCCCGTCTGTGTTCCTGGCGCTCCTTCTATTGAGTCCTGCCCAGTCCTCGATCCGATAGGAACCCCGGTTCGATTACCCGGAAGGCCTTGATCGACGCTGCCGGTTTGACCGCCGAGTGAACCGCGAATCGGATTTGCGGCATCCGATCCGGTCGGCACTCCCGTATTGCCGCCTGGAAGACCCTGGTCCGCTGATTGCCCGCTTGCACTACCGCGCAATCCCGCGATAGGGTTCGCGGCATCGGATCCAACAGGAACGCCTGAAGGATTGATGAGCGAACCTTGGGTCGATTGAAGCAACGCGGTAGCTTCGTTTCTTAAGCGTGTCGCCTCTTGAGGATTACTTGCTTCGATCTGCGATGCCAGCTGCTGCAGTTCCGCGGCTTCGGTTCGCGCTGCTGCTGTGGCACCGGGGTCGGTACCGGTTATACGTGTCGAATCTCCCCCGGATCCGGGCCCGCCGAGCCTGTTCATCAGTTGCTGTCCGTCAGGCCCGAGCACGAAGGGCTCATTGTTCACGGGACTCGTGGCGGTATTCAAACGTGTTTCAAGGGCAGCAAGCGAAGCTGCTTCTTGCGAGGCTTCCGTCGCTCCGAGGGTTTGCATGAAGCGGGTACAAATGGAGCACCACGATGCGTCGCGCTCGGCCTGAAGGCCGTTTTGTGCCTGCTGCTGAAGCGACTGAATCGTATCGCGCGCATAATCAACATATGCATCTTTGTTATTCGTTATGCGACCCTGCTCGAGCGCGTCGATTGTATTTTCAAGTACGTCACGTGTGCGGCTCTCAGGGACCGCTCCGCTTTGCGTCCCCGGCAGACCTTGATTATCCGCATCGGCGATGCCGCGCAGCGCGTTCTGTGCAGCGTCCCCCTGATTCGCGAATCCTTGGCCGAATACATCGTCTAATGATTGAGCAAGTGGTATCTGTGTCGCGGTTTCAGGAGCAATCGGAAATGCATTTTCTGCTTCATTAAACGCCGTATCGGGTGGCGCGAGATACGACGCGACTTTGTCCCACGCTTCTTGCGCAGTCGCCTTTGCGCTTTCCCATAAGGCCGATGTCGCTTGCGACAGCCCTTCTCCCATCGTCAAAGGCCCGCCGGTCGTCAGGGAAGGAGTCGGCGGAGGACTGAAATACTGACCGATCGCAGAAGACGAAGGAGGGGTCGTATAGAAAGGCGAAGAACCGCCCTGATATTGCGGCGATAACGCTTGTGGAGCCGAGGCTCCAGACTGAAGAAACGTGTTTCCTGTCAGATCCGACCACACCGAATATACTTTCGATCCGAGTCCGGGCAGCGCCTTTTCCGCAACTGAGTAACCGCTGCCAGGCGAAGGCTTTAGATTGAAGGGGTTGTTTTTTTCTATCAATCCGCTATTCCAGCCAGCCGCCTCTTGTGCGGGCGTCTTGGGTTGCCATGCATCAGAACCCAGCAAAGAACGAGTCGATTCGGTGGTTTGGCCGTCAGGTGTCGTAATCTTTCCCGTGGGGGTATTTTCATTTCCAAGAAGCGCATTGTTAGTCTCTTCTCCCAGTCTCCCTTGATATTTGGAATCAGGAACGTCAGAAGGCTGTAATTGGCTTTGGGGTCCTAGATCTTTTAAGGTCTGTGAGGGGTCCTGAGTATTTACCGTACCATCGGGTCCGCTATCTGATATCTGTTCCGCTTCCTCGGGAAGATTGGGGACATTGCCACAAATCCGATATGCGACACAAAGGCCACCTTCAGTGCATCGAGCTTCGATTTTGCCACCGCCCTGAGCAATACCTGCGCTTGCGACATACGGCGACTGAATGTTTGAGGTCGCATTACAATCATCGGGCACCGAACAATCCCAAGGCTTGTCTGGCGTTTCCCCCTTAGCTTTCTGTTCCTTAACCTTCTTTGCATATTCCTGACAGAATTCCGATTTTGCTTTGACAATAATCTGCGCATGAACATCGACGTATCCGCCGCAATATAGGGAGAATAAGAGGAAAAGAAATAGCGCCCTAGGGGTGACTCGAATCACATAGACCAGTATACGAGAAGAAGGGCGCTGTGGACTTAGATTTCCCCATAACTTTTTTGTAAAACAAAGCTCCGCAGATGGAAATACATCTGCGGAGCTGTCAAGTTTACGGATCGTCTTTTTTTACGAGTGCGAATGTTTGTGCAACATCCATACCCAAGGTGCATCCTCCAATAGCGGGCTGGCATTGCTTATAGCCGGCACCTGCACAATCATCCATCGCCTGTTTTGGGCTGATAGCGAGAATGTATTTAAGACGTCTCCGTGTGTCATGCACGCGTTTGACTCCTGTCGCCGCGTAGAGACATCCGGTAAACACTGCAACGACGTCGCAAACACCTAGCTTTCGATCTTCGCACGCGCGTAACGCTTTTCCCCTCGCGTCCATCTTAGACGTTCCATTAAGGATCACGTTTACGGCAATCGATAATTTATCGTTCGCCGTAGCAATTGCTCCCCATGATTTACTTTCGAGAGTAATAGTGTTCGCGCTGCCGAAAATTGTAGCTGGCTTTTCTGCATCCAACACGAGCGGCGGTGCAGACAATGAGGCGCCATCCTCAGCTCTGGCGGAAAGTCCGGCAAAGAGAGTCGTGCATATGAGCATTATCAGGTATGTTTTTCTCACGAGAACCTCCTGCTGAAGATTTTACTTCCTAGCCTTCGCCTGAAAGACTAGTTCTAGATAAAATGATACGTCATGTATTTTAATTGTCAAGCTATCGAGAGATCTCGCTTGAGCAGAAAATCAAAGGAGCGCACATTCAAATATGACGTGCGCTCCCAATTTCAGCTTCTGTCGAGCCGATCTCCTTTGGGAGTAGATATCGGATGCGGATTCTTGATAACGTTGTCTCGCGAGAGGAAAGCATCGATCGGACCGACCTGCATTCCCTTCGGATGAACGCTCATGCCCGAATGTTCCATGAACATCAGAACCGCGATAACCGCGACAGAAAGCTTGATAAGAGAAACCATCGCCATAGGGTCCTTTCAGCCCATAGATGTGCGGTTTCTAACCTGCTGCCATTATACATGAAAATGATGTTTCGTCAAGGCCATAGCAGCAACCCGACGACCTGCCCATAATCATTTCATAAATGAAATGATCCGCCCATGAATTCCACGAATAATGGGGATAGAACGAGAAACGGCGGCCATTGATAGCCGCCGTTTAAAAGCATGCTTCTCCTTGCGTCTTATTGCTTAAGATCGTCAGTAATCCAGCCACCGGGTTCCCAGTGCAACTTTCGTGCAATAGCAGGGTCTCGGAGATGTGCGGAACTGATTGTCACTGGCCGCACACTTTGAAAATTTCGATATCTGCTTTGCGGACGGGTGGTAGCCACGCCACGCACGCGACGAATCCGAGAATCACGGCGCCGGTCAGAGCGTCAGAAGCCAGATCGAACATCCGAGAGGGTTGATACCTGTTCACGATCGCCATTCTCCATGAGGAGCAAGCGGCAGTCGCCTGCTTTCTGCGGCAAACCTAACACGGTTCTCGGATAGCTCAAACGGCCAGTCTGCCTGAGTTTATCAATACGACGGATTCGGAAGGCTTGAACGCATACATGTCAAAGACGCCGAATACGATCGCGGAGGACGGTTCGAAGTTCCCGTAGTTCTTATATTTCTGGTGGACGTTCTTGATCTCGTTTTCGGACAGACGATATACGATATGTCCTTCTTTCACCGCGTTCTCGATGGCGCGAGTGTACGGAGTCCACGGGGTTGAAAGCTTGTCCGCGTAACTCTGATAGGCCTCGTGAGTACCCATTCCGATGATCTTGGTATTGGGCAGGTAATGTCGTGCGCCTTCGATAAGGCCGATGAAAATCCCGCCGCTTCCCACGGGACATACGATGTAGTCGGGCTTGACCTCTTTCGCGATTTCCTTGATCAAACTGACATACGCATCTTCATATCCGTTGGTGACGTCCCAGATCACCTCCTCATCGGTCTCACGTGCGATAGTGATCAGCTCCTCGGGCCGCAGGATCTTCTGATCGAGATTGATCTCGATCACGTGATACGCAACTTCCTTGAGCAGATCCTTTATGGATTCATCGAGTCTCCTGCTTACGACGCAGACTATCTTTATTCCCGTACCACGCGCCATCTTGGCTAAGCTGTATCCGCTGTTTCCCGAAGTTATCAGCACCAATTTATCGACGTGCAAACGCTGTGCCTCTTCGATAATGACCTTATTCCGCCGATCCTTGATAGTGCCGTATTCGTTATCGCTTTCATCAAAGAGATAGGTGTTCGCATGCCGTGAGAGTGGCATTTTCTTTAGTCTACTTCTCGGAGTCATATTTCTTTGCTCCCATCCATGAGAGTTCGAAGACTTTCTTGAGCGCGTCCGCGAGCTCCCCGCTTTCGATCACGAGCGCGAATTTCTCCTTCAACGACATGAACACCACTTTATTGTCGTACATGTTTATTTCCGGAGTGAATGAAAATTTATCCGCGGGCACAAGGAGGGTCCGTCTCTTTTCTTCTTTATTATGGGAAATGCGCTCGCGCGCTTCGGGCGTATCCGGGAAAATAGCATTGATCCATATGCCCTTTCCGGCTCGACGGCGGTAATAATCAGGAAAGAATCCCGGCAATGTAGAATGCATAGATTCAATGGACGCGAAAGCACGGATGTCCTCGCTTGAAGTAAGTGTATCTTCATACGCAGATTTGATACCTTCTGTCCCTTCAAAGAATTGAATCTTGGGTTTCGGACCGGAACCTGAAAAAAAAGATTTGAGCTCAGGAAGTATAGTTTTTGCAATTCCAACGAGTTCGAGGAAACGTCGTGACTTCTCCTCAAGATTCTGAATAAGCCGCTCGGGTGGAGCGGGCGTATAGAGGCGGATGCTTTTACGCTCCGTAATAGACACGAGACCCTGTTTTGCCAGTGATTCCAATACGACATAGGCAGTGCTCCGCTTAACGCCTGCCTTCTTGGCAACATCAGTAACAAGAGATGTGCCTACTTCGAGCAACGAAATATAGACTTTCGCCTCTTTCTGGCTCAGTCCAAAATCAAGCAACTTGGCCTCTAACTCGGTCGTCATTTGTTCATCTCTATCAAATACTTGACGTGTCGTCAAGGATTGCTGACTAATTGTTGTCCGCAATTGACAACACCATAAACCGGGAGGATTATTGCCATTAGGTATGGATCTTTGAAACAGATGCTGCGGAGAGCATGGCGACAGAGCAATATTCTCAAAGCGGCATCCCGTATGGAAAGGAGGTGGTCCCGTGGACCCCTATCGTAATTCGAAGACGTATTACAACCTCGATATGGTCAGGGTATCGTCGGGAGAAATCCTAACGGTATACGGCAACTACGACGGACCGTGGTTCCGCGCGCGATTAAGCTTCTATCGTTCAGCGACCGGATCATCGAAAATCGATGGCCTCGTGTACGAAAAAGTGAAATACGATGTCGGGTATCATCTCGGTGGATACGAAAAACTGCTTGACTTGCCTGGTGAACAACATTTCAGGATTCACAGATCTCGAGTGGAACACGTATATAGACCACCCGAGTCGATCGAGGGTCTCCCGCATGAATATAGGAAGACATGCGGGTCTTTGATCGAATTTCTCTGGCGGTCGTGTGGTATCGGAAAAGAACGCCATGGACTTGCCGGAAGCGCAGCACTGCATTGCATACGGCGTGATTCAGATCTGGACTGGGTGATATACGAACCGTATTCAGCTTGCGTCAAGAGCACTATAGTCGAAAATCCGATGTTTGTGCCAACCCTGACGTTTACGATGGCACACGCATATCGGAAATGCAGTGTTTTCAAGGGCCTCAAGCAAGAACACCTCGACGCTCTGATTGAAGATCGTTGGAAATACTTCCGATACGGTGGCGCTCCAATATCTCTCAATTTCGTCGATACAGCGCCACGAGCGGATCCTTTCCTGCGGGTACCGACATGCGGGAAAAGGTTCGTCGCTCGGGCCCGAGTTATTGAATGCTCCGGAAGTTATGACATGCCGAAACTCTTCCCTGTCGAATGCGATGGAAGAGTTCTCCATGTGCTTACATGGCTCTTCATGTATAACGGCGCGTTCCAGAATGATGACATGGTCGAAATCGCGGGCAGCGTCGTAGAAATTGGCGGACAGGAGTACATCCTCGTCGAGTCTACAAATGACTATATCCGCAATATTAGTGCCGAAGAAAGGAAACGCTATGCAAAACTCTCAAGAAGAGATCAGGATCGTACTAGCGAATGAACACGACTCGGAAGAGCTTGTCGCTTTTCTCCGAAGCCCTGAGATCGACAGGTCATTCGTTCCTCCGCTTACCGCGAGAGAAATCTCTATAGAGGCAAGAGTGCACACTAAGTTACAATCCGGTTTCTGGCTCATTGCGCGAGAAGATGATGTCATAGCCGGATGCCGCGGATGTAATGGGCTGATCGAAAAAAAGAAGAGGATCGTTGAATTCTCCACGCTCGCTATCCATCCCGCGTATCGTAGACGTGATCTTGGTACGAGGCTTGTGATCGAATCCGTCGATCTTGCGGTCGTACGTTATGCACCTGACATCATGAAGTTCGACAGTTGGGTGACAAATACGTTCGTGGAGGAGGTGGCGCGGAATCTCGGTTTCGCAAAGCACCGAATCTACGATGATCCGAAGCGCCCGCCGGGCATCAAGTCGGTTGAGTATCGTTGGGAACGCGACAAATGAGAACATGCTCTTTCCTTGCCCCGCATCTTTCTGCGACAAACAGACTGATGTGGGGCAGTTTTATTCTTGAGCAAATCCTGTTAGATTTATGGTAATCATATGAAGATCCAGATACTCGGTTCTGGCGCGTGGGGGGGCATTCCGGCCCCTTTTTGCTCGTGCCGCGTCTGCTCCACCGCGACGGAAGATCATTTGTCGAAAAATGCGCGCACCCGGCCGCAGCTTCTTTTCACAAGCGCGGACAGTTCATTCTTACTCGAAGTCTCTCCCGACATACGCCTGCAATCGACGCGATGGCGATTGCCCCCGATACGGAACTTCGTCATAAGTCATTACCACTTCGACCATATGCGGGGTCTCTACGAACTCCATGCGTATATGAAGCAGATGTCCCCTGGAGCAGTCGTGCATTGCTCTTCGCGAACGTCAGCGGTAATCCGGCAGGAGCTCGGGTATCTGCCGCTTGAAATCAATACCGTCCGACCTTTCGAGCCTTTCAGGATCTTCGATTTCACCATTACGCCGCTCCCCGTGTACCACGAGTATGCTCAGGATGACGCGCTTCCCGTCGAATCGCTTGAAAATACATTCGGTTATCTCGTCGAGTGCAACGGGAAGCGCGCCGCGTACCTGGCGGATTATTACCGTATCCCGGAGCGCGTCGTCGAGATGGTCCGCGGGATTCCCATCATCATCGCCGACGGCACGTATCTACTCACCGATGGTTTCAGAGACATGAAGCGCAACCATGTCCATGGCGGTGATATCACGTCTCTTATGCAGGAATTCGGGGCGGCAACAACGTACTATCACAGCATTTCTCATCTAACCCATAAAACCCATGATGAGATACAAAGCCTTCTTCCACCGACTCATATCGCGACGTACGATGGGATGTGGTTATTAGAATGAGCAGATCACCCTTTGTGGAGATGCCCCCGCTATTGCGCTCAATTCCCTCCCGGCGGGATGGCGCAGCCGTTCGAGTTGGGCTCCGCTTCGCATGAGCATCGTTGCGCCTAGGGCTTGAGTTCAATGCCCACTTTTTTCGCAATCTCTTTGAACCAACGATCGTACCGTTCGAGCTGCGTTCTGATGACCGCGTATTCAAGCATGAGACTCTCGACTGATTTCGTGAGCTTATCAACCGCGATAGTCAGCTGCTCGATGTTGCGCTCAATCCTCTCGAAACGCTCGCTGACCTCTTTCTTGAAAAGATTGAACTCGTGCTGCGTGACCATCGTATCGATCACGCGATCTAATTTCGCATCAATGGCGCGCAGCTGGGTGGAGACCGTTCCTGGCACGCTTTTTTTCTTTTTTGGAGCGGCCTTTTTCATGCATCTAGCCTAGCATGCCGGGGTCGATGCGCAACTCTTTATAGTTACAAACCGCCCGGCGGGATGGCGCAGCCGTTCGGATTGGGCTCGGCTTCGCAGAGGCATTTAATGAAGGTGTTCATCGACTGATCGGGATCGCAGGTACGGACGTCGACAGGAGGCTCGTTCGATGTGCTTCCCTGTCCCGTATCGACGCTCGAACTGTTTGAGCCGGAAGAAACCGATGCGGCGCTCGATGCGCGGCCTATCTGCGCGAAGATGCGTGTCGGTTCGCGCTCGTCGCCGTTCACGCGGACAAGGGTCTCGTTGATGAATTTGTCGTTACCATTCTCGATATCGCAGATAACGCCGAAACGGGTCGACACCATAAGTGCGGGAGAGACGATCGTACCGTTCGGGCCGTTCTGTTTGATGACATTCAATCCGGAATCGACGACCGCACAACTGAGAGTCCCGACGCTCGACCACGAAAGCTCCGTGGTTGTGCCATCATCGATCATGGAAGGATTCGCGGCGATAGAGGCCGATGCAATAATTTGCGGTGGTGTCGCGCTGGGCAGTGATGGAGTATTGGTTTCTTCACTGCCGCCAAAGAAACCGGCAATACCATTAAGAAGTGAACTGAGTAGACTGATACTGCCTTGGACGAATCCGCCTGATGGCTGAGACGAAGAAGTTGGCGGAGAAACGGGAATAGGAGTCGGCGTAGCGGGCGGCTTAGGAGTCGTGCCAGGTGTCGGAGCAGGCTTTGGTACCGGTGTCGGCGTGGGTTGTGGAGTTGGTGTCGGCTGCGTGGGCGAGGGAGAAGGCGTTAGTGTGGGAACTTGCGTCGATTTCTGCACCGGAAGCGGCGGTACTGCAGCGGGTTTCGATCCGATTATCGCCTCATCCGGAACCGTTTCTGCGGGGAAACTGGAGAATGCGCTGTCGGATGATGGCGGAGTATAGACCGGAGAGCCAGAAACGACTGCACCAGTATTCGAATCGACAGTGACTTTCCACGGCGTCTCGCCTACTTCCATCGAATAGGTCAGACTGGTGCCGCTTTCCTGCGAGAGCGCGTTCAGACGCTTCGTCGTCTGCCCTAGTGATGCTTCCATCATCTTGATATCAGCTATCTCCTGGGATTCCATTGAATCCGGAAGCAGCGCGCGCTGAAGAGTACCACTCCATCCTGCCTCGGCTTTCGCATCGGCGATCCTTTGCGAAAGCGTATTGTATTGCTGTACCAGATCCCCTAGCTTCGCCTGCCCTTGGGCAGCAACGGCGCTTGGCGTTGGCGTAACTCCCACCGCAGCTGCACGCAGCTGTGCAATCCCCTCAGCGTAGGCAAACGCATCTAATGCGTCACGCGCCTCGTTGAGCGTCTGTTGTTCTGAAGATTTCACGAAGTCGGGAAGCCAATCCGCCGTGTCGACGAATTTCTCCCATAGACCGAGCGAAGTTCCCGCGAACTGTTCATGCGCGCGCTTGGCGCTCGCGACACCTTCTTCAAGGATGCGACGCGCCGCAGCAGCCTCTTCGCTTCCCGCACCGAACTCGCCGTTCATGAGGCCTTCAGCTACATCCCTTGCATATCCATATTCGGCGCGACGTACCGCATCATTCCCTGCATATCCTGCTCCCAGAGTCTCTGCGAATTTCTTCTGCACATCCTGCGGCCACCAATCGGGGTGCGATGGTAAGGGCGGACTCACGTCGTTCGTGCCGCCGCCGTTTTGCGCAACCTGCGTCGGCGCGGAATTTGATCCTTGCGGCCGTGAGGGAATCGGCATCTCCTGCTCTTGGATGACACCGGCTGGTATGCGCGGATTCATACGCGGCGTATCATCCTGCAGAATCTCATCGAGTGTCTTCTCTCCTGGCGCAGCAAGACAGGTGCGATCATCGCATTGAAATGGAGTAAAGGGTGAGGTCGCTCCGAGTTCGAGAAGCTCCTTGATCGCCTCCTGCCGCTCCTCTGCCGCACGACGCGCTGCCTCCTGTGATTCGGGACGCGACCGGAATCTGTCAATGATGCTCTGTGCACGCTCCTCCTGCTCTTGCGCGGTAGGAGTAGGTGCAGTCGGAGGTTGTGGCGCAGGAGCAGGTGTCGGAGACGAAGGCGTGCCGCCGCCGAAGCCGGAGAACAAGCTGCCTATGATATTTGAAAAGAAGCTGGAGAATAGGTTGGTCGACGCGCTCCCCGATCCGCCTCCACTGCCGCTAAATGTGGTTCCGCTGGGATTAGTGAACGGATTGCCGCCGCTATAGACGCCGGAATCAAGACCGCCGCCGCGGTTCGGCGAAACGACAGAAGGACGCGTATTGGAGAACGTGCTGCCTCCCTGCCAGCCTGGAAGCGGACGACCCGTGCTCGGCTGTGTCGCTGGCTGCGAATCTTGGACGAGTTCGAACTCGCGTCCACTGCCATCAGGAGAAGGCCTGGCCTCTACGCCGCCTGTATCCCCGCCAGAACCGGGCATCGAAGGTGGTGAAGTCGGAATCGGATTCGGTATTCCTCCCTGGCTGGGAGTAGACGGAGGCTGCGTGCTTGGTTCACTCGGTGCCTGACCGGGAAGAGATGGTGGCTCTTTCAATTCGGTGCCGTCGCAATTATAGGTCGGTACACATTTCCCTTTCTTGCATATCGAAGTAACGTAAAATTTCTTCTCGGTGTACGACTGCGCGATTACGGCAGCGACCTGAGATGGCGCAGAAGCAGATGGCTGGTTTGAAGAAGAACACCCGGGAACGACTTTTTTGAAGCATTCTTCCCCCTCCTTGAAAGCCTCCGCGTCATCGGGTTTGGTTATACCTAACTGGCAGCGCCTGTTTCCCTCGGCTTCGGTTTCGGCAACGTCCGCATCGACACGGGTAACGCTCCACGAAAAAAATATGAGAAAAAGACTCGCGACTGACGCAACAAGAACATCAACCCGTTCATAGCGGACCATTGGTACCATTATACGAGCAC
>Ga0209542_10013125_pt1 | contig 14357 bp, 16 predicted proteins | sample RifCSPhighO2_01_FD_184028 | JGI IMG/M metagenome (GOLD analysis project Ga0209542, IMG submission 184028) | Soil microbial communities from Rifle, Colorado - Rifle CSP2_plank highO2_0.1 (SPAdes) (version 2) | ecosystem: Environmental > Terrestrial > Deep subsurface > Rock core/Sediment ...
ATCATCAAATGTTAAACTTACATGGTTGGCATCTTTCGGCCGACGACCCGCTAATTGTTCTAAAAACTCTTGTGGATGCCGTCGACTCACGATTGTCAGTGCATGGGAATAAGCATTTTTAACAGCCGATGCATGAACACTGGCAAAGATAGTAGCTATTACTATTAAAGAAGCAACCGTGATATATGTTAAGCGACTTTTACTCACCGTTCACCTCCTTTCCCAAATTATTCATCATATGATTACACTCTCCCTGCCAGTTATCGCCATGATGTTGCTTCATCATTTGGATTATGCTCTGATTATTATCAGAATAAGACATTTCCTTAGCATAAACCCGATTCGCAGGCGTCATGCTGTGGACTATGATTAGGAAAGCTAAAGGCAACATAAACGCTGCTAATCCTAAATATAATAGTAATTTTCGTTTCATTTTTCTCACCGTCCTTATGGAGGTAGTATACAAAACCGACTATTAATTTATAGTGAAAAATAGATTAAGAAGCCTTCATGGGAAGGGTGACAGTAAAGGTCGTCCCTTTTCCCGGTTCACTTTCCACATTTATTGTTCCCTGGTGAATCGAGATTATAGAAGAGGCAATGGCAAGCCCTAAACCGGAACCCAGAACTTTTGCCGTTTTTGAACCGCGATAAAACCTTTCAAAAATGTGGGGTAAATCAACCGGGGCAATACCCGAACCGGTATCGCGAATTTTGATAACGGCATTCTGATCGGCAGATTTTAAGGACAGGGTTATTTTCCCTCCGACCGGGCTAAATTTTATGGCATTATCTAATATATTTAATAATGCTCTGAAGATTTTTTCTCTCTTTCCCGCCCCCATAATATCTTTTTCAATTGTTCCGCTTATAGTGATATTTTTCCGCTCTCCCATCTTAATAACCAGATCTTTTAGCTCTATTATTAACTCACTCAAGTCATACGATTCCCGGTAAAGTGCCGGATGATCCGCTTCTGACCAGGCCAGGTCCAAAACGTTTTTTAGAGTGTTTGTTAATTTATCAACATCTACCAATGTTCCGGCTAACACTTTTTTATATTCATCTTTTGGCCGGTCGCGGGAGAGAGAAACTTCAATTTCACTCCTGAGAGTTGAGATGGGGGTTTTGAGTTCATGGGCGACATCTCCAATAAACTGTCGTTCCCGATCAAAAGCCTGGGACAACCTGTCTAAAAGATTGTTAAAAGTGTCTGTCAATTCCTCAACTTCATCACCGGTCCCGGAACTTTGAACTCTCTCCTGCAAATTGCGAGAACTGAGTTTTTTGAGTTTATTTGACGTCTCAATTATGGGAGCCATTGCCCCCCGGGCGAGCAATAACCCGCCGCAAATTGTGGGAATAAGCAATCCGAAGTAAACCAGCAAAAGGGTGAGAGTCAAAGTGTGGAGAGAGTTTGCCACAACGTCATTCGGATGGCCGATCAAAACCAAGCCTGTTGCCACCTGATCTTTTGTTACCGGAAAAATTCCCAAACGTAAAGGGATTGAACCTACTGTCCGGTCGGTAAAAGTTGGCTTTATTATGTTTGCCGATTTTTCAAGCAAATCCGACAAGACAACGGCGTACGGACCTAAGGACTGAGAGTTGGAAATTATTTTGCCATACGGGTCGGAAACAATAATTAACATTCCCGGAGTTTCACTGTACTCTACCGACAAATTCATGGACATACTCCCCTGTCCCACGGCTTCAACAATAGATTTGCTGTGAGAAATAATTGAGGCATCGGTATGGGAAAGAAGAACCTGCTTTGTAATTAAATAAAACGCCACAAAAATTACCGCCATGGCCAGAAAAAAAGCGGCGGAATACCAAAAAGTTAACCGGAAACGGACACTTTTATAATTAATCATCAGAAATTTTATATCCCACGCCGTGAACGGTTCTTATTAATTTATTACCAACCTTTTTTCGCAGTGAGGCCATAAAAACGTCGACCACATTACTCATATTCTCAAAATTATAATCCCAAACATGTTCAATAATCATCGTTCTTGTGACTACCTCGTTTTTATGCCGCATCAAAAACTCCAGAATAGAAAACTCCTTTGGAGTCAGAGAAATTACGTCTTTACCCCTTTTAACAGATCTTTTTACAGGATCCAACTCCAGATTGGCAATTTTGACAACCGGAGTGACTTCCTTATTGTTCCGGCGAATCAGGGCATGAACCCGTGACTTTAGTTCCAGAAAAGAAAACGGTTTCGTCAAATAATCGTCAGCCCCGGCGTCAAGACCGGCCACCTTGTCTTCAACTGTGGTTCTGGCGGTCAGCATAAGTATCGGAGTCTTAATCCCGCTTTTGCGCAGATTCTTACAAATTGTCAGACCATCGACCTTAGGCAGCATAATGTCCAAGACAATTAAATCGTACGGTTCGTTTTGGGAAAGATATTCCCCCTCTTCCCCATCAAATGCCTGATCAACGGCAAAACCGTTTTCCACCAAACCTTTTTTGACCGCATCAGATAACCGTTTTTCATCTTCAATTAAAAGTATCCTCATATGAACGTATTTTACACTATGTTCCGCAGCTGCCGCCGCTTTTGGGGGTATCTCGCCTGTATTTTTGATAACCGGAGGCTGAAGAGTAATCCTTGCTTAGCAAGACCCGGGGGTCAACATTTTTAAAGTCTTTTCCCTCCTGGTTTTTAAAATACGCGGCTAAATCGTAATAATTTCCGGGAAACCAAAAGGCATTAAAATATTTTGAGGCTTCAAACATTTGATCTTCGTTAGCGCCGTTTGCTGCCATAAGTTCCAAAACGGCCAAAAGAGCCATCCCATGATTACAATCGGGGAAAGTTGTCGGATTATTGCAACAGGGCCGATAAATGTTGGCGGCAACTGCCTGAACAAGATTTTCCTGTTGTAAGGTGAGAGGGATCAAACTGGCTTTAGAATAGTAACTCATCGCGTCTGTACGGGAAAGTGTCCATCCACCCGTCGAAGCAAAATTTCCCAGGTCCTTTTCCCCACCGTATTTGGCCATCTCCCCGGAGGTTAAAATTTTAGATTTATTATTAAGGCCGACAGCCCAGAAAAAATTTAAAAGAAAATAGGAATTCTCAGAGGTTATCTTTATTTTGCGAGTGGAGCCTTTCCTCAAAATTTCGTCTAGTTCCGCGGGGAGCGGTTGCCCCGATTTTTGATAGGTTTCTTTAAACTTATTGTAGTCGATAACCCCCGTGGCGATCATTTTTGGGCCAAGATCACCATACACCGCGTTAATTTCATAACCCTCAACCGGATTAATTTGGGCAAATATTGTTTTATCCGTCTCCGTGTTTTTTTGAACAAGTGTCGGCTTAACAACGCTGACAGGTTGAGAAGAGGGGTTAGTCTTTTTATAAAAGACTACGGCCAAAACAACATTCATAATAATACTAACAAGTAAAATCAGTGGTAAGATTTTTTTAGGCATATATAAAAGATAATAATAATTATCAGGAAAACGCCGATATCTGCAATTGGGTTTTGAAAATATTTAGCAATATTAAAAACCGTCAGACGAATTGTCTGGCTGTAGGGCTCCATTTGGTTCATCTGGATTTTCCCCATATAATTAGCAATGGCAATGGCGATACCGGTAATAAAGAAAATTGCTGACCCAATATATTTTAAAACGGTATAAATTTTTTGCCGGTTTTTACCCCCGACTTTGGCCGCCATTTTTTCGTAAAACATGGACATTATAAAAAGCGGCATGACAATTCCCATGACATAAGCCAGTGATACGATTGTTGCCTGGAAAAGTGACGGGGCCAGAGATGTTAAAGTTATGGCGGCAAATAAAACAGGGGCACAACAGGCCGAGGTTAACCCGGACATTAGCCCTAAGCCAAAAACTGAGCCGACGTTTATTTTTTGATTGGCATTGGGTGACACGTGGAAAATTTGTGGCAGATGAAAAATTGGTTTAAGTGTCATTATCCCCATAAGAATCATAACTGCCGCCCCGATGTAATAAATGATAACGTGATAAGTGTCCAAAAAGTAAATAGCAAACCGAAGACCCAGGGCAATCGGCACCAAAATAAACGCTAGTCCTAACGCAAAAATTAAAGTGTAAAACATGACCCTTTTACCCCCTTTAAATATTGTCCCTAAATATGAAGGAAATAGAAAAGTGATGCAACAAGGGGCAAAGAGGGCCATTACTCCGGCAAGAAATGACGCGGTTAAAGAAATACCGAATAAGAAATCACTTGACATTAGCTTTTATGGCAAAAACTAATTTATTTCTTTGCGGATCGTTGGTCGTGACATATACTTCTCTTTCAACAACCCCATAAACGGGCATGAGTGACGGCCGATAAATTAATTTGACTGTGGCCTGGGTCCCGGGAGCAATATCCATAAGATACCCGCTTTGGGCGTGCATTCCATATTCTTTCGTCTCTTGCCCGTTGTAAATAACTTTCCCAGCGGTACATCCGCAACTGGAATTTACATTTAATATCTGAAGAGGTTTGGTCCCGGTATTTTTAAGAATAAAATCTTTTTCTTTGACGTCAGTTACTTTAATTTCCCCAAAATCAAAAAGACCGTCAGGCGTTTCCGCTTTCGGTATGTCGCTACTTGAAGCTGAGTAAACATCGGCCTTGGGCAGTGTTTTCTGCCCCGCCGTCAGAACAACCGAGATTCCGGCAATGGCTAAAATAAACACCAGTGAGCAGATAACGATAGACCTTGTTGACATATGCCAATATTACGCTTTGAAATATTAAGATTTTATGAAGAGAATTTTTCCATAATCATGAAGCCGGACAAGAAATTCGACAAACTGATACCTTGAAAAGAAAAATTAAAAGGGATAATCTTTTTTTATGATAAAAAACACTCCGCTAACTAAAGCCGACGTTCGAAAAGTCGTCGAAGAAGTACTTGAAGAAAAACTTGATCAAAAGCTCGATGAAAAACTCAGGGAAAAACTTGAGCCCGTCATGGTCCTTTTGAACACGGTTTTGAAAGAAATCCAAGATTTTCGTGAAGAAAGTGCAATTTTTCGTAGTCTGCACAGCCGAGTTTTAGATCTTGAAGATATCCACCCCAATAATACCCACTCTTTTGCTTAACTTTCTTTTATCTCTCTCACTCCGCCGAAGGCAATGCGGTCGGGAACGTTGTCGCGGGCAAATATTTGGGCGGCAGAAGTTAAAGTGAACATCCCATACCTATCATTAATAGTATCTATCGCCTTAGTTAAACTTTCCTTGCCGAGAGCGTCAATTAATAAATCCAGTTGCAAATAACTCGCCGGTTCGAGATTAAAACAAGTGACCGCAATCTCCCGAACCGGCCCATTTTCCCCAGCCATTTCCAAAAGTTTATAAATTTCTTTAAAGATATCATCCGTAGCAAAAATTGCTCTCGACAGAATTCTTCCCTTGTGCCAATATGTGTGATCCCGATAAACGACCCCCAGATGGACTCCCCGGGCAAAGTACCCGGCAGTTCGGAGCCGGTAAGCTGTTTTATCTACCAGTTTTTGAATAATTGGCACCAGATCAGAACATTTATAAAATGGCTTTGGTAAAGCGTAAGAATTTCCAAAACTTTTTCGAACCACTTCAAACTCATCAACTTCATACCCATGCAGTCTCAAGAACCAGTAATAGCCGCCAATTCCCCCAAACGCGCCTTCGAGCTTTCGCGAATCGGCGTGATAAAAGTCCACAACGGAAAAAATATTGTAAACATTCAGACGTCTGGCATTCCCTTCTTTTATGCCGGTTAAATCGGTTAACCTTAATTTGGAAAATACTTCCAAAAAATTATCCTTATTTATTTCTTCCAAACCGTCAGGTTTTTTTAAATTGGAAGCAACTTTAGCCAAATACCGGTTTGTAGAAATCCCAATTGAGACCGTTAAGAATTCTCCTATTTCCTCTTTTATTCGCTCTTTGATTCGTGGGGCTAATTCGTGTGGATTCGTGTAACAATTAACAACGAACTCATCAATAGATTTAGGGTAAACTTTATCCGAGTAAGTTTGTAACAAGTTTTTTAGTTGTTTATGAACTTCCCGGTATTTATTCGGGTCAGATTCTAAAACCACAACTTTTGGATAAATTGCCCGGGCATCCATAACCCGCATCCCCGTTTTAATACCTAAAATTTTTGCCTCCCGGGAAGCAGCCAAAACACAACCGAAATTTGTCGTGTATGCGCCAACAACAACCGGTTTCCCCCGTAAAAAAGGGTTTGCCTGTTGCTCAATTGAGGCAAAACAAGAATTAAAATCGATATGCATAATACTTGGCTCTTTATTGTTGAAGTTCATAGGCTTCGAGAATCCAGATTAAGTTTTCTGTATTAAAATTAAGTCGGTAAAAAGCAGTTTCCGAAGCGACTGAATAGACATGGTGCAAAATCCTCCCTTCGTAGTATTTATGGTGCAGTCCTACCTGAGTAATTTTTATACTCCTTCCCCGGTAAACAAGCTCCAAAGGCCGGGAATTAAAGACAACCTGCACTGGAGAATCAACCGAAACTTCCATATGTTTACCATAGTAAAGCCAAAAGATATACGAAGTCAAGGAGATGTTGTATACTATTATTTCCGTGATTAAAACTTATATTTTTGATGTCGGCGGGGTTCTTATGGAGGATGCTGACTCGTTTGGATCGCTCTATAAGGCCGTTACTAAAATGGCGGGGCTTACCCCGGAAACTATGGCCCAAATCTGGGCCAGACATTATCCCAAAATGGCAATTGGGCTTGAGCACCTGGAAGACTTTTTTAAGGAAGTCACCGCCCTTTCGCCAAACAAGGTCTCGGTTAAAAAATTACTGGATTGTTATAAAAAATCTTCAGTTGTTAAAGCGAAAGTTATAACCCTTATAAAAAATTTAAGAAAACGGGGCTTTCGGCTTGTTATTTTGTCCAACGACACTTTAGAAGGAGCAAAAATCCGGGTCGACAAATTTAAGAACCTTTTCGACAATCTGTATGTTTCCGCCCGGTTGAGTCTCAAAAAACCCGATCCCAAAATTTTTGAAATTATTATTACCCGGGAAAAAATAAACCCCCAAGAAACACTTTTTATCGATGATCGGGAGCGAAACATTTTGGCGGCCAAAGCTCTCGGATTTAATACCCTCCACGTTACAGACAAGGAACAGCTTGCCAAAGATCTTAAATAACTCCGGATTCCAAAAGCTCAAAGCGGCGGTCCTTTGTGTCCATAAAAGCTTTTATACCTATGGGGATTGTGGCTCTGGGGACTTCATGGCCGAAATCGACACCATACAAAACTGGAAAATTAAAAGGGTCTGTGGCCTGTTTCACTAAATCTTTTTTGGGAGGAAAATCCTGATAATCAACCTCGGCAACGGCGGTTAACTTCCCGATAATCATCCCGGAAACTTTCTCGAAAAAGCCGGTATTCCGAAGTTGCCATAAGTTTCTGGTTATTTCACTAAATTGCTCGTAGTCCTCCTCCCAGAACAGGAGATATTTTTGGTCCGGCCCATAAATTTTTTCCAACCCGGCAATGGGATCATACCTGGTCCCGAGAAGTTTACATATACAGCTCAAATTTCCCCCAAACAGGACCCCTTCTGCGGGCCCCGGGCGGATTTCCTGCCACACTGATTGAGGTTTTATAATTATCTTTTCATCTTTTGAAGTCAGCATCCTCCAGAAATTGCTCATCGTGTAACCTGTTTGCCTAAAGTCAGGAAGAGCAAGAGCGTTCGGACCATGGAAAGTTACCAGACCGGTTTTTATAAGGATAGGAAGCTGCAAGGTCGTCATATCGGAATAACCGACGAAAATTTTAGGGTTTTGGGCCACAACGTCAAATATCACTTCTTCTAAGATTTGCGACATTCCCATCCCGCCTACAACTGCAAAAACAGCCTTAATCTCCGGATCGGAAAAAGCCCAGTTAAAATCACTCGCCCGTTCTGACGGAGTTCCGGCAACATAATCGCCAATGGCTTTATTAATATGGGCTCCGGTTTTAACTTTATACCCGTTTTTTTCCAAATATCTTTTGACTTTGGCAACAGAGTCTGTTTTTACCGGTTCCGAAGGAGTAATAAGAGCAATGGTGTCTCCCTTTTGGAGTGCCTTGGGCTTGACGATTGTGGTCATACCCCTATTTTACCTCGAAAGGGCGTTTTGAACAATCTTTTCCAAAAACTGCGAATAGGTAAGGCCAAAGGCTTTAGCTGATCTGGTCGCGCCATCTGTCGGGCCGATACCGGGGTTGGCATTGACTTCCAGAATGTAGGGAGTGTTGTCAGCGGAAAGGCGGATATCCACTCTGGCGTAATCCCGGCATCCCGTTACCTCATAAGCCTTTTTGGAAACCCGATTTATTTCCTCCAACAAGTTTTTCGGCAAATCCGCCGGACAAACTCCGTTTGTTTCTTTAAAACTGTCCGTTTGCTCTTCCCATTTGGCATCAAAATCCACAATTTTGTATTTACCCGGGTATTTATCTCCGAAAATTATTTCCGAGACCGGCAACACAACGGCGTTCTCTCCGTTTCCCAAAATGGTGACGTTTAATTCCCGTCCGTCAATATATTCTTCAACTAGGACCTCCTCGGAATATAATTCTTTCAATCTGTTTACCTGCGCTTCCAATTCCTGAGCATTCATAACCACCGAGGATTCAGTTATCCCCAAACTGCAGTCCTCATCTTTCGGTTTGACAATGAGCGGAAATTTAGTTTCCCCTGGAGTCGGTAAATTATTTGCCCGCAAGACATCTTTAGTTAAGGCCTTGTCTGTTGTCAGAGCGATCGCCCGTGCCGTTGAGCCGGTAAACAAAATTCCCATGCCTTCCAAAATATTGGCTAAATCAACTTCACTCTTGGGAATGCTTCCGATCCCAAAGGCATAGTTAAAAAACAAATCCGGTTCCAACTTTTTTAAGTCCCCTATATTTTCTTCACTAATTTCAAAAATGTCGGTCTCATAATCAAGTTTTTTTAACTCTTCCAAAATTACTTTTGCCGTTTTTACCGTGTCAACATCGGCCAATATGTCCTGGGATCTGCCGACAGTAACAGACTTAACTAAATTATAGAGGACAGTTATCTTCATTTTAATAGCGCCTGGCGGCGATAGCGGCAATTTCGCCTATAAAGCGGGGATAGGAAAGGCCATAGGTTTTTGCCGACCTTGAGGCCCCCATGTCAGGAGACAAATCCGGGTTTAAATTAACTTCTAAGAAAAACGGGACGCCGTCACGGGAAAGGCGAATGTCTATTCGGGCGTAGTCCCGCCCGCCGCAACTCCAAAAAGCCTTAAGCGCCAACCGTTCAATTTTGTTTTGTAAATAACCGTCAATTTTCGCCGGGCAGACTCCGGAAGTTTGCCGGTAATTTTTGGAATTTTCAATCCATTTAGCCCTAAAATCCACAATTTTTTCGGCATCTTCATCTTTGAACCATTGACCGAAAATTATTTCAGAAATAGGAAGAGTGATCGCACGGCGGCCGTTTCCAAGGACAGTGACGTTAAACTCCCGGCCGGTCACAAATTTTTCGATGAGCGCCGGTTCGTGATAAGTTTCCAGTATCCTTGACACTTCTCTTCGTAAATCGGATATGTCATAAACCACGGACTTTTGCGATATCCCAAGGCTGCAATCTTCGGCCACAGGCTTTACAATTAAAGGGTAGCGAAGACCTTCGGGGGTTTTTTCCGGCACTCTTTGCAAAACCACATAATCAGGGGTAGGGATATCATTTTGGATAAAAACCTGCTTTGTCAAAACTTTGTTTGTGGTCAATAGAAGGGCTGAGGCATTTGATCCGGTGTACCACAAACTTTTTTTGTCCAAAAATTCCGGAACTTTATATTCGCTTTTAGGAATGTTTCCGACCCCGTCGCAGAGGTTAAAAAACAAATCGGTAGATTTCTTGTCTAATCTTTTGATGGAATTGGGCGTCAGCTCGCAAATATCACTTTTATAACCATTTTCCGCAAGAGCTTCTGAAATTATCTTTGCGTCCTCACGGCCGCCTTCTTCTGCCAAAATTGCTTTTTTATCATTGACGTGTAAATCGGTAACTTCGTTGTATAAAACAGTAATCTTTTTTAATTTCTTTTTTGTCACTTTTCCAGATTAACAAACATCCAATAGTTGTCAAGGGGTGGTTGCAATAACGGGACCGCTTTTAGTAATAATTACCGTGTGTTCAAATAAACCTGAAAGGGATCCATCACGCGTCACAACCGTCCAACCGTCGGAATTTCCGTATACGATCGGTGATTTCCCTTCGTTATAAATAATTTCAATTGCCAAACACATTCCTTCTCTAATTATCGGAGTCTTTTCCACTTTCCCTCTTATAAAACAAGGGATTTCCGGATCCTCATGGAGTTGTCGCCCGACGCCGTGGCCCACAAGTTGCTTAACACAACTGTATCCCCCGCCTTCCACAATTTCCTGAATTTTTTGGGATATATGACCAATATGGTTCCCCGGAACCGCCATCTTTATCGCCTCACTTAAGGCTTCTTCCCCGGTACTTAAAAACTTCTGTAGTCTGTTGTCTGTAGTCTGTTGTCCGATTATCTTTGACCAACTGGCATCAGTGTGAAATCCTTTATAAAAAGTCCCAACATCAAGCCCCAACCTATCCCCATCTGCTAATTTATAATCCCCGGGGATACCGTGAACAACCGTATCATTGACATTCATGCAGGTCGTCCAAAAATAGCCCTTTTCCATCTTAAACGACGGGTATCCCCCGGCCTTTTGTATAAGGTCACAGGCATATTTGTCTAACTCGTTCGTGGTTACCCCAGGGATGGCTTTATCTAAGACACTTTTTATAACCATGGCCGTTATTTTTCCTCCTTCACGGATTTTATCAAGCTCAGAAGGTGTGAGGATATTAATTTTCATGTCAAAAAAGTTTCACAATAGAAGCATGGATTTCCTCTATTCCCGGAACTCCGTCGACTTCAACTAAGACGCCTTTTCCCCTAAAAAAATCAATGATAGGTTGTGTCTGTTCGACATAAAGTTCTAGTCTTCTTTTTATTGACTCTTCGGTGTCGTCGGCTCTCCCTTCGATAGCTGCTCGGGACATTAACCTTTTAATACTGGTTTCGTTGGGTAGGTTAATAAGAATTACCTTGTCAATTTTGGTTTCTGTTTTGGCCAACCATTCCTCCAATAAATATAGTTGGTTTGAAAACCGCGGAAATCCGTCAAGAATATAGCCATTACTATTTTCGGCAAGAACCTTTTCCAGCCGAGGGTTAAGAATTTCCGGCGGGGTGGGCTCTCCGCGATCAATGAGTTCTTTGGTAATTATTCCCTCCGGGGTATTCTCGGTACTAATCTGCCGGCTGATTTCTCCGGTTGATATTACGGGGAGATTTAATTTTTGGCCAAGCAACTGTGCTTGGGTCGATTTTCCCGACCCCTGTGGTCCATAAATTATTATTCTCATAATTTACGTCAAAAACTATTTTTTCAAAAAACCTTCATAGTTACGCATTATTAGCATCGCTTCAAATTGCTTGGCGGTTTCCAAAACGACCGAGACCACAATTAAAATCCCGGTACCGCCAATCGTCAGCGTCGCCACATTGGTTACTCCTTTTGCGAGCGACGGCAAGACCGCAACCAGCCCCAGAAACACCGCTCCGGCGAGGGTAATTCTTGTCAGGATATAATTTAAATAATTTGACGTCGGGGTTCCCGGTCGAATCCCCGGAATAAAGCCCCCGTGTTTTTGCACTTCCTCAGCAATTTTTTGCGGGTTAAAAATAATGGCCGTATAAAAATAGGTAAAAACGATGATTAAGAGAAAATACAAAACATTATAGGTAATACCGTTGGGATCAAATAAGGCTGTTGCTCCCTGGGCAATCCGGGAAATTGTGGCATTGGGAACTTGAGATAAGTACTGTCCCAAAAGGTTTGGGATAAGGACCAGGGAAACGGCAAAAATGATCGGGATAACCCCCGCCTGATTAACCCTTAAGGGAAGATAATTCGTTTGCCCCCCATACATCCGGTTACCTGACACCCGCCTGGCATAGATTATGGGAATTTGCCGGGTGGCCTCATTGACCAAGACAATGGCCGCAATCACAAAGATTGCCACAGCGGCAAAAATAATTAAATTCAAAAGTTGTTCCTCCGTCACCACCGAAACTGTCTGCCCCAGGAGAGTCGGTAGTCTGGCCACAATTCCGGCAAAAATTAACATGGAAATACCGTTACCGATGCCATATTCCGAAATGAGTTCCCCCAGCCACATGAGAAACACCGTCCCGGCAGTTAGAGTCAAAATTAAAGCGATAAGAGTTATTGGATCTACCGCCCCAATAATATTTTGGTTTTTTAATAGGGCATATGTTCCCAGGGCCTGCAGGGCCGCTATAGGGACGGTCAGAAAGCGGGAGTACTGATTTATCTGCATCCGGCCCGTTTCCCCCTCTTTTGCCATTTCTTCAAGCTTGGGAAAAACCATCTGCAAAAGCTGCATAATAATTGTTGCATCGATATACGGGGTAAGACCCAAAGCCATAATGGAAAAATTGGCTAAAGTTCCTCCGGAGAAGATATCCAGAAGGCCTAAAAATTGATTTTGAGCAAAAAGTTGCTTTAATCCTGCGATGTCAATTCCCGGAACCGGAATATGAGCAAACAGACGAAAGACAAACAATACCAGAGCAGTAAACAGAATTTTTTTTCGAAGGTCCGGTACGTTCCAGGCTCGTCTAAAAATGTCCAAAATCTTCGTCACAAGAGCTATATTAACACAAAATTATTCACGATGGTATCGTATACATCGCCCCCCGCGTGACCCCGATTTTTTTGATATATCCTGATTTAATAAGCGATGTGAGATCATAGGCCAACTGCCGAGGAGAGATTTTTAAAAATCTTCTGTGAAGAAAATCAAACGTGACTGATTTATGTTCTGAGATTATTTGAACGAGTTCTCTGTGTCGCGGGAGCAATAGGTCCAACTTTGATGAATTTTTAATTTTTTGCTGTATATTAACTCTTGCTTTCTCTGACGAATCGCGAAGAAATTCCAACATTAACTCAATAAATGACTGGCAATTTATTCCAACACTGCTCTCAATCGCCCGATAATAATCTTGCCTATTGTTGTCAATATATTCTTCTATGGCAGAGAGTCCTTTCATGCCATAACCATTGTTAGTTAAGACAGCAAGTTGCAACAACCTTCCAACCCTACCATTCCCATCGGTAAATGGGTGGATTTTTTCAAAAACAAGGTGAGAAACTATTGCTTTTATGGGAACTATCCTTTCCCGTTTTGTATTGGCATAATGTAAAAGATCAATTAGGAGTGCCTTAACTGCGTATGGTGGTGGCGCATGGTAAATTGCATTTCCAGCCATATCGAATAGTCCCTCATGTTCCGTTCTTATCTTCCCCAAATGAACTTCGCTTAGAATGTTTTTCATTGCTTGACTGTGCCATCGTAGTATTTGACTAATATTTATTTTCTTGTCAATATTTGGCATTTTTGAACAAATATGTTCGATAATCCGGTATAAATTAGCAATTTCCAGTCTTTTTTGGTCTTTTGCTGCCAAATCGGAAAAACTTTGGATTTCTCCCGTTGTTAAAGGATTTCCCTCAACTCTTGCCGAAAAGATTGCGCTTCCAAGGATTGACTGGCGGCGAATGTTTTGTTCCAAAGCAAGAGGGATATCTATACTGTCAATCACTGCTTTATTAGCTTCGATTTCTGCTATAAGTTGGGTTATTTTTTTATTAAGTTTATAGGTTGGAGGAATAGTAAGATATTTCATCCCCTATTATTGCAAAATATTGCAATATATTGCAAGATATCAAACTTTCGTGCCTAAGAACTGGCTGATGAGTAACGTTTCAGGGCATATTTCCAAAAACAAATGGCCAAAAGGAAAAATAAAATCACACTTATTATTTCCACTACTAAAACCGTGGGGCTTGTTTTACCTAAAACGATTTTGGCCGGAATGGTAGCGATAATTGTTAGCGGCAGTAATAATAAATTCATCCCACTTCGGTTGCCCAACAACAAATCTACCGGATACCGAAGAATGGTATTTACAATGTCATGAATTGAACTGATCGCCCGTAGTTTTGTTAAAAAGAATGATAAGGTCGAAACCATAAGGATAAGCGAATAGAAAGCTAAAAAACCGCATAAAATTAAAATGCCAAAAATAATAATATTAACTGTCGGGCCTGCATAAATAACAAAACCAATACCAGAAAAGAAAGTTCCTATTTGGTCGTATTGATGCTTTCTGAAACTTGATAAGTATAAAGTGTTAATGGGTTTAGTTAAAGTATAATCCAAATTACCGGTGTTAATAT